>Ga0194125_10006633_pt1 | contig 16978 bp, 14 predicted proteins | sample TA2KigC250mmetaG_FD_148626 | JGI IMG/M metagenome (GOLD analysis project Ga0194125, IMG submission 148626) | Freshwater microbial communities from Lake Tanganyika, Tanzania - TA2015034 Kigoma Deep Cast 250m | ecosystem: Environmental > Aquatic > Freshwater > Lake | place: Tanzania: Lake... | reverse complement strand
GGTACGCAATAACATTTTACTTGAGAATATCAGCGTCACTCTAAACGCCATGAGAATCCGATTTAAACAAAGTATTCTCGATACTTACCTTGGACAATTATGGGCTTAAAAAAATGCAAGACTTTAGAATTCTTAGTTTTGCATGAAATTTGGTTTTTAAAAGTGAAGGGTGAAGCAGAATCAAAAAGAGATGAAGGCTTTTTAAATAGAAGAAAAGTGAGTAAGTGAGTGAGGCAAATTTTGGGCCAAATTCATTATTTGCTCCCTATCTTAGGTTTAGAAGGATGGATTAGCCCATTTAAAATACCCAATGTTTTAAAAAGGATACTCAACAATACTCTCTCTGTCAATATTTTTCTTTACTAAAAATTGGGATATAATGTCACATATCGATCATCAGGAGTCGACTGTCCATTGTTTAACCTTAAAAACCTTCAACAAGCTGCGGAGGATTTTCGCTACCTCCTCAATCGCCTCTATTCCAGAAAAGCTTCTCTGGAACTCGTAGGAAATCGTTATCAACTCAATTCGGATCAACGTCACCTTCTCCACCGAGGAGTCTTCTCAAACGAGGATTCTCAGAGGAGAAAGGCTAAGAAAATCCCTCTCAGTCGCATTCGCAATAAAGAACTGGCCATTGATGGTTATAATGTGCTCATCACCCTTGAATCCGGGCTTGCAGGAAAGCTTCTTGTTCTTGGAGATGATGGATTTGTTCGGGACATCTCCGGTCTTTCAGGTGATTTTAAGAAATCCAAAACAACAGACGAAGCTCTTCAACTGATTTTCAACGCACTCAGGAAAACAACTCCTCGTAACACCCTGTTTCTCTTTGATGCTCCTATCAGCAAAAGCGGAACATTGGCCCAGGAGGTGAGACACCGGATGAAGCAAGAAGGTCTTCCAGGCGATGCCCAAGCCATTAAAGTCCCGGAGAAAATTTTAATCGGATTTCCGGGGGTGGTTGCCACCAGCGATGCAGCGATCATCGACCGATCTGAAAAAGCAGTAGACCTCGCCGCTACTATCCTCAGACAGAACCGGAAACTAACATCCCTTATCCACTTTTGAAGAACTTCATTTCACTCTCTCATGAGGTTTCTGGTCTTTCCCAGAAACCTCAAATAAATATTGACAAGCTTAATCCCTTGGCGTATAAAAGCTTAAACTTGGATACTGTATACAGAGATTTAGAACTGAACGTAAGGAGGATTATATGGAAAACATATTTGGAGGAATAAAGATAGGCAAGAGGAAACCTCTTCGAGAAGTGGTCTATGATTCTTTAAAGAAGTCCATTCTTCACGGAAAATTAAAGGCGAAACAACGGCTGATTGAGGAAACGCTGGCCAACCAGATCGGGATCAGTCGCACCCCTGTCAGGGAGGCCTTTCACAAACTGGAACGAGACGATCTCGTCTCACGGCTCCCAAAAGGAGGGTTTGCCGTCAGGGAATTCACAAATGAAGATGTGGAAGAAATCTTCGGCATTCGAATTGCCCTTGAAAGCTATGCCGCTTATCTGGCCGCCACACACATTACGCTGGATAAAATCTCGGCCCTCGAAGAAAAGGTGGATCAATCCGAGAAGGCCCTGAAAAAAGGAGAGGATGAGAAGGCGGTTCAGCTCTATACGGAATTTCATGACCTCCTTTATAAATCCTGCAAGAGCAAAAAATTGATCGAGATGATCAATGGCTATCGCGACTATTTTTACCGTTACCGTGCTGCCCTGCTCCATGCACCCAACGGTTTTAAGACTTCTATTGCAGACCATCGTCAGATGCTCGAAGCGATGAAGAAAAATAACCCCCGGCTTGTGGAGAGTCTTGTCCGAACCCATCTTGAAAGGGGAATGGAAATCGTTCTCAAAGAGATCACTGAAGGAAGAATGGTTCCATAGTTTTATTTCAGATTTCAGATTGCTGATCATCAAGGAGATAAAGTGGAAAGAAAGATCCGCATCTTAGTTGCAAAGCCTGGCCTGGACGGTCATGATCGAGGAGCAAAAGTGGTTGCTCAGGCCCTTCGGGATGCCGGAATGGAGGTGATCTATACCGGTCTTCATCAAACGGTTGATCAGATCATCCAAACCGCCCTCCAGGAGGATGTGGATGTCATCGGTTTATCCATCATGTCGGGCGCCCATCTTCCCATCTGTGAAAAATTGATGAAGAAGATAAAGGAGAAGGGATTCGAGGACACCGCCGTCGTCGTCGGCGGCGTCATTCCCACAAGGGATATCCCCCTCTTGCAAAAGATGGGAATCGAGGGAATTTTCCCGGGAGGCACTCCCTTTGATAAATCGATTAAGTGGATCAAAGAAAATATAAAACCCCGATGATGATAGGAAATCAGGGTACCAGGACATCAGGAAGCAGGACATTAGAGCATCAGGATACCAGGAAATAATTTTAAGCCTGATGCCCGGATGACCTGATATTCCCTACCTGATAATCTGATGACCTGATAGCCTATGATCTCTAATTTAAGGAGTATAAGATGGGTGTTGCAAAGTACATTAAAAATGAGAAAGACGAAGTCCAGGATGTGATCCTCCAGTCAGGCATCCATATCAAGCCGGTCTATACCCGGAAGGATCTCGAGAAGGTCGGCTTCGATCCTGAGAAGGATCTGGCCCATCCCGGTGAATATCCCTTTACCAGAGGGATTCATCCGCAGGGGTATCGAAGCCGGGAATGGACCACTCGCCAGTATACGGGTTTCGGGACTCCGGAAGAGACCAATGAACGCTTCAAACTGATGATCTCCCATGGGCAGACCGGCCTCAATGTCGCCTTCGACCTTCCCACCCAGATGGGTCTCGATTCCGATGATCCGTTGGCCGAAGGGGAAGTCGGAAGAGTCGGTATGGCTGTCGATTCCCTGAGAGATTTTGAGGTGGCCTTTCGGGAAATCCCCCTTGATCGGATCGGTGTGGGACTCACGATCAATGCCGTGGCAAGTATCATGCTCGCCATGTTTCAGGCGACGGCCGAAAAGTTCGGATTCAAAAAGGATCGGGTGAGCGCAACCCCTCAAAACGATATCCTTAAAGAGATGATTGGCCGGGGAGCCTGGGTATTTCCGGTAAAACCTGCTGTTCGCCTCATCGGGGATACGATCGAATATTCGATGAAGGAGCTCCCCCGGACGAATCCGGTCAGCATCTGCGGTTATCATATCCGTGAATCGGGATGTTCTCCTCCCCAGGAAATTGCCTATGCCTTCCAGATTGCCAACACTTATATCGAAGAGGTTCTTCGTCGAGGCCATTCAATCGACGATTTCGTCAGAGGGTTTACCTTCAATCTCAATGTCTTTGGTAACCTCTGGGAACAGGTCGCCAAGTTCCGGGCAGCAAGAAAACTCTGGGCGAAAAATCTCAAAGAGCGTTACGGGGCAAAGGACAATCGTTCTTTTCTTCTCCGCGGCATCTTCGGAGGCGGAGGATATGGTATGACCAAAGCCCAACCGGAAAACAATATCATCCGTGGCGCTTATTATGCGCTTGCGGCTGCGCTGGGCGGAGCCCAGACCACCGCGCTCTGCTCCTTTGACGAAGCCTATACCATTCCCACACCGAGGGCCGCCCTTCTCTCTCTCAGGACATTCCAGATCCTGATGGAGGAGATCGGGTTACGGGATACGGTCGATCCTCTTGCCGGTTCCTATTTTATCGAAACCCTGACAAAGCAGATGGAAGAGAAGATCGTGGAAGAGATGAAACGGGTTGATGAAATGGGTGGAATGATCAAGGCGGTGGAAACCGGCTATGTCCAGAGGGAAGTCGCAAGACAGGCTTATGAATTTGAGAAGGGGGTTCAGAAGGGAGAATTAATTAAGGTCGGCGTCAACAAATACACCGAAGGCGAAAAGATGGAGGTCGAACTCCACGATTACCGAGTGGGGTCTGCAGAAGAACAGATCCGGCGAACGCAAGAGGTGAGGCGGGAGAGAGACAATCGAAAAGTGACACAATTATTGAAAGACCTTGAAGCCGCCGCAAGGGCAGAAAAGAATGTGATGCCCTATCTCCTGGAATGCTGTAAAGCTTATGCCACGGTCGGTGAAATGACCAAAGTGTTCAAAGAAGCGTACGGAGAGTTTAAAGAACCATCCATCTTTTAAAGAATGGAAAATTGGAATATTGATAAAACTGTAGACAGCCGTCACTCCGGTGAAAACCGGAGTCCAGTTCTTGAAGAACTTCTGGATGCCGGATCAGGTCCGGCATGACGAAAAAGGGGCGTTAATAAATAGACTCTAATTGACTATTTTGCAATGATCTTTTGAGAGGAGGGAAATTATGTCATTTACAATGTTTGGTCGGACGATTCGGAAGATTGCTGTGATTGGTTCGGGGAATATTGGCCCGGACATTGCCCTTCATTTTAGCCAGAATCTCTATTCATACGGGGTGCCCATTGTGGTGGTCGATATCGTTCAGGCGGCTCTCGATGCAGGCTCCAAGAAGGCGGAATCGAAAATGGCAAAAGCCGCTGAAAAGAAGATCTTCAAGAAAGAGGTCGCTGATGCCATCTTCAAAAACATACTTTTCACGACCGATTATGGGAAAATCGCTGATGCTGACTTTGTGGTCGAAGCTGCTTTTGAGAGAGAGGATGTCAAGCATAAGATTTTCGATCAATGTCAGGCCTCCTGCCCAAAAACAGCGATTTTTGCTTCCAATTCTTCACACATGGAGCCAGAAGTGATCTTTGAAAAGATGGAAGACAAAAGCAGGTGTTTGGTCATCCATTACTTCTACCCCGCCGAAAGAAATGTTCTGGTCGAAATCGTTCCCGGAAAAGAGACCAACACCGCCCTGACGGAATACTTAATGAAATTGTACGAATTCATCGGTAAGGCTCCGATCAAAGTGAAGAGCCGTTATGGTTATGCGGTTGATCCCATTTTCGAAGGCCTCTTCGAAGCCACGGCCTTAACCGTCGAAAAAAGGCTGGCCAGTGTTAAACAGGCGGATGTGATCGTCCAGAAAGCCCTTGGGATGGGCGTGGGTCCTTTCACCGCTCATAACCTCGCAGGAGGGAATCCGATCACTCAGCATGGCCTCAATGAAATGACCTCCAAGATCATGCCTTGGTATCGCTCCCCTAAGATTCTAGATGATCAGGTGAAATCCGGAAAACCCTGGGAGACAGCCGCAAAAGGCGAAATCGTTGACTATACGCCTGAGATGTATGAATCGGTTTCAAATCGGGTCATCGGTGCCTATTTCGGAATGATCTGCGAAATTGTCGAAAGCGGCATTTCCAATATCGGCGACCTGGAGCTGGCCATGGATACCGGACTGGTTCTGAATCCGCCCTTTTCTATGATGAATAAAATCGGCGTCAAAAAGGCCCTTGAACTGGTTGAAGCCTATGCCAAAGAGAATCCCGGGTTCAAAGTGGCTGACATGCTAAAAAAACAGGCTGCTTCAGGCCAGCCATGGAAAATCCCGGTCGTCCTCAGAAAGGATAAAGACGAAGTTGCCATTGTAAAGATTCGCAGGCCCAAAGTCCTGAATGCCCTCAATGCCGATGTGTTTGAACAACTGCGGGAGATATTCGAGGGCATTCAAAGGGATACAAAGATTAAGGGAGCCGTGTTAACAGGGTTCGGGACAAGGGCATTTGTTTCAGGAGCAGACATCGGGATGCTGGCCGCTCAAAAAACGGCCAAGGAAGCAGAAGAGGCGTGCCTCAAAAACTATTCTATTCTTGGTCTTATGGAGAATTTGGGCAAACCTGTGGTCTGTGCAATGAATGGACTGGCTTTCGGCGGCGGCAATGAGATTGCCATGGCCTGCACTGTCCGAATTACCACAAAGGGGCAGAAAGTATTCGTGGGTCAACCGGAGCCAAAGCTCGGTTTTATCCCTGGAGCGGGTGGGACACAAAGGCTTCCGAGATTAATAGGAATAGAGAAGGCCTGGCCGATCCTCAGAAATTCGAACCCCATCTCTTCATCTCAGGCGAAAGAGCTGGGGCTGATTCAGGAGGAAGTGGAGGGCGACCTGGTGGAGGCCGCCATGAACTGGATAAAAAACATTCTTTCGGGGAAAGTCAATGTTCCCTCCATCCCAAAAGGTCCTCTTCCTATCCCCTCGAAGCTTCCGGAGGTCGATATCGGACATTTGAGCCGAAAGATCGATGAACTTCTGCAAAAGGCGATTTTAGAAGGGGCAAAAATGACCCTTGACAATGGATTGAAACTCGAGGCCAAAATCTTCGGCGAGTGTTTCTCTACCCAGGACCGGAATATTGGGATAGAGAATTTCCTGAAAAACGGCCCCAAGGTCAATGCAGGCTTTGTCCATCAATAAATCCCCCTCTCCCTTGAGAGACTGTGTCGCAATAGGGGAAACGGTAAAAAATGTCATGCCGAACCTTGTGCTGAACTTAATTCAGTATTGTTTCGGCATCTAATAGAATCGAATAGTTACGAGACCCTGAACCAAGTTCAGGGTGACAAAACAGGGATTACGATACAGTCTCTGAAGGGAGAGAGTTGGGGGGAGGGTGGCCTGCAAGGGGAAGGAAAAGTTTAAAAAGTGATTAGAAAGATGATATGAACAATATCGGCGATTGGGTACGGAAATGGAGCCTTCCCCAGCCTGGGGAAAAAGCCCTCTTCTTTGAGGGCCAACCCTTCGCTTTTCAGGAGACAAACCATCGCACCAACCGGCTTTGTTATCATCTTCTACAAGACCCCGAGGGGTCAAGTTACTTGAACCCATGAACCCTCGAATCCTTGGATCCTTATAAGATCGGAGGTTTCAATGTCTGATAAGGTTTACCGTTTAGGATGCGATATTGGTGGCACGTTCACCGATTTTGTCCTTCTGAACGATCAAACCGGAGAGATAAAAACGTATAAGTGCCTCACCACTCCCAGGGATCCCTCGGATGCCGTGGAGGACGGAATTCGAGGAATGGAGAAATATACTCCGGATTTTGTGGAGAAACTCGATGAGGTGATTCATGGGACCACCCTGGTCATCAATTCGATTATAGAGAGAAAGGGAGCTAAAACCGCGTTAATCACGACAAAGGGTTTCAAGGATGTCCTCGAGATCGGAAGGGGAATGCGATATGCTCCTTACGATGTGTTCGCTCAATTTCCAAAACCCCTCATCCCGAGACATCTCCGTTTCGAAGTGGAAGAAAGAATCCGAAGCGACGGAAGCGTCCTGAAGCCGTTGGATTCGCAGGAAGCAAAACGGGTTGTCCGGGAGATTCTTAATCTAAAGGTTGAATCGATTGCGGTCTGCCTGATCAACTCATTTGAAAACCCGGCCCATGAACGAATGCTTAATGAAATCATCGAAAAGGAAGCGCCCGGAATATCGGTCTCGATATCCTTCCGGGTCCTGCCGCAGATTAAGGAGTATGAGAGAACAAGCACCACGGTCACCAACGCCTATGTGAAACCTCTGACAGGTCGATACCTCTCCAAATTGGCTAAAAGGCTGGAGACCATCGGTTTTAAGGGGAAACTCTTCATCATGCTTTCCAGTGGGGGAGTCACCTCCGTTGAAACAGCGTCAGAATTTCCGGTCCGAATCATTGAGTCAGGACCCACGGCCGCAGTCATTGCCGGTCAATATTACGGCCGCCTTTTCAATATTCCGGAAATGTTCTGTTTCGACATGGGAGGCACAACCGCCAAGTCCTGCTTGATTCAGAAAGGGGAAGCCGGCGTCGTCCCAACCTTTGAAGTCGGCCGCGTCCAGAGATTTATGAAGGGAAGCGGACTGACCATTCAGGTGCCTGTGGTTGACTTGATGGAGATTGGGGCAGGAGGCGGAAGCATTGCAAGGGTAAGTCGCCTCGGAACGCTTCAGGTGGGTCCGGAAAGCTCCGGGGCAGATCCCGGGCCGATCTGTTATGGCCTCGGAGGGACGGACCCCTGTGTCACCGATGCCGATCTCCTGCTGGGTTATCTCGATGAGAATTACTTCCTCGGCGGCAAAATGAAGCTCGACAAGGAAGCGGCAAGACTCGGGGTCGAAGAAAAGGTGGCCAAGCCTCTGGGGGTCACATTCATCCAGGCCGTATGGGGAATCCACGACCTCATCAATGAAACCATGGCCGCCGCAGCCAAAACACACATCGCCGAAAAAGGAGGAAACCCCAACCTTGTAACGATGGTTGCCTTTGGTGGAGCAGGACCGGTTCATGCCTATGGTCTTGCTAAAAAATTGGGGGCGCCCCGCCTCCTTGTTCCGCCCAATGCCGGAGTGGGCTCGGCTCTTGGCTTTTTTACCGCCCCTCGATCCTTTGACCTCCTTAGAAGTCACAAGGTTGCTCTGACGGCCTCTGATTTTATTGAAATTGAAAAGATTTTGAAGGAACTGGAAGATGAGGCGGCAAAGATACTCAAGAAACAGGCCTCAGAGAAAGATATCCAATTCGAAAGATCTCTCGATATGCGTTTTGTCGGCCAGGGTTCGGAGACCAATGTCCCTGTTTCCGGAAGAGATTTCACAAAGATGCGTAAGGAGGAGGTCCGCCGCAGATTTGATGAGGTCTATGAAAAATTATACGGGAGGACGTATCCTGATTCCGAAGTGGAGTTCATCAATTTCAAAGTCAGAGCGAGTCTCCCTGCACGGTTGATTCAATTTCCAAAGATTAATAAAACTGGAGAATCTCTGGGTAAGGCGATCAAAGGGAAACGCATGGCTTACTCCCCTAAGGCAGGGGGCTTTATCTCCTATACGGTCTATGATCGCTACCGGCTTTTTCCGAAGGCAACATTCAAAGGGCCCGCCATTATTGAAGAGAAGGAGTCAACTGTCATCATCGGCGAGGACGCATTGGTTTCTGTGGATGATTTTGGATTTCTCTGGGTTGATCTTTTGTAATGCATTGCAGATTTCGGATTGCGGATTGCGGAAAGCAGATCGAAAATTCCGAAATCCGAATTCCAAAATCCGAAATGGTATGGGGAGGATAAACATGGGACGAACCTTTGACCCCATTACATTAGAGATACTGTGGCGAAGATTGATTTCCATCGTGGATGAAGCGGATAGCGCGGTTGCCCGGACCGCCTTCTCCAGCCTGCTCAGGGATGCCCATGATTACACCTGCATGTTCACGGATCAGAAAGGCAGGGAGCTGGCGCAGGGCTCCTTTGCCACGCCCGGCCAATCCGGGGCCATGGCTTTGGGAATCAAGAATCTTGTCACCAAACTTTCTCCGGAAACCTACAAACCCGGAGACATTTTCATCACCAATGACCCCTGGGCCCTCGCAGGACATCTGAACGATGTCTGTGTCATGAGTCCCGTCTTTTACACTGGGAAATTGGTCGCTTTTACCGCCTGCGTTTTCCATCACTCGGATATCGGAGGCCGTGTTTCCTCCGACAACCATGATGTTTTCGAAGAAGGCCTCTTCCTCCCGCTCGTGAAACTCTACGACGGAGGAACCCTCAATCAATCCGTGATCGATATGATTCGCTGGAATGTCCGGACTCCCGACGAGGTGATTGGGGACATCCGGTCTCAGATTGCTGCCAACCATGTCTGTGCAGAGAAGATCTGCCAGATGCTCAGGGAAAATGGCTTGGATCATCTCGATGACCTGGCGGACCAGATCATCAGCCGCACAGAGAAGGCCATGAGGGAAGAAATTGAGAAGATCCCCGATGGCGCCTATCCGGCCGAAGCCATCATCGAGCAGATGAAGGGCCAGCAGGATGTGGTGATTAAGGCCACCGTTGAAGTCAAAGGAAGCGATATCTTCGTGGACCTAAACGGGTCTTCCCCTCAGGTGAACTGGGGAGGGAATGTCGTTTATAACTTTACCTACGCCTATGTCTTTATGGCCGTCAAAAGCATGTTTGGCCCGGACATTCCTAACAACGACGGCTGTGCAAGCCCCATCACGCTCAAGGCGCCGGAGGGCACGGTGGTCAACTGTAAATTTCCAGCGGCCGTGGCGGCGCGGCTGGTCATCGGACATTTTCTGACAGAGATCATTTATCGAGCCCTCTCCGGAGTCGCCCCCAACAAAGTGATTGCCGCAAGCGGAGGGACGCCCGCCCAGATGAATGTCTTCTATGGCAAGAGGAGTAATGGGAAACCCTGGCATTCTGTGATCATCAGAGGGGGTGGAATGGGAGCCAGCGCCTCCGGCGATGGGAATTATGTCTATATCTTTCCCGCCAACGGCGCCAATACGCCCGTCGAAATCATCGAAAGCGACACGCCTCTGATCATTGAAAAAAGAGAACTTCTCATCGATTCAGGAGGGCCGGGCCGGATGAAGGGAGGTCTTGGGCAACGGGAGGTTTTTAGAGTCCCTGATGATCAGTATGGACCTCTGTCACCTGTTAATCTTGGAATGCAGGCAGGAAGGCATATCCATCCTCCCCAGGGACTCTTTGGCGGAAAGCCGGGCGCAAAGGCTCAGTTTCTAATCAACGGAGTGCCCGGAAATCCCTACGGACTTACTCAACTCAACCTCGGCGACGTGGTGACGATTGACGCCGCCGGCGGGGGAGGCTGCGGGAATTCGCTGGAGCGTGATCCCGAATGGGTTGAAAAGGATGTGATCGAAGGCTATATCAGCATTGATAAGGCCAGGGAAGATTATGGAGTGGCCATTCACTCTGACACATTGAAAGCGGAAGAAGAAACAACAAAAAGATTGAGAGAAAGTTTAAAGAAGTGACTATAAAGAATTGATTCCTGATAGCTTCGGAAACCATCCGTCGGCCCGTTCATCATCATGAGTCCATCGTCTGGAAAGAATACCGCTCCTTCTTCCTTCACCATCTGGTCTGCCATGACCAGTGTCTATATCATCTGGGGATCCACCTATCTGGCCATCCGTTTTGCCATCGAAACCATCCCGCCCTTTTTAATGGCGGGAACCCGATTTCTGATTGCAGGCGGCATCCTCTATCTGATCAGAAAACTCCTTGGAGACAAGGCCCCATCTCGAAATGAATGGCGTTCCGCGATTTTGATCGGCGCTTTTTTATTGGTCGGCGGCAATGGCGGCGTGGTCTGGGCCCAACAATATGTCATTTCAGGAATGACCGCGCTTCTTGTTGGAACCGCCCCATTGTGGATGGTCCTGATTGACCTCCTGCATCCTTCAGGATGTCGACCAAACCGTTGGGCTGTATTCGGTCTCTTTTTAGGATTCACCGGAATCAGCCTATTGATCGGACAGGGCCAACTGTTTCACAGTGGGGCGTCCATTGATCTTGTAGGCGCCTTCGTCCTGATAGGGGCCTCTTTATCCTGGGCGATTGGCTCCCTCTACAGCCGCCAGGCCTCCCTTCCCTCCTCCCCTTTGCTCTGGACGGCGATGGAGATGCTTGCAGGCGGAGCAGGTCTGTTTCTTCTTGGAATTCTGACCGGAGAACTGCCGGAGGTGAACTTATCCGCCCTATCTTCGCGGTCATTGGCAGGGTTTGTTTATCTGATTCTTTTCGGTTCATGGGTTGGATTGACCTCCTATACCTGGCTCCTTCGTAATGCCCCCACCCCCCTGGTCTCCACCTATGCCTATGTCAACCCAGTGGTTGCAGTCTTGCTTGGCCACCTCATCGCTGGAGAACCGGTCACTGTCTATACGGTCATTGCTGCCACAATCATCATCGGCTCAGTGGCCTTGATATCGATCAGCCAGCAGGCTTTTATCAAAAAAGAGAATCTCTCCTCTCCCCTGATCAGAAAAGGAGAAGGTAAATGAACTTTATTGCATCCACCAGGGTTCGAATCGAACGAACGACCGATAAAAAATGGTTATTCCGGGTTTTGTGTGAGAATAACCCCCCTCTGTCCCCCCTTAAACTAAGAGACTGTGTCGTAATCCCTGTTTTGTCACCCTGAACTTGGTTCAGGGTCTCGTAGCTATTTGATTCTATTAGATGCCGAAACAATACTGAATTAAGTTCAGCACAAGGTTCAGCATGACATTTTTTACCGTTTCCCCTATTACGGCACAGAAGCTGTGAAAAAATTGGTGCACTGTGCCTCGGCGCACAGGGTTGGGGGTGTTGTCCAAGCTTTAGAACGCGGGTCATTAGATGTTATGGGTAACCTTCGCTTTCAGTAAGATAGCGGTATGACTCAGGTTTAGGCAACATAGTTTAATATTAGAGGTTCCGCCCTAAAGCTTCTCCAATCCCTCCAACCCTGTGCGCCGGAAGGATGCCGATTCTGGAAATATGATTCTTTCACACCTTCACAGCCTCTAAGGGGGGAGGAAGGGGAGGGATAAAGACAGGAACCAGAGAAACACCGGAAGAACCGATGACAAATATTATCAATATGCGCTTGACGGAGCCTTTTATTTTATATAGGATTTGAACGAATTCAGTCGGGAGGGACAAAATGGGAAAGAGTTTCATGCCGAAGATTCGAACAGAGAGAGATCTCAAGCGGGTTCAACTGGATGGGCTTCAGAAGACCCTCAACCATGTTTATAAGAATTCTGAATTTTATCAAAAGCATTTTGACAGAGCAGGAGTCAGGCCCAAACATATCAAGTCCCTCAAGGATATATCGAAACTTCCCTTCACCACTGCCCAGGATCTCCAGGAGGGATATCCCTTTCCCTTAAGATCGGTCCCTTTTGAAAAAATTGTCAGGATCCATGCCTCTTCCGGAACCACAGGAAAGCGGAAGGTTCTCTGCTATACGCAGAAAGATATTAACGATTGGGCCAATATGTTCGCCCGCTGTTATGAGATGGCCGGTCTGACGAAGAAAGATCGGGTCCAGATTGCCGTGGGTTATGGCGTCTGGACAGCCGGCGTCGGATTCCAGCTTGGCTGTGAACGGCTCGGAGCAATGACCGTCCCTGCCGGACCCGGAAATATCGATATGCAGTGCCAGTTTCTGGAGGACTTTCAGTCGACTGCCCTCTGCGCCACAGCCTCCATGGCCCTTTTAATGGGGGAGGAGGTTGAGAAGAGAGGGCTCAAGGATAAGATCGCTTTAAAAAAGGTGATCATGGGGTCGGAGCGGTCGAGCGACGCCATGAGAATCAGGATGAAGGAACTCCTCGGGGTCGAGCATGTCTTTGACATCCCGGGAATGACGGAACTCTATGGACCGGGAACCGGCCTCGATTGTCTTTATCATGAAGGAATCCACTACTGGGCGGACTACTATATTCTCGAACTTCTCAATCCGGAGACGCTTGAACCGGTTGCTCCGGGAGAAACCGGCGAGATGGTGGTCACCACCCTTCGTAAAGAAGCCGCCCCCCTGGTCCGTTACCGCACCCGGGACATCACACGGCTCATTCCCAAACGGTGTTCCTGCGGTTCCATCCTCCCCATGCATGACCGCCTTCTCGGAAGGTCCGATGATATGTTCATCATTCGGGCCGTCAATATCTATCCGGGCCAGATCGATCACATCCTCTCCGGGATAAAAGGGGCTGGAAGCGAATACCAGATTCATCTGCATCGCAAGGAGGACGGAAAGGATTATATGACCGTCAAGTTGGAGAGAGTCGAGGGATCGCCCCTCTCAGGAGACGGAGTGTTGGCTGGAACCATTGAGGAGGAGATTAAAAAACAGATCCTGGTAAGTGGTAAAGTGGAAGTGGTTGATTATGGGTCGCTGCCCCGCTCGGAGCGGAAGAGCAAACGGGTTTATGACCACCGTGAAGAAGCTTGAGTTTAGAGTTATGAGTGATGGATGACGAAAAACCGATCGCGATTTAAAAATTGCCTTTTTAAAATCACAAAAAGGAGGTGATGAAAAGAAAACCTTGACAAAATCCGAATATTGTATACAGTATCCACTAATGACATGGTTCTTAAAATCCAGAAAGGAGGAAAGAAGATGAGAAAAAAGCTCTTTTTAATTGCCCTCACAGGACTTCTAATGGCGTTCTTGGCGGTAAGCGGATTGCTAACAGCGCCCGCACAGGCCCAGATCAAGCTCAGTTACGCAAACTTCCCGCCCGCCCCCACCTTCCCCTGCGTTCAGATGGAAAGGTGGAAAACGGAGATTGAGAAAAGGACAGCCGGAAAGGTAAAGATAGACACCTATCCGGGTAGCACCCTTCTCAATCCGAAGAACATGTTTGACGGAGTCGCGGCCGGAACCGCAGATATCGGCTCCACCGCAACCTCCTATTTCCCGGGAATGTTCCCTGTCGTTGAATTTGTCGATCTCCCTATCGGATGGCCAAACGCCACCGTAGCGAGCGCCGCGCTCTGGGAACTCACAGAGAAATATAAACCCAAAGAACTCGAAAAATTTAAGGTCCTCACGATGTTTACCTGCCCGCCCGCAAATATCATGTCCATGAAACCCATTTTGGGTCTCGAGGATTTAAAGGGCTATCCGCTGAGAGCCTCCGGAACAGGCGCAAAGATTCTTGAGCTCCTCGGCACCGCAGCCGTGGGCATGCCTCAATCCGATGTTCCCGAAGCCATTCAGAAGGGCGTCATCAAGGGAAACGTCTCCTCCCTTGAGGTGATGAAAGACTTCAAATATGCCGAATATTGCCGCCATGTGACCTCCAATGTCAATCTTTTCGTCGTCTCTTTCGCCGTGGTGATGAATCAGAAGAAATGGGATTCCCTGCCTGCGGATGTGAAGAAAACCATGGATGACCTTCGATTGGACCAGGCCATCTGGACAGGAAGGTATGTGGACAATCATTTGAAAGAAGCGATGAAGTGGTCAGAACAGACTCACAATGTTCAGGTCTATAAACTCTCGCCAAAAGAGATCTCGAGGTGGGATGCATTGCTAAAGCCCATGATCGATAAACATGTCAAGGACGCTGAAGCAAAGGGATTGCCCGCCAAAGCCATTCTCGATGATACGTTGAAACTGAAGGAAAAATACAGCAAACAATTTCCTGATTGATTCAGATTGATCGTATGCCTTAAAAGTGGAGGGGAGGGCCCAAGCCTCCCCTCTTCATCGAAATGCCTCTTTTCAGATAATGGAGCAAGGTATGATCATCGGACTGGATAAGTTCAGCAATAACCTGAACAGATGGTTTAATTGGTTCGGAGGAATAGCCCTTGTGGGTTTGACGGGCATCGCCTGTGCCAATATGCTGATGCGGATTTTAGGATCGCCCTTCAAGGGGGCCTATGAGCTGGTGGGGTTCTTCGGCGCCCTCGTGGTCGCTCTGGCCCTGGGTTATGCCCAGATAAACCGATCTCATATCTCCGTCGATATTTTAGCCAGATATTATTCAGCCAAAACCAAACGGTTCGTCAACGCCTTCAATTCTCTGGTTTGCATGGCCTTCTTCGTTCTGGTCGCATGGCAGAGCGGGGTCTATGCTACCGCGATATGGAAAAGGGGAGAAACATCCGAAACCCTGAGGATCATCTATCATCCCTTTGTTTATGCGGTCGCCCTCTGTTGCCTTCTTCTCGCCTTTGTTCTCTTGATCGATTTTTTAAAAACCCTTCGTCCTCAAAAAGGAGAAAAATAGATGATCGGTCTGACCGGAATTTTTATTCTTCTCGCGGTGATGATTCTCCTTCAGATGCCGGTGGGGTTTTCGATGGCTCTCGTGGGCTTCCTGGGATTGTGGTATGTCACAGGCATCCATTCCGCTCTCTCGATGATCGGCACAGAGACCTGGTCTATTTTTTCATCTTATGGCCTTACCGTCATTCCCCTGTTCATCCTGATGGGGACCATCTGCTTCCATTCAGGAGTCAATAAGAGCCTTTATGAAACAGCCTATAAATGGTTCGGCCGGACCCGGGGTGGAATTGCCATGGCCACCGTCATGGCCTGTGCGGGTTTTGCTGCGATCTGTGGCTCCAATAATGCCACTGCCGCCACCATGACAACCGTCGCCCTGCCGGAGATGAAAAAATATAACTATGACAAAGCCCTCTCGGCCGGTTCGATCGCCTGTGGCTCAACGCTCGGGGTCGTGATTCCGCCGAGCGTTGTGCTGATTGTTTACGGCATCCAGACCGGACAGTCCATCGGAAAACTGTTCTGGGGTTCAACGCTGCCCGGGATCCTGATGGCAGTTCTGTTTGTGCTGACGATTTACCTCGTCTGTGTGAAACACCCGGAATGGGGTCCTGGGGGGCCGAAGGTGAGTCTCATCGATAAGATCAAGGCCACGCCCGGGATGGCGGAGATGGTCATCCTTTTTGGCCTCGTCATGGGAGGACTTTACACCGGAGCCTATACTCCGACCGAGGCAGGAGCCGCCGGAGCCTTCTTCGCCTTGCTGATCGCAGGAACCATTCGGAGAAAACTCACATGGAAAGGGTTGGTTTCATCCATTACGGATGCCCTCAAAGTCACCTGCATGGTGATCGTGATCATCTGGGGAGCGGTCATCTTCGGCCGTTTTCTGACCATCAGCCGCCTTCCCTTTCTCGCGGTCGATTTTGTCTCAACGCTCCATGTCCCTCCCTATATGATTATGGTTTGCATCCTGTTAATTTATGCCATTGCGGGAATGGTCATGGATGCCCTCGGCTTCCTCTTAATTTCAATCCCCATCTTCTATCCCATGGCGATCAATCTCGGATATGATCCGGTCTGGTTCGGCTGCATTCTCACGGTGGTGACAACCCTGGGAGCGGTCACGCCTCCCGTAGGTATCTGCGCCTATGTGGTTTCGGGAATGGCTCCTGATATTCCCCTTTCAACGGTCTTTAAAGGTGTTTCCTGGTTTATTCCCGCCTATGCAATCACAATGGGACTGATGATCCTTTTCCCTCAGATTGTCCTCTTCTTGCCCAGTTTAGTCAGGTAATGCCATCCAGCGGAGGGTCCTATGAAAAAGTTTGACTATCTCAAACCCAATACCCTTGAGGAAGCCCTTTCTCTTTTAAATCAATACGGGGACAAGGCAAAATTGATCGCAGGCGGAACCGATGCCATTGTGATGAACAGGCAGAAAAAGATCTCTCCTGATGTCTTCATCTCCCTCCGGGGAATTCCTGGTCTGGATCAAATCGAGTTTAACGGGATTTTTAAAATCGG
>Ga0194125_10006623_pt1 | contig 16999 bp, 12 predicted proteins | sample TA2KigC250mmetaG_FD_148626 | JGI IMG/M metagenome (GOLD analysis project Ga0194125, IMG submission 148626) | Freshwater microbial communities from Lake Tanganyika, Tanzania - TA2015034 Kigoma Deep Cast 250m | ecosystem: Environmental > Aquatic > Freshwater > Lake | place: Tanzania: Lake... | reverse complement strand
GGACGAACCGCCGAGGCGGAAGATGCGTTCCGGCGCGCGCTGGAGAAGACGCCCGAGGCGGACGTGAACGCGCGCGCGGAAACGTGCGAAGGACTTGCGCGCGTGCGCGAGGCGAGGGGCGATCCCGGCGGGGGCGAGCGCTCTTCGCGCGCGCGCGGACTCGCTGCGGGCGTCCGCTCGATGACGAGCGCGGCGCGTCTCCCGGGGAACCGGATGCGGCCCGGGGTGTGGGAGAGGGGATCCGCCGTCTCGGCCGGAAGCGCGGGAGTCGTGAGGTCGATTGAAAGATGAATCGAATGCACTTCAAGCAAATAACGCGGCCAAGCGGCGTGTTTCGCAGGATCGGCGCCCGCGGGATGAGGCGCGCCGGTCTTCTTGTTGTTCTGCTCGTTTGTCTTCTTTCCTCTCTCGGGGGGGAATTGGCCTACGGGCAGGTCATCACGAACGACGACGCGCGCTTCGAGCGGAAGCTCCAAGAGGCGGATCGGAACCTCCACGGAGGAAACGCGGAGCGCGCCCTTCGTCTCTTCGAAGAGCTGCTCGCGGCGCGCGCCGAGAGCGAGAAGGCGTTCCTCGGGGTCGTCTCCGCGCGCGTTCGGCTCCACCGGCTGGATGGTCTGGAAGCGCTCGTGGAGGAGCGGCTCCGGGCGCATCCGGGCGATCGGGATCTCGCGGTTCTTCTCGGAGAGGTCCGCCTCGCGGGGGGTCGAAGGGAAGAAGCGGTCGCGACCTGGCGAAATGCGGCGCCCCTCTTCGATTCGGCGGACCAAGGAACTCGCGAGATCGCAAGGCGCATGGAGGCCGCGCGCATGTTCCGCGAGGCGATCGCCTTTCTTCTGGAGGGGCGTGAAGCTCTCGGCGATCCTTTCCTCTTCGCCGATGATCTGTGTCGGCTTCACATGTTGACGGGGGACGGCGACGCCTCCGCCGCCGAGTGGGTGCGCGCCGCGGCCGGCGGAACGAAGAAGGAAGGAGATGCGCTCCGAGCGATCCGCGAGCTCAGGGACTCGGGAGAGATCGAGGCGTATCCGCTCGATCTTCTTCGGTCCATTCTCGCCTCGCTCCCGTCCGCGCGCGGCGTGCGGGAGATCCTCGCCGATCTCGCTCTCGCCGACGGAAGATGCGCCGAGGCGTTTCGCGAGGCGCGCGCGCTCGACGAAAGCCAGCCGAAGCGAGGGCGCTTCCTCCTCTCGTTCGCGAAGGGGGCGATCGAGAAGGGCTGTCTGGACGAGGCGGCGGAGGGGGCGCGCGAGATCGTGCGCGCGAGCGACGAGGCGGGCACGCGCCTCGAGGCGAGCTTCCTCCTCGCGCGGATCGAGCGGACCGCGGGGAACCCGGAGCGCGCGGCGGAGACGTACCGGTCGATCGCGGAGGGAACGAAGAACCCGAAGGAGAAGGAGAGCGCGCGGCTCGAGCTCGCTCACGTGCTTCTCGACGACCTCGGCGAGCCCGAGGGGGCGATCCCGATCCTCGACGAGATGATCCGCCGCGGGCTCTTCCCGGAGAAGGAGGTCGAGATCCGCTTCACGCTTGCCCGCGCGCGGCTTCTCGCAGGAGAAGCGGAAGGGGCGATGAAGGCGTACGACGAGCTGCAGCGGATCGCGCCGGACGATGCCGTCCGGGAGCGCGCCGTCTATGAGACCGGCCGCGCGCACTTCTTCGCAGGACGGATGGACGAGGCGCTCGCGGAGTACCGCCGCGTGATCGATCAGTATCCGCTCGGGCGCTATCTGAACGACGCCCTGTCGCAGTCGATCTTCATCTCCGAAAACCGGGACGCGGGGGACGCGCCTCTCGCGGAGTACGCGGCGTGTCTCCTCCTCATCGACCGGAAGGAGCTCGTGGAGGCGCGCTCGCGAATCGTCTCGATGCTGGAGACGCTCCAGGTCGCCAAGATCCGGGACGATCTCGCCTGGCAACTCGCCACGATCGAGGAGCGGGAGGGGCGCTATGTGGAAGCGGTCGCGCGCTACGAGCGTCTCGCGGAGGAGTTCCCCGGCGAGCGTCTCGCCGAGAGCGCCTCCGTCAGGACCGCCGATCTTTACGCATCGAAGCTCGGGAGCCTCAGGGAAGGGATCGCCCGCTACGAGAAGTTCCTGCTCGATTATCCGGGGAGTATCTTGATCGAAGAGGTCCGGCGGAAGAAGGCCGAGGCGGAGAGGCGGATGGGATCATGAGGAACCGGACGAGAGAGGCGGAAGAAGCATGAGAGTCATTCGGTCAATCCCTCAACTTTTTGCCGCTCTCGCGGGATTCCTCTTCTTGCTTGTGCCGGGAACGCGGGCGGAGGTTCTCCTCATCCCGATGGACCTCTCGCAGAGCGATCACCTGAAGGCGTACGGGGTGGCGTACTGGTGTCTCGAGCAGGGGGTCGACGTGCACTGGCTTCTCAACTACCGCGGCGGCTCGTTCCTCGCGGAGGGAGAGGACTTCATCGGGAAGCGCGCGATTCTTCAAGGCGTGCGGGTCGAGAGGATCTCCCCCTCCGAGTGGGAACGGATCCGCGCCCGCATCGAGGAGGAGAACATGGCGGACGTCCTTCTCGAGCGGGCGCCGAAGGTGGCGATCTACACGCCGCCGAACAAGCAGCCGTGGGACGACGCGGTCACTCTCGCGCTCACGTATGCCGAGATCCCGTACACAACGCTCTGGGACGAGGAGGTCCTCGCGGGGGAGCTGGAGGGGTTCGACTGGCTCCATCTTCACCATGAGGACTTCACCGGGCAATACGGGAAGTTCTATTCGAGCTTCAAGGACGCGGATTGGTACCAGCGGGAGCAGGCGCTCTACGAGACGCTCGCCCGCGAGGCTGGGTTTGCGAAGGTCTCGGAGCACAAGAAGGCGGTCGCTCGCGCGATCAAATCGTATGTTTCGCGCGGCGGGTTCCTCTTCAGCATGTGCTCCGCCACCGACAGCTACGACATCGGTCTCGCGTCGTGGAAGACGGACATCTGCGACGTGATGTTCGACGGCGATCTTCCCGCTCCGGACGCGGAGAGAAGCCTCGACTACTCGGAGACGTTCGCGTTCAAGGACTTCCGTCTCGTGATGGATCCGTACATCTATGAGTTCTCGGATATCGACGTGTCGAACTACGCGACGGCGGGCGGCCCGGAGAACGACTACTTCACCCTCTTCGACTTCTCGGCCAAGTTCGATCCGATCCCGAGCATGCTGACGCAGAATCATGTTTCGGTCGTGAAGGGGTTTCTTGGGCAGACGACCGCGTTCCGAAAACCGCTCGTCAAGAAGCCGGTGGTGATCCTCGGGGAGACGGAAGGGGCCGGCGTCGTGAAGTATCTTCACGGGAACCACGGGCGCGGAACCTTCACGTATCTCGGCGGTCACGATCCCGAGGATTACCAGCACGCGGTCGGCGATCCGCCGACCGACCTTTCACTCCACAAGAGCTCGCCCGGTTACCGTCTGATCCTGAACAACATTCTCTTCCCCGCGGCGAAGAAGAAGGAGCGGAAGACGTAGGGGTGGGGGAAGAGGACGGGATCGGCGGGGGGTGGTGCGGTTCAGGTAGCGAGGAACGCGCGGTGGACGCTCCGACATCCCCGCTCGCCGCTCGGCGTCTTCGTCCCTCTCCGGCGTCGCAAAAAGCACTCAGGAAGGGTGACGCAACCTTTCCGGGTTCGACCGCTTGATCTCAATCCGACAGGAACTCGCTTGGTGTTTTCTCGGCCGGGGCCCGGGGCAAGGGGGTGCCGGCAGAGACACCCCGAGCGCGCCGGGCCACCCACTCGCTCCGTGCCCCGGCGGCCGCGAAAGGAACTCACTTCTGACGGATGGACGTTGACGTGAAATAGTCGAGGAATGTACAATCCGAATCGCTGGGCGTCGTCCCGGCGGGAGGATGCATGCCCCCCTTCCTCGCCCGAGCGATCAACAGCATGCAGCGGACGGCGCTGCGCGCCGCCGCTGATGCTGAGCGTTCTGCAGCCATGACAATCAACAGGGGGTGAGGTAGGTGGCGCGACGAGGCTTGAAGGTGACGTCGGTCGAAGCAGTTCCGAACCAAGTCTTCCTCGGAGTGCCGTGGTTCACCATTCGCCCGAAGTACGAACGAATGGTCGAACGCCTCAGGACTAAGTCCCCCCTGTCGTTCGTCATTGTCGGTCGCGGTGATGCCCAAGACGCTGAAGACCTTCTCGAAATCATCAAGGAGCGTCTGACCGCGTCGAGCTACGCTGTCTTCGACGCAACCGGCGGCAACGCCAATGTGTCCCTGGAATTCGGGTTTGCAGAAGCCCACGATATTCCGCGTGCACTCTACTACTCCACACATAAGGCCGCGCACAAGGGGAGAAAGGACTTTCCGATCATAGCCGATCTGGCAGGCAAGCGTCGCAATCAGTACACCCAGGAGGCGAAGCTCCTGAAACTGCTCCAGGAACTCTCCGCCCGCCATCCCTATGCCGTGCGCTTCGAGAGATTCCTCCGCACGACCTTCGCGCGGTGGTCGAAAGGCGACAAGAAACGTGCCAGAGCATTGTGCCTCAAGATAATCCACTGCCTCGATGGCGTGCGAGAAGTCCGTCGCGCTGACATTGTGCAGAGACTTCTGGCTGATGTGTCGAGATATGACCGGAGGGAGATCGATCAGATGATATTGACGATGCATCAAAAGGGGTTGATCCAGAGCCAGCAGGGCCCTCATGCGCGAGTCCGGGTCGCGTGACGTGTTGGGGCAGGGTAGCTGCAGAACACTTATAAGGCCCCCGGGCGCAAGTGAAAAGATCTCCCTGAGCCGCCGTCTTTGAGAGAGGCGACGAGGATGTCCGGTCCATCTCGACGGTCTGTCTTCGCTTCGAAGTGGGTGCGGAGATTGGGCTCCGCACCCAACACGTATCGAGGATCGTCACCGAGAGCTCATCGGCCCAAGGGTCCGGCGAGATCGGCTGAGCGAGCCCGAATCGGCTCGCGTCTTAGCCTTGAGGATGCACGCGGTTTCGTCGCGAGGACGCGGAGCGCGCGCCGAGAGGCCGACCTGGACGAGCCGCTCCCGGAAGCGTAGCCCCGGAGCTACGCTAAGGAAGCGGCGACGGAAGGGAGGCCTCGTAGGCATCTTCTCGCGCGACCGAGGCGGGCACCCGTCCCGGGGGGACGGGTCGCCGAGGAAGCTCCCGGAGCGCGGAAGCGCGAAGGGAGATCCGCGGCCGCAGCAGGAAACGCGTGCATCATCAAAGCAAACCCCGTGCCCCGGCGGCCGCGCAAGGTGCACACTTCTGAGGGATTGGTGTGAACGTCGCAAGGCGGCTCGGATCCGGTTCTTCGGGGGACGCGAGGCTCATTTCCGGCGATCGGCGGGGCGTTCTCGGGATCCGGCGATCGGTGGGGCGACCCCAAGTTCCGCCGGCGGCCACGCCGCGACGCGCACGGCGAGGAGGCCGGCGAAGCGCGAGGAGATCGGATGACCACGCCCGTTCCTGTCTCTGGAGAGGAGGAAGTTCCCCGGCTCTACCGCGAGCTGGCGGACTGGTACCCGCTGTTGACCCCGGTCGGCGACTACGTCGAGGAGGCCGCATTCTACAGGCGTCTCTTCGAGACCCACTGCCGGCGACCGCCCAGGACCCTGCTTGATCTCGGCAGCGGGGGCGGCCACAATGCCGCGCACCTCAAGGGGACGCTCGTCTGCACGCTCGTCGATCGTGCGCCCGCCATGCTCGGGGTGAGCCGCCGCCTCAATCCGGAGTGCGAGCACATCCAGGGCGATATGCGCTCGATCCGGCTCGAGCGCGTTTTCGATTGCGTCCTGGTGCACGATGCGGTCAGCTACATGACCTCGCGCGCCGACCTTGTCCGCGCCATCGCCACGGCCTTCGCGCACACCGCCCCCGGCGGGATCGCGCTGTTCCAGCCGGATTTCGTCAGGGAGACCTTCACGCCGGGCATCGAGACCGGCGGCAGCGACGGGAATGGGCGGGCGCTCCGCTTTCTCGAATGGCGATGGGTTCCCGACTCGAGGACCGACATGTACGTGACCGACATGGCGTACCTATTGAGAGACGAGAACGGCGCCGTCGAGGTCGTCCACGACCGACACCGGATGGGGCTCTTTCCTCGAGCCGTGTGGCGGGAGCTCATCGCCGCCGCCGGTTTCGAGCCGCTCGCGGTCCCCTTCGCGCACCGCTCGAACTGCGAGGGCGGGCATGACGTGTTCCTCGGGTTGCGGTGATTCCGGGGACACCATGCTGATTTCTCCTCTAATTCCGGGGACGCTGTCTCCATTTCGGTCTTCCTTTCGGCTTTCGGCCGGGGCTTCTTCGTGGAAAAACCCGGCCGAGGCTGGCTTCGGGTCGGAGCAGGAAGCGTCTATTCCGGGATTTCCGCGCCGGGACACGAAGACCGGAACGCCTCATCGTCCGGCGCCGATCTCGACCCCGGGTTCCGTCCCCCACCACCGGAAGTAGGCCTCCCCGACCGCCCAACCGTCTTCCCGGCACCGACTTCCGGCTCAAGATCCTCTCTCCGGGGCCGATGATCGGGGTAGCGCCGGACCGCCCGGTTCGGCCGAAAACCGGGTCGCCGGGGAGGACAGAGCTTGGGCATTCCGCGCACGCGCGCCGCGCTCGTCGTGTCGGCAGTTCTCGTGACCGCGCTCGCCGTCGTCTGGGTCGGCGTGGGCGGCCTCTCGCCGGATGGGGCGAGCCCGATCCTCGGCGGCGCCCTCCTGGCGGGCGGTCTCCTCAACTGTTTCTTCATTTATCTTGCGCGCCGGCGCCCGGCGCGGCAGGTCACCCGAAAAGAGAGGGTGAGCGCCGAGTTCCGCCACGAGGTCGAGCGCTTCCTTTCCGAGAAAGGGCACGGCGCGAGGCGGACCACGGACGAGGCCAAGCCGGCGCGCCCCGCGCCGCCCGCTCCCGAGCCCGCCGAAACGCCCCGGCCGCTCCCGCCCGCGGAGGATCTGGTCGCCCGGATCGGCGAGAACCTCGAGATCCTCGGCGGCTATCGCGAGGACCTCTCTGCGCTCCTTCGGCTTTACCGTCTCGTCGCGGACGAATCGCTCACGCTCGACGAGCGAAAGAAGACCCTCGACGAGATCAAACGCTTCGAGAAGGTGATCGCGCTCGCCTTCCTTCTCGAGGATGCGATCTCGGTGCAGGACGAAACGCGCGCCCTTCTCGTCGATCTTCGCCGCTCGCTGAGCGCCGAGGATGGAACGGTTCCGGTTCGCGAGGAGTGGACGCCGGTCGACCTCCGCGACCAGATCGAGCTGGTGATCCGCAGCCTTCCGGAAGACCGGGCGCGCTCGGCCTTCTTCGATCGCCACCTCGGCGACCTCCCGCTCATCCTCTCCCGGCCGAACACCCTCTTCGAGGCGTTCTACTACGTGCTCGACCGCTTCCTCGACGCCGCCGGCCCCGGCAAGGCAATCCACATCCGCACCGCCCAGCGCGGCGACGATGTCTGGATCGGGATCGGCGCCGGTCCGGTGGAAGGGGGCGCGCACGCCATCTGCAACGACCGTCGCGTGCAGGCGGCCGAGGAGCTCTGGAGGGAGTTGGGCGGCGAGCTCACCGTCGGCGACGGCGAGGTCCGCATCCTCCTCCCGATGCACGGCCCTGCCTCCGTCTTCTCTGATCGCGGCGCGCGAACCGCTGGCGAAAAAACAAGTTGACGCTCGCATCCTCCCGGTGATAGTTTCCCCTTCGAGTTTTTCGGGCACCGAAAACCCGCGCGGATTCGGCGTGCGTGTCCGCTCGCGAGGCGCGATCCGCGGCCGCGAGAGAGGCGCGGGCACGATCCCGGCGGAGGATTCCGGATGAGCTTGATGGGAGGAGACGGCGTGATGTTGGGAGGCTTTCCCGCGTGTAAGCAGTGCTCGAACGGCGTTCTGTTGCCTCTGTCGGATTACGGGCGGGACGGCGCGCCGATCCAGTACAAGGCATGGGTCTGCTCGAACCCGGACTGCGGGTTCAATGTCCGCATCGACAACGGCGAGATCAGCTTGGGCCGGCGCCTCGGGCAGTCGGTGAAGTAGCCGGACCCTCCCTTGCGGCCGGAGCGTTCGGCGAAAGATCCCCCGCCTCTTTCCATCTCCTTCTCGGAGCGGAGCTTCATGCAGGTTCTCACGCCGGAGGAAATGCGCCGGGCGGACCGGATCGCGATCGACGCGCTCGGCGTCCCCGGCATCGACCTGATGCGCCGGGCCGGCTCCGAGGTCGGGCGCGTCCTCCTCGATCGCTTCGGATCGTACGGAAACCGGTTCGCCGTCCTCTCGGGCAAGGGGAACAACGGCGGCGACGGGTTCGGCGCCGCCCGCTGGCTGGCGGACCGCGGTGCGCTCGTCGAGATCTTCCTCTTCGGTCGCGCCGAGGAGCTTGCCGGCGACGCGGCGGAGAGCTTCCAAGCGGCGTGCTCCCCGCGCATTCTCATCCACGAGCTTCCCGATTCGACGCAGGACGATCGCGCCGCGAGGCGGATCGAGCGGGCGGATGTCGTCGTCGACGCGCTTCTCGGGACTGGCTTCTCCGGCGCGCCGCGCGGAAGGATCGCCGAGGCGATCCGCCTCTCCCGGCGCGCGCGCGGCGTGGTCGCCGCGATCGACATCCCTTCCGGCGTGGACGGCCTCTGCGGCCTTGTCGAAGGCGAAGCGGTATGCGCCGACCTCACGATCACCCTCTGCCGCCCGAAGGTCGGGCTCTATCTCCATCCGGGGCGCGCGCACGCAGGCGAGATCGTCACGGTTCCGATCGGGATGCCGGAGAAGGCGCTCGAGGGGGCGGGAGGGCGCGCGTTTCTTTTCGACGAAGAAGCGGCGCGCCGGCTCGTCCGCCCCCGCGCGCGCGACGCGCACAAGGGGCACTTCGGGCGGATTCTGATCGCGGGAGGATCGCCGAACTATACCGGCGCGCCCCTTCTCGCGGGGCGGGCCGCGATTCGGACCGGAGGCGGGCTCGTCACGCTCGGCCTTCCCGCGTCGCTCCGCGGGGCTTACGCCGGCGCCGTCCTCGAGCTGATGACCCTCGCGCTCGCCGACGAGGACGGCTCCCACACGGAGAAGGGGGCCGCGCTTCTTCTCGCGGACCCGGGGAGGTTCGATGTGCTCGCGGTCGGGCCGGGTTTCGGGCGCGGCGATGGACCGCGCGCGTTCCTCCGGCGCGTTCTCGCCGGATGGGGAGGGCCGCTCGTCATCGACGCGGACGGCCTCCACGCGATCGCGGGGGAAAAAGACGCGATCGCCTCATCGAGAGCGCGGATCGTTCTCACGCCGCACCTCGGCGAGCTCGAGGCGCTCTCCGGCGCGCGCCGCGAGTCGATCCTCGCCGATCGGACTGGCTTCGTGCGCGAGTGGGCCGCGGCGTTTCGCGCGGTCCTTCTTCTCAAGGGGAACCCGACCCTCGTCGCCGATCCGGAAGGGATAGTCTCCATCAACACGAGCGGGAACCCGGGGATGGCGACGGCCGGATCGGGGGATGTTCTCACCGGGACGATCGCCGCTCTTCTCGGCGCCGGGCTTTCCGCGCCGGAGGCGGCGCGCCTTGGGGTGTGGCTCCACGGGCGGGCGGGGGATCGCGCCGCGGAGCGGAAGGGCGAGGCGGGCCTCGTCGCGGGCGATCTCATCGAGAGCCTTCCCGACGCGCTCCGCCCGCTCGAAGAGGAGGCCGGCGCTCGATGAGCCTGGACGAGATCGGCGAGCGCGCGATCATCCGGCGCATCCGCGAGATCGTCGGGGAACCGAGCGAGCGGACGCTTCTGGGCATCGGCGACGACGCGGCGGTGATCGACGCGGGGGGGCGGCTCCTCGTCCTCACGACCGACGCGTTCACCGAGTGGGTCCACTTCCGCTTCGATCTCATCTCCCCCGACCAGGTGGGGGAGAAGGCGCTCGCCGCCACCGTGAGCGACTGCGCCGCGATGGGGTGCGCGCCCCGGTGGGTGACGGTCGCGCTCTCGGCCCCTTCGGAGCTCTCGATCGAACGGGTGGAGGAGATCTACCACGGGCTCGCGCGCGGCGCGAGGAAGTACGGCTGCGATCTCGTCGGCGGGGACACGGTGTCGTCGATGAGCGACGTGACGCTCGCCCTCTCCGCGGTCGGCGAGCCGTTCGGAGGGAGGATCCTCGCCCGCTCCGGCGCCGAGGTCGGGGACGATGTCTTCGTCACCGGAGCGCTTGGCGGGCCGATGGCCGGTCTCTATCTTCTCCAGAACGCGCCGGAGCTCACCCTCCGCGAGGAGTTCCACGAGTCGGTCCGCCGCTACCTCGCACCCCAGGCGCGCGTCGTGGCGGCGCGCATCCTCGCGACCCGCTTCCCGGTCACGTCCCTCATCGACGTGAGCGACGGTCTCTCGGTCGACATCCATCACCTCGCGCGCGCGAGCGGGGTCGGGTTCGTTCTCGAGCGCGCGCTCATTCCGGCGGAACCCTCCGCCCTCCGCATCGCGGAAGCATTTGATGAGTCAAGCGATCTTCTCGTGCTCCACGGCGGCGAGGAGTTCGAGCTTCTCTTCACGGCCTCGCCGGGGGAGGAGGATCTCGTCGAGACGGTGCGCGCCGAAGCCGGGCTCATGGTCACCCGCATCGGAACGGTCGTCGATCGGGAGGAGGGGATCGTCCTCCTCGACGAGAGTGGAGAGGCGGAACCGTTCGAGGAGATCGGGTACGAGCACTTCGGAAAACGAGCGGGGGGCGCCGGAAAGAAGGATCGATCGCCGGAGGATGAGGAGACGGGAACGAAGCATTGAACGGGGGCGCGTCGAGGCGGCCGAATCGGACCTGTCCTGGTAACTTGTTGTTTCCAAGTAAATTAGAGCTGGACCTCCCGGGCGGTTCGTGCCCGCTTTTTTCGTTTGTCTTCTAGACATATGTGCAGTATCCTGAGGGCGAGCTTCCTCACCGATCGGAGGGTCGCCGATGGACAAAGACCGCTCCCCGGGACGAACGGAGATCCCCTTTTCCTGGGTTCTTCGCTCCCGCATCGTCACGAAGAGCACGCTCGAGGCGCTCTTCCGCGTGTTCGGCGCCAAGACGGTCCTCCCCGACCTCTTCTACATCCGCCCTCTTCTCATGGGGAGCAACTTCCTCGACATCCGCGAGGCGTTCGCGCGCATCCATTCGTGGGAGGATTGGGTGACCTCGTGGGAGAGGATCGGCGAGAAGCGGGAGACCTTCGCCCGCATCGCCGATGACGAGGGGCGCCTCGTCACCGCGGGGGAGAACCATCTCTACGCGGCGGCGGCGTTTCACATGGCGCAGCTCCCGATCTTCGAACCGGTGGAACGGAAGCGCGCGCTCTACGCGCGGTGCGCGGCGTGCTATCGGCTCGCGGCGGCCCGCATGTCTCCCCCGGCGCAATCGGTGTCGATCCCGCATGGAACGATCGATCTTCCCGGCCTTCTCCGTCTCCCCGAGTCGAAGGGGAGATCCCCGCTTCTCGTTCTCATCTCGGGGGCGGACAGCTGCAAGGAGGAGATGCACTTCTTCGCCGACGGGCTCGCTCGGCGCGGGGTCGGAACGCTCGCCTACGACGGACCCGGAATCGGCGAGACGTGGGATCGCCTCCCGATGGGGATCGACGACGAGGGTGTCGGCGCTTCGCTCTTCAACTATCTTGCGCGCGACGAGAGAATCGATCCGAACCGAATCGGCCTCTTCGGCGTCTCGTTGGGCGGGAACCTCGCGATCCGGATCGCCGCGGAGGAGGCGAGGACCGCGGTCGTCGTCACGCTCTCAGCCCCCTATGATCTCGCAAGCTACGGCGAGTACATGCGTCCCATTCTCCAGGAACAGATGAAATACCTTCTGAAGACCGATTCGGAGAAGGCGTACAGGGATTGGGCGGGGGCGTTCTCCGTGCGCGGTCTCGTCGAGAAGGTGCGCGCGCCGATTCTCGTCGTCGGGGGAGGAGAAGACACGATCATTCCGGGGGCGGACGCGAAGAGGATCTTCGATGAGGCGAAGGGGAAGAAGAAGCTCGTCTATTACGAGGACGCGAACCATCTCTGCACGGAGCACGCGTTCGATCTCGTGGGGAAGGTGGAGGAGTGGTTGATCGAGACGGGTTTCCTAAGCGAAGGGCGGCTCCCGTAGAGGGGCGGAGCCGAATTCTTCATGTCGACATGGATTCCTTCTTCGTGTCGATCGAGCGCGCTCTCGATCCGAGGCTCGAGGGGAAGCCGGTCCTCGTCGGAGGATCCCCCGCGGGAAGGGGTGTGGTCGTCGCTTGCTCCTACGAGGCGCGCCGCTTCGGAGTTCGGTCGGGCATGCCGGCCGGGCGCGCGTTCTCTCTTGCTCCGGACGCGATCGTTCTCCCCTCGCGGCCGGGAGTCTACACGCAGATTTCCGCAGGCATTCTCCGGATTCTTTGCCGGCTCTGCGATCGGGTCGAGCCGGCGTCGGTCGACGAGTCGTACCTCGACCTCACGGAGGAGCGCTTGAATTGGGCACGCGCGGAGAGCCTCGCGCGCGCGATCCGATGGGAGATCCGCTCCGCGTTCGGGCTTGCCGCATCGGTCGGCGGAGGGCCCACGAAGACGATCGCGAAGATCGCCTCGCGCCTCGCGAAGCCGGACGGCTATCGGATGATCCCCGCGGAACGGATCGCCGAAATCGTCCATCCGCTTCCGGCGACCGCGATGGGGGGCGTGGGCGAGAAGACCGCCGAGAGTCTTCGCAGGCTCGGGATCGCGACGATCGGCGATCTCGCCTCCGCGGACGAGGCGCTTCTACGAAGACGTTTCGGGAAGAACGGTCCGCTCCTCTCGCGCCTCGCGCGGGGGAGAGAGGACTTCCCCGTCGTCCCCTATCGGGACGCGCCCGATCCGCAGTCGATGAGCAACGAGCGGACGTTCCCGAGAGACACCGACGATCCGGAGACGATCGACGCCGCCCTCCTCTTCCTCTCCGAGAAGCTCGCGCGCCGTCTCCGCCGCGAACGCCTCGCGGGGAACGTTTTTCACATCAAGCTTCGCTTTCCCGATTTCCGGACGATCGAGAGGAGCCGGACCCTTCCCGAGCGGATGAACGACGAGAAGTCTCTTCTCCATCTCGCGAGGGACGGCGCGAGACGCTTCGGCGAGGGGAAGCCCTTGCGCCTCGTCGGGGTCGGCCTCGCGGGGCTCGCGCGCGTTCCTTTTCGCGAAGAGGAGCTTGCGCTCGATCCCGGGCGCGGACGGTATCGAGAGGCGCTCGGCGTGTTCGACGCCGTCCGCGACCGCTTCGGCGAGCGCGCGCTTCGGAAAGCGAGGCTCTTGTGATTTTCGTCGGGACATCCGGATTCCGGTTCGACGACTGGGTCGGCGTCTTCTATCCGTCGTACCTCAAGAAATCGGACCATCTCGCCTGGTATCTCCGGCACTTCCCCGCTCTCGAGGTGAACTCGACCTACTATCGGATCCCCGCGCCTTCCCTCTTCGAGCGATGGGCGCGTCTCGCCCCGGAGCGGTATCCGTTTATCCTCAAGCTTCACGAGGCGGTCACGCACAAGAGGAAAGACCCCGGAGAGTCGATCGCGAATCTTCGACGGGCCGCAGAGCCCCTCCGTGCCTCGGGGAAGTTCGCCGGCTGGCTCGCGCAGTTCCCCTGGAGCTTTCGCGAGGGGACGGACGAGCGGCGCTACCTCTCCCTCGTCCGATCCCTCCTCCCGTCCGAAGACCCGCTCTTCGTCGAGTTCCGCCGGGCCGAATGGGACAAGGAGGAGACGTACCGTTTTCTTGAAGATGAAAGAATCGGCTTCTGCTCGGTCGACGAGCCCTCTCTCCCCGGCCTCATGCCCCCGGTCGCGCGGGCGACGAACGGCGTCGGGTACGTGCGCCTCCACGGCAGGAACGCAAAGGCGTGGTGGGGGAACGAGGGGTCGGGGGACCGTTACGATTGGCTCTACTCGGACGACGAGCTGAAGGAATGGGTCGGGCGCGCCCGGGAGCTCGATCGAGCCGCCGGACGGACCTTCGTCTTCTTCAACAACTGCTACGCCGGACAGGCGGTCCGAGGCGCGAAGAGGATGCAGGAGCTTCTCGGTATCCCGAAGGCCGGCGAGGAGGCTCAAACGCTTGACCTCTAAACTCTCGGAAGTGCTCGAGGAGATCCGCCACGATCGCCGCTTCGCCGGGCGAATCGTGCACGTCGAGGAGATCCCCGCGCGAGCGGCCGTCTACGCGGAACCGGAAATCCCCCTTCGGGATCCGATCCGAAGAGCGCTCGCCTCGATCGGGATCGAGCGCCTTTACGCGCATCAGGGAGAGGCGATCGAAGCGGCGCGCGCCGGAAAGAACGTCGTCATCGTGACCGGAACTGCGAGCGGGAAGACCCTTTGCTACAACATTCCCGTTCTCGAGAGCCTCGCCGAGGGGGCCGGAACCGCGCTCTATCTTTTTCCCACGAAGGCGCTCGCGCAGGATCAGCTCCGCGGCCTCACGCGGCTTCTCGAAACGGATCCTTCGTTCGCCGAGGCGATTCCCGCCGGGACGTACGACGGGGACACGTCTCGCTACGGGCGCCGAAAGCTCCGCGACCGCGGCCGGATCATCCTTTCGAATCCGGACATGCTTCACGCGGGCGTCCTTCCGAACCACCCGGCGTGGAGCCGTTTCTTCTCCGAGCTCCGTTTCGTCGTGCTCGACGAGATCCACGCGTACCGCGGGATCTTCGGCTCGAACGTCGGGAACGTGATCCGCCGGCTCCGAAGGATCGCGCGCCACTACGGATCCGATCCGGTCTTCCTCTGCTCTTCGGCGACGATCGCCAACCCGCGCGAGCTCGCGAGCCGGCTTGTCGGGGGAGAAGTCCTCGTCGTTGATCGCGACGGATCCCCGCGCGGGCCGAAGCGGTTCGTCCTCTGGAACCCTCCCTTCCTCGATCCGAACGGCGTGGAGAGGCGAAGCTCGAACGTGGAGGGGAAGGATCTTCTCGTTCGCCTCGTTCGCGAGGGAGTGCCGACGATTCTCTTCGCGCGCGCGCGGATCACCGCCGAGCTCGTCTATCGCTACGCGCGGGAGGACCTCGAGCGGCGCGCGAAGAGGCTCGCCGGGCGAATCGCGGTCTATCGCGGCGGCTACCTCCCCGAAGAGAGGAGGGAGATCGAGAGGAGGCTCTTCTCGGGCGATCTTCTCGCGGTGTCGAGCACGAACGCGCTCGAGCTCGGGATCGACGTCGGCTCGCTCGGCGCGTCGATACTCGTCGGTTTCCCGGGAACGATCGCGAGCACGTGGCAGCAGGCGGGGCGCGCGGGAAGGACCGAGGAGGAAGCGCTCGCGGTTCTCGTCGCGTACAACGATCCGATCGATCAGTACCTCATCCGGCATCCGGGCTACTTTTTCGGCCGAACTCCCGAACACGCCACGATCGATCCGGAAAACCCGTACGTTCTCGAGCGGCATCTTCGATGCGCCGCGCACGAGCTTCCGCTCGGGGCGGAGGATGCGGCACTCTTCGGCGATCTCCTGGAGCCGATCGCCGAGGCGCTCGAGGACTTCGGGAAAGTGACGCGCGTCGAGGACCGCTGGTTCTGGGCCCTCACCGATTATCCGGCGGCGGAGATCTCGCTCCGCAACATGTCGGACGCGACCTTCACGATTCTCGAAAAGACCGACGAAGGGGAGCCGCGCACGATCGGGAACATCGACGCGATCAGCGCGCCCGAGCTTCTCTATCCGGAGGCGATCTACCTCCACGAAGGAGAAACGTACTTCGTAAGGGATCTCGACTGGGAGCAGAGGGTCGCGACCGTGGAGCGGAAGGAGGTCGACTACTACACGCAAGCGATCGTCGACTCCACGATCCGCCTCGGGAAGGTGCGCGAGAAGGGATCGCTTCGGGGAGGAGAGACGCTTCTCGCGGAGGCGACCGTGACATGGATGACGACCGGCTTCAAGAAGATCAAGTTCTACGGCCAGGACTCGATCGGATGGGGGAAGCTCGCGCTTCCGCCGCAAGAGCTCGAGACCGTGGCGCTCGGCATCGTTCCCGGCCCCGACGCGGCCGATCGTCTCGGGCGCTTCGGGCTCCGCGTGGCCGAGGGGCTCGCGGGTCTTCGAAACCTCCTCCTCGTCGTTCTCCCCCTGCACGCGATGTGCGACCCGAGCAACCTGGGCGGCGTCGTGGAGAGCTCAAACCTCGGGAGCGCCGCGCTCTTCATCTACGATCGATTCCCGAAGGGGCTCGGGCTCAGCGAAAGGGGGTTCGCGACGGTCGGGACGGTTCTCGCGGCGGCGCGCGAGCTCGCGGAAGGGTGCCCGTGCGCGGAAGGGTGCCCCTCCTGCGTCGGACAGCCGCGCCCGCCGCTCCTCCACCACGATCCGGACCTCATGCAGGGCTACCCGATCCCGAACAAGGAGGCGGCCCTTCGCCTTCTCGCGATCTTCGGGAGCGAAGTCGAATAGCGCCGCGCGCGAGGCCCCGCCCCCTCTTCGCCCTTGAGCGGAAACCGGTCCGAGACTACTCTTCTTCCGACACCGGCGTTCCGGCGAGGAGCGAGGAGAACGATCGTTGAAGGATGAAGCGTTGCACGATCGAATCGCCCGTCTCGCGCGGGGAGACGCGCGGCGGACGGAGCGCGCGCCGCGCCCGGAACGCGCCGGATGCCTCCTTCCCCCGGGGCGAGAGGTTCGGACGGCGCACGGGACGTTCTATCTCGCGGAGCGCTCCCTCGAGGAGGCGGTTCGCGGGGAGAAGAGCTCCCCGCTTCGCTTCCCGGAGAAGCCGTGGAACATCGCGGACGGGAAGAGCGAGCTTCGCGAGGTGGAGCGTCCTCTCTTCTTCGATCTCGAGACGACCGGGTTCGCCTCGTGTCCGCTCTTTCTCGCGGGGACGGTCGATCTCGTCGAGGGGACCATTCGCCAGCGCTTCGCGAGGGACTACGCGGAGGAGAAAGCGGTCGTGGCCGCCGCGGCCGAGGAGATCGCCGGCGCCGAGACGCTCGTTTCTTTCAACGGTAAATCATACGATCTCCCGTTTCTTCGGAGCCGCGCCGCGAGGCACCGGCTTCCGTTCGGCTCGCCACCTCCGCATGTCGATCTTCTCCACCATTGCCGCCGCGCGTGGAGGGGGAGG
>Ga0194125_10006618_pt1 | contig 17008 bp, 18 predicted proteins | sample TA2KigC250mmetaG_FD_148626 | JGI IMG/M metagenome (GOLD analysis project Ga0194125, IMG submission 148626) | Freshwater microbial communities from Lake Tanganyika, Tanzania - TA2015034 Kigoma Deep Cast 250m | ecosystem: Environmental > Aquatic > Freshwater > Lake | place: Tanzania: Lake... | reverse complement strand
TGTCTTTCCCAAAAGTGTGCTTTATCCAAAATGATTTCCAAATTTTGTTCACTTGCTATTAAGGCTCTTTCAAAACAACCAAGAAACCATTCTAAATATTTTGTGATGTCCGATGTTCCTTTTTGTGCTTCTTCAATAATGTTGTTATAGTGTTTATGCTCTTTGAAGATTTGGTTTGATAAGCTGTAAAAACGAATTTTACTATTATCGCTTTTTGCTAACCACATATCTAAAATCGCTCTCGCTATTCGTCCATTGCCATCATCAAAAGGGTGAATTGTAACAAACCAAAAGTGCGCAATGATAGATTTTAGAACTAAATCCAAACTTGTATCACTATTCAACCAATTTAAAAATTGTTCTGTTTCGTGCGGAACCCTGTCGGCTGATGGTGCTTCAAAATGTATTTTTTCTTTACCAAAATTGCCCGAAACTACCTTCATACCGCCAGAACGATATTTGGCAACATCTATTTGCTGATAACCACTAAAACCTGTTTGAAAAAGTGAATTATGCCAACCTAAAAGGCGTGTTTCTGAGAGTGGTTTTTCGAAGTTTTGTGTAGCATCTAAAATGACATCAACAATTCCTTCAATGTTTCGCGGTGTCCTTGTAAAATCAGCATTTTCAATACCTCATTTTCGGGCGATAGACGAGCGAACAAGTTCGGGATTTAAAAATTCACCTTCAATTCTTGATGTGTCTACAACATCCAATATAAGCGATTCCAAAGTGGCACTTTCTATAAAATCGAAACCTAAAGTTTCCATACGGCCCAATAAACGTCCTTGTAAATGCCTTACAGAAGCCAAGATAGGTGATAACTTATCGTTATCCCAAAAGAAGTTTGTCCAATTTTTTCTTTCGTGCATGTACATAATTAGCACCGCATAGCATGCGGTAAAAATACGGCTTTTACACCGCAAAACAATTTTTTGCTTCTAAATTCCTTATTTGTCAGCTAGTTAGTCGCTTGTTGGGTTGTCTTTTTTACACTTGCACCCAACGGTAGGCTTGGAGGCGATCGTAGCCTTGTGCTGCGCCTGCGGCAAGGCTATGGCGCTTGCACGCTGTTATGCGACCGTGCTTTCTTTTGTCTTTGCTACTGTCCAACGAGTTTAGTTTTACTGTCTGCAAGTTTTTGTTTGATATATGCTTTCAACTCGTCAAAAGTCATATTTTGAGTTTCAGAGCTTATTTTATCTCTGATGTCTCTCATCATTTTTACTGCGTCAAACTGTTTTTCTTTTTTAGTCGTTTCCATAATTTACAAGGTCTTTTGGGCTTCTGATTTCTATAATTGAATAACCAAGTCGCATATTTACAGAATTGTAGCCCTTAATTCTGTCAAGGTTTACGATATGTTTAAAATTCCAACTTGCTAAAACGTCCACTTTGTGAATGGTCGCTAAGGCAATGTGTCGGCAGTCTTCCAAACTTGTTTTACCAACTACTTTTTCGTTGATATAAGTTTCAGCCAATTTTATTGCTTCTTCTGTCAATTCTATTCGATGAAATTTGTCCGTCGTATAATTATGTAAAAGTTGTCGAACATGTTGTGGTGCGTTTAATAATTCAAGGTCAAGTAGGTCAGAAACTACAAAGATTATTTCGTTTTTATTGAGCCTGTCAAACAGCATAGTTGTAGCCTCTTTAAACTCTTCGTCAAAGTAACCGCCAACTACCGATGTGTCTATGTAAATTCTCTGTTTCATTTACTCTTTTGTCATTACAAATATAATCAAAAAGGTCTAACTGTCAATTAGATTATGGCGTGATTACGGTCGTCCTAGCATGCCGCATAACGTTCCCACGCCTTGCGCTCGTTGCCGATTGCGTACCAGAAACTGTCAACCAATATAAAATATTTTTGCGTACATAAAAGCTCATTTTTAGAACGTCACCGGCAATGGCGCAAGACGTGTGTTACCGGATGCCCTTTTGTCCGTCCGAAGGTGTATCGTGTCAAGTTTGCACACACTTTTTTTCAAAGCGATTTACATTCAAGGCGCTGTCAGTCAAATGTAGCATGGTACGGTCGGATGAAGTTTTATTTTTTTTAAAGGAGGGATTTTTTGTTTTTTAATTTTTCTTTGGGTGGGAGAAAAAATACTCTCTTGCAAGCTTTGCTTTATGGGATGGCTTGTAGCGGCTTGCAAGAGTGTATTTTTTGTGGGTGGATTTTGTTATTTAAATTTTTTCGAAGTAACTATGTGAGTTAGTGAAACCCAGATTATATCTGTGCTTTCTGTGAAATCAGGATTCATTCTTCTACTCCTTTGAGCGTTGTAAATTAAAGACCAGGTAATGTTATTGCATGTTTTCCAGGATACTCCCAGCAGGACACGATTTCCAACTATCGGAGTATTAGCAGGCACCAGACGATAAGAATAGAAAAATTCATTTCCAACATTAATACTATACTTTTGTGTTTTGGTGGTGAGAACAGGAATAATACACATCAGGCGATAACGCAACCTTAAATCAAATTGCTGTTGATTATTACTTATTTCATTTCCCATTTGACTATACAATCTTGCCTCTGTTCTAAAGCGGTGTTGGATTTTTGTTATTGAAAATGTATGATCAGTATTTAATTCCTGAAAAGGGCGAAACTCCAGCACATCATTAGATTTGTTAGCAAAGTGATAAAAAACTGCAATACCCGAAGCGCCATTTAGCTTTTTTGTAATAGGGTAGCCTAAACTTGTTCTTATTAACCACTGTGACCAACGAGAACCGTTGTTCGCAGTTCTAATGCCTGCATCGCTGAATAGCGTATATTTTTTAGAAATAACGTATTGATTATAATACTGTAACCACTGCTGGTTGCCGCAAGATTTACTGTTTTGAGACAAACATTTTTTGTGATTAATCATAAAAAATAAACAAAACACCCCAAGCCACCAATTACTCATAACATATCGTTTACGTATTTAAATTTTAAGAAATGTCAATAACACTTCTTATACTCATTTAATATAATGCAATCAATCGTGCCTTGCACCTTTCATTACTCTGAAAATATGCAGCAAGTGTGGAAACACAGCATCCATGCTTTCAATTGCACCACGAGTAGAGCCGGGTAATGCCATTACCAATGTATCATTGATTAAACCCACTACGCTGCGCGAAAGCATGGAATAGGGTGTGCGTGCTTGACCGTATGAGCGGATAACTTCTTCAATTCCGGGAATGTGCTTTTGAATCATTGGTGAAATAGTTTCGGGCGTTACATCGCGTGGCGAAAGACCTGTGCCTCCGGTAAAAATCACCATGTTTAAATTTTGTGCAATGTAGGCATTCAACTTTTCGCTAATGACATCTTTTTCATCGGGTATAATGATGTAATCGCTTATTTCAACTTTGCACGATTGCAATTTTTCTATAATAGCTTTTCCGGCCCGGTCTTCTTTGCCGCCTTTTGAAATAGAGTCGCTGCAAACCACTACAGCAGCCCTCAATCCGTTTAGCTCTTTTTTTAGGAAGTCGCTTTTGCCGCCTTTCTTTTCAAGCAATTTTATTTGTTCAATGCTGATGTTTTTATCAATTGGCTTCAGCATGTCATACATCGTTAATGCTACTACCGAAGCAGCGTGCATGGCTTCAACTTCCACACCGGTTTTATAAATAGTATGAATTTCAGCTTCAATAAATATTTCCAACCCTTCAATTCGGTATTTGATTTGAGCAAATTCTATCGGTAGCGGGTGACAATCGGGTATCATGTCACTGGTGCGCTTAGCAGCAAACAAACCTGCTGTTTTTGCCATTTCAAACACATCGCCTTTCGGCACACGCTTTTCAGTAATTGCTAAAATTGTTTCGGCTGCACTAACCTTTACTATAGCTTGTGCAATGGCTTTGCGCAGTGTAGTGCTTTTATTTGTGATGTCAATCATTTCAAATAGTATTTACTTTCCAAACTGTCTCATTATTATCAACAATTTCTTTTCCCCACACTGGTAGTTCTTTTTTTATTCTTTCAACAATTTCGATGCAAGCGTCAATTGCAGCTTTGCGGTGTTTGGAAGATATAAACACAAACAAACAAATCTCACCTGCTTTCACTTCACCCAAACTGTGGTAAATGTGCATGCAAGTAAGTTCATATTTTGCAAATGCTGCTTCGCGAATTTCATGTGCTTTTTCTAATGCCATTTCTTCGTAGGCGGTATATTCAATGGCGGTAACTTTTCCATTTTCCATTTCATCGGCACGCACCTGACCCAAGAAAATACTATGTCCGCCTATATTGGTTTTCACGCTGTGATGCGCGATGCTATCGGCAATTTTTTGAGGAGTAATAGCTCCTTGAACAAAAATGTTTTTATACTTCGGTTGCATACAGTTTGTTGTTTAACTGTGATAAACGATCCAAGATTCCTCCTTGGATAGAATAAAATTGTTTTTCGGGAAATAATATTTGCAATTGCCTTACGGCTTTTTCGCTCCGCACTCCACCTTTACAAAACACTAATAGCTTTTCAAATGGTGAAATGCAATGTGCTTGATGGGCTAATGCAGACAACGGCAAGTCTACGCACATAAATGTATCTACTCTGGGCAATTCATCTTTTTCGCGCACATCAACAAAAGTAGTTTGCTGAGGATTTAATGAATACATCTCATCCGCTTTGTTCCAGTCAATCGTTTTTACCGTAGCGCAGGTAACACTGTAGTTATGGCTGCGAAAATCTTTTTCGTTTGCAGGTGCTGCTTGGCTTGCTTCAGGATTTTTTGCAATAGCTAATTCATAAAAACTTTGTTGCAGCAAATTGTAATACAGAATTTTTCCGCAAAGTGTTTTTCCAATTCCTGTAATTAGCTTTATGGCTTCGGTAGCTTGCATGGTTCCGATTACTCCAGGCAACACACCCAGCACTCCGGTTTCGTTGCAATCGGGTATTTGTTTTGCATTGGGCGGAACAGGAAACAAGTCGCGGTAGTTGTGAGTAAAACCTTTTTCATCTTTCACATTAAACACACTTACCTGACCTTCGTATTGATAAATAGCCCCGTAAACCAAGGGCTTATTCAACAGCACACAAGCATCATTAATCATATAGCGTGCAGAAAAATTATCACAACAATCTACCACTACATCATACTGCGAAATAATTTCAAGGGCATTGGAATTGTCTAAAAATGTATTGAAGCATTCAACATCAATATCGCTATATTTCTGTTGGATTGTTTCAGTAGCTACAACGGCTTTCCTTTTTCCGGCATCATTTTCTCCGTAAAGAATTTGCCGATTAAGGTTTGAAACACTCACATTGTCTCCATCAACTATTCCTATTTTACCTAAACCGGCAGCCCCCAAATACAGCAATGCCGGGCAACCCAAACCACCCGCACCAATTACCAATACCGATGATTGCTTTAGTTTGTTTTGTGCTTCTTGTCCAAAGCCTCGCAAGTTTATTTGTCTATCAAACCTTGTCATTGCTTGTATATTTAACCTCCTGAAAAAGGTGGTAGTAATGCTACTTCATCTCCATCGTTCAACAGCATGTTTTCATGCACAATCTTCTTGTTCACAGCAATACTGATTTTAAATTCATTCAATTCCGGGTAGGCGTTACTTAAGCAAATCTTTAGCGCATCTATGTCATCTATGTTTTCAACCCTTACAGAGTTGGTTTTCATTTTCTCGGCAGCAACGCCAAACGCCACTATGCTGATTGTTTTTATTGCAGTTGTGTTTTCCATATTGCTACATCATTAGGTTCGTTCATATTCATAAATCCCACAGTATGTTTTTCTGCCAAATCATCCATCGCAACAAACCGGTGTGATGACTGCAAAATAATATCCTGCATCTTTAGTTTTTCTTTAGCAATGCAAATAGAAACCTGCGGCTTTAATGACTGATGATAAACAGCGTGCAAAGGGTTGATTTTAGTCATAATACTTGCCACTGTTATGCCATTCGGCATTGCCTTGTCCATAAGCCGAAATATCGCGTCTGCAGGAAAAAATGGCGTGTCGCATCCCAATAACAAAACATACTCCTTTGTGGCATAATGAAATGCTGTGTGCAGTGCGCCCATCGGTCCTTTATCAGGAATTAAATCGTTTACCATTCTAAAACCAAACTTTTGATAATCAGTCGAATTAGCAATTACTGTAAACGCAAAATGGTTTTGATGCAACATATCTGTCAAATGCTGAAGCATGGGCTTACCGTCAATCAGCATGAGTCCTTTGTCCTGTCCCATGCGGGTGCTTTTACCTCCGGCAGTAATGAATATTTCTATGTTACAGTGCGGAATCACTGGAAAATAAATTTTATAGAAGCAATACACAGTACAATTGCCAATGCAATTTTCATAGTGGGAATATTGAATTTGTTGCCCCCCCAATAACCGCCTGCAATACCACCAACGAGTGTCAATGGCAACATCAGCTCAAAATTTGCAGGCAATGAAAAGCCGGAAATTCCAGATCCAATAATTCCTGAGATGGAATTGAGAAAAATGAACAATGCGCTTACTGCTGCTGTTTGTTTTAAATCTGCCCAACCCAATATCAGCAAAACCGGGGAAAGAATAATTCCACCACCAATGCCAATTAAGCCAGAAACAAAACCGATAAGCAACCCTAAAGCCGGAGCCATCCAAATTTTGCGTTCAATAATTTTTGAATCATTAGCAGGAAAAACATTGAGTATCCTCAACACCGGAAAGAGTAAAAGAATGCCAAGAACCTTCTGATAGATTTTTGCATCAAGCAAAAACATACTGCCAATGAATGAAGCTGGAACAGAGAAAATAATCAGTGCAAAAAAAAGTTCTTTTGGGAAATTACTTGCTCTGCGAAATGATAAAAATGAAATTCCAGAAACTCCAATATTAAGGAGCAGTGCTGCAGGTCGTATTTCAGCGGGGGCAAAACCACATAATGCAAGGATTACCAAGTAGCTGCTCGCTCCTCCGTGTCCCACCGATGCATACAAAAAGGCAACTATCGGCATGAGTAAGTATAAATACGATATGTAGTTATTTACATCCATAAAATCACCAGTAGTAAACCTCTACCAAATCTCCTTTTCTTCTCATAATATCATTTTCATGTAATAAGGCAAAAGCATTAACATCGGCAAACGGCAAAAGATTAAACGAATCCTGACCATGAAGAATGCTTACTTCTCCATTTTTCACAACTGCTTTCAGAATGTTTGCCATTACACCCTTTTTCTCCCACTCGTGAACAAGTGGCAACATGGCTGAGTAAGAAAATGTATCAGTCAATCCACTCATAAACTGCAAAGACGGTTTTACATATTGATTAAAACACGTAATAACCGCAGCAGGGTTTCCAGGTAATGCAAAAATTAATGTGTTTTTCTTTAAACCAGCAAACATGGGCTTGCCGGGCTTTTGTTTGATTTTGTAAAACAGCGGTTGAACATCTTCATCAGTAAGGGTTTTATAAACAAAATCATATTCACCCACTGAAATACCTCCCGACAAAATCAATACATCGCAATTGTTTAAGGCATTTGAAAAATGCTGGTGTAATTCATCGGCATTATCTTTTACATGAATGGCCTCAACATCATTTATACCCAACTGTTTCAAGTAAGCAAGTATAGCCGGTTGGTTGGTGTTATATATTTCGCCATAACTCAACGGTGTTCCCGGATTCACCAATTCATTTCCAGTTACAATCACTTTTACTATAGGTTGGCGAAACACAGAAACTTGATAGATTCCAACTGAACTTAGCAACGCCACAACACCGGGAGTTATTACAGTTCCGGCTTTGATAATAACATCTCCTGTTTTGCATTGCGCACCCCTCAATCGAACATTAGCCCCGAATTGTATGCTTCCTTTATAAAAAGTGATTTCATTTTGCACTACTGATACTAACTCTTGTTGTATCACTGTATCTGCACCTTCGGGTATTGGTGCTCCCGTAAAAATGCGCGCAGCTTCACCACTTTTTATATTGTGTAAAATGCCATCACCGGCTTGAATACAATCAGTGATTTTGAAATTTGTTTTGCGTTCATCAAAACAAAACGCATAGCCATCCATTGCAGAATTGTTAAACGATGGCACATCGATAGGAGCTGTTACATCAACTGAAATTACACTGCCGAGTGCATCAGAAACAAGACATATTTCAGATGACAATCTCCAAACATAGTCAGCAAGAATCTGTTTTGCTTCATGTACGCTTTTCATAATACGGTTTTAACTAAATCAAAAATAACATAAGTTCTCTATGATTTTTTCAATTTATTTAACCTCAAACCAATTCCAAAACCAACATTCCACTCTCCATTTGTTGTAGCTGTTTTTGCAGTATAATAGAAAGGTATTTGAAACGCCAAATACTTATAGCTATATGTTATACCTGCACCTAACATAGGTGTGACAATGGAATTTTTAGTTGTGCCCTTATCTTCTTTGAAGCGAAGAGAGGGAAGAAGTCCGACAATTAATTTGGACTCACCTTTGGTGAAATTAATATTTGGGCCTGTAAAGTTTAAGAATGCTCCATTGTCAATATAACCAGCTACCATAATACCATCGATTAAGGAAGCGTTTGCTTTTTTCTCTTGTGCAAACATAGAGCTTGAACACAAAAGAAGGATTGTGATTGAAATTGTTTTTTTCATTATTTTACTTTTAAAAATTTGTTTGTGTTAGATCACGAATTAACTTAACAATAGATTCTACCCGCCTATACTTACCATACTACGGTTAACCAATTGAGTGGGCTCAGTTTGTTGATATCCTTTTTCAAACTGGCCTCCCATTGCGGCATGTTTTCTTTGAACGGATTGAAATATTAATGCTTCAACATCTTCGCTATTTCGAAGGGCTCTAAGTAAATCTAATTCGTCTTTACCGAACAGACAGTTTTTTATTTTTCCTTCGGCAGTTAAGCGCAGTCGATTGCATTCACCGCAAAATTGTTTGCTCATTGTGGTAATAAATGCAAAAGTGCCTTCATGTCCTATGGCTTTGTATTTGCGTGCTGTGGCGTGTGGTTCATCCTTTAGTTTTACGATGTCGTAATTTCCCTGAACGGCAGAAAGCATATCATCGGCAGTAATTACTTTATTTTTGCTCCAGCTATTTCCACTGAACGGCATAAACTCAATAAAACGAACATGCAAGGGATTGTTTCTGGTTAACTCAATAAAATCAAACAACTCATTCTCAATACAACCGCGCATTGCAACTACATTAATCTTTACTCTGAAATTGTTTTCGAGCAACAACATAATGTTTGACCATACTTGCCCAAAAACATTTCGCTTTGTTATTTGCTCAAAGGCCGATGGTCTTAACGAATCCAAACTAACATTTACAGATGTGACATTGGCATTTTTTAAGGCTTCAATATGTTTGTGAATCAAACTGCCATTGGTTGTAATGAGCAACTCCACATTCAAAGCCGACAGGCGTTTCAGAATGTCATCAAAATCTTTTCGCACTAAGGGTTCTCCACCTGTTAACCGAATTTTTGTTACACCTCGATTTACAAAAATAGTTGCAAGTTCTTCAATCTCCGCAGCGGTCATTAATTGCCCATGCTTTAGAAACGAATGACAATCTTCGGGCATACAAAAACTACAGCGGAAATTACAGTTGTCGGTAACTGAAATCCGCAGGTAATTGTGTATTCTGCCTAAGTTGTCGGTAAGCATCATTTTATTTTAGATTTTTAAATTCTTCTTCAATTCCTTCTTTTCCCTTTTTAAATTCATTAATTCCTTTACCCAATCCCTTCATAAGCTCGGGAATTTTCTTTCCGCCAAACATCAACAAAAGGACACCTGCTATAAGCAAAATTTCGGTTGTTCCCAACCCTCCGATAAATAAAAGTGTGTTTGTCATCTTTATTAAAATTTTGAAAGTTAATGACTAATATTTTCTTTTTTTGGTATAGAATGTTTTCACCTAAATCTTTAATGGACGTTGCAAGATGGTGGTGCATCATCCCCAGTTAATTCGTTAGTGATAAATTCTTCCAACAAATACGAAACGGTCAAAAAGAACGGACCGGCTTCGCCTTCACGCAAGCGCTTTGCCAAAGCCAGTGCAAACTCTCCTGTGTGTTCTTCCAAAAATTTCTGGTAAGCATCTTCGGTTACATTTCTGCTTTCATCATCAGGCGCAATTACACTTTTCACTAATAGTAATGCTAAAAACTCCAATTGATACATGATGCTATCTGGGTTTTCACCTGTTTTGGGTGAAAAACCAAATGCTTTGTAAAATGCATTTGCATCAGATACACTGTTATATTTCTGCAACAAATGTGTTTCGCTAAGTGCTACACCGCCCTTCACGAAAATATTAGTGAAAGCATACAATACTTCATCTTCATTGGCGGCTTCGGCAAGCGAATGCAGCATGTTATTGATGCTTTCGTCTGGATAACCCGCTTTGTACAAGTCGGTCGCCATTTCCTTAATGTTTAACAAGCGTTCTTTATCAGGATAATCAAAACAATTGGCGATGAGACGATATAAATCGGTATTCATCAATCGTGTATCAGTCATTTGATTTGTTTTCATTGTATAATTATTTATCATTTTTGAAGTAATAAATCAACCCAAGGTATGAAGTGTTTTCTTCCTCCAATGTTCTGAAAACCGCCATCCCACAATGCAAAGGCAACTTTAGTTCTGTCAGTAAATGTTGCTTTGTAACGATTACCCGTATTTACAGGCACCACCACACACACTTTCCATTTCCCATCTTTCCACTCTGCCCATGCTTTTGCTTGTTGTGTTTCTTGTGTTGCAATTGTTCCAAATCCTTCTGCATTGGCTTCTTCAACAGGATACTTTCTTTTGATTTGCGACATGGGATTGTGGGAGTATGTGCCAGGCATATTACCTGTGGCATGCGTTTCCACTATCATTTCAGCGGTTATATCCTGGGCATAAATCCGTTTGCTGCGGTCTAAATAACTTTCCAAACCGGGATACACATCCACCCACATATTCGGATATTTTACCTGCACATCCTGAAAACCTTTTTCGCAATCCTCCTGCCAGATGGCTTTCCAGTGCACAATATGCACCATGCCATCTTTGTTGCCCATCATGTAGCTTGGAATTTCTTTTGTATTCAACGGAAATTCCACGGCAAACTGGTCGCAGAATTTAACCACATCTACTTCGTTGTTTTTTGAAGAATCGTTCCATTCTATCAAAAATGCTACTTCCATAGGACGGTAAACGCTTTTTACGGTTAGAAATTCGATGGATGCATTATTTAATGTCGGATATGCCGCCTGCTGAGGAGAGACCGGAAGTTTTGATGCTTCAATTTTTGTCCAAAATTCCGCATTCAATTCTTTAGGATTTATCTCGTGCTGAACTGCATAACTTTTTAGTTTATACTCCGCATCAATCCAATCATCTTTTTCCTTTACAACCGTTGTGGGTTTGGTATTGGTTGTAACAGAAGGTTTTGTAGATGTTGTAGTTCCTGATGGTTTGGTTGTAATCGTTTTTACAGTAACAGGTGCACTTTTGCTTTTAATGTATGCCAACACATCTTTAATCTGAGCATCGGTCAGATTATGGTCGGGCATCGGAATTTTGTTGTGGTCATTGAATAATTTTATTGCCACCGGATCTCCTCCTTTAACGAGCATTTGAGATGATCGGATAAATTTAATTAACCATGGTTCTTTTCTGCGTGTGGATACATTCATCAAATCAGGACCAACAATTTTCCCTTTGCCAATGCTGTGACATGCGGAACAACTTGCTTTGAAAATTTTTTCTCCGTTAATAGTATTCTGAGCAAGACCTCTTTGCAAACACAAAGTGCTAATACAAAAAGAGAGGAATAATATACGTTTCATATACTTTATTTTTTGAAAGTTCCTATTGTATTTCATCATTTTATTATGGTGTGTTGTGACGGAATGTTTGGAATTGAGCATCCCAGTGTGGTCTGTTGTGAGCAGGCTCTACGTATGGCACACGCACTATTTCATCACCAATCTCATTATAGCCCACAGCATGGTTCTCTTCTGCTTTGTATGAGTGAATAATTCTTGGTGTGTTGCCAAACAGCATAAATGCAGCTAGAAGTTCTTTATCATCTTTCATATTGCGATAAAGTTTTATGGCTTCGTCTACATTAGGACCAAACATTTGAATTAAAAAATCATGAGGCACATGCACAGGTGGCACATAATACACATTGGGCTGTGTGCCGAATTGTGGATATAATGGAAGTGCAATTTTTTTAATCCGCACAATCATGTCAAATGGGTTGTCTTTGCGTGGCGGCTTTGCATCTTCCATAAAACCTTGTAAACGTATTTTTCCAATGCAGCTTGTTACGCATCTTGGTTGTTCCCCTTGTTCAATCAATGGGTAGCATCCAATACATTTTTCAGAAACACGTGTAACCATGTTGAAGAATGTTTTTTTGTATGGACATGCCTTCACACATTCTTTATAACCTCGGCAGCGCGACTGATCAATCAATACGATTCCGTCTTCTTCGCGCTTGTAAATGGCTTTGCGTGGACAAGCAGCCAAGCAACCAGGATATGAACAGTGGTTGCAAATGCGGGCTAAATAGAACATCCATATATCATGAATACCGTTAAAGAAAGCACCTTTCTCCATATTGCCAAGCACTTCATCTTCCCCAATGTTTGGGAATGCATAGTTTCTCTCTTCCGGTCTCCACCCTGTTACCCGTTCCCCAGATTCGCTTTCAAAAATGGTTTTACCTTTATACACTCCATCTTTTCCCCACTCCTGATTATTGAGTTCCTTTAGTGTATTCACATCCCACTTTTGTGGATAACCACCATATGGCTTTGTTTCTACGTTGTTAAAGAAAATGGTTTCTTCACCCTTGCCCGATGTCCAGGTTGTTTTACACGCCACCGTACAAGTTTGACAAGCAATGCACTTGTTTGTATCAAATACATAGGTTATTTGCTTCTTCGGCTTTTTTTCTTCATAGGGATATTCCATTTCCCTGTTGAGTTGCCAGTTTTTTACCTTTGCCATAATTATATATCAGTTATTTTTTTACAAAGTTTCCTTTCAAAAATTTCTTAAAGTCCTCGTCTTCGTAAGTTGGCCTCATACCGTTTTCAGCACCTTCCCACAAGCCGTTTCCACCAATACCTCCTTTTTCTGCAAGAGATATTTTCACAAAAGCTTCACGAGGATTACCAGTTGCTCCATGCACATCAATTTCAAAGCCTTTTCCTATACCCTGACCGAAATTGTTTTTGCGTACTAAGGAGTCTGTAAGCAAGGTCGGCTTCAACCAAGCTCGTGTGCAACTTTGGTGTGAACCGTTTCTGAAAAGCGCCTGATAACCTGTTTTATTATTCTTAGCCAAACCGTTTTCATTTTCTTTTGCTCCGGCAACAGAACCATAGGTAGCGCCATAAGCATTGTGCCACATCCGTGTTACACCACGTGGAGTTCCGGGATAGAATCGTGCTCGAGCTTTAAGACGAGCCAATTCATACTCAGGCCCATTTTTTCTACCCGCAAGTCCTCTGAATGGTCTGTCAGAAGGGTCTGCATCAATCCAAACGTAATCGCCATCTTCAACACCCAATTCTTTGGCATCAAGTGGGTTTATATCTACATATAACTCAGTAACAAAAGGTATACGTTTATCTCGCCTGTGCATATCACCAAATGGACCAAACCAAACTGCGACAATGTCGGTGTCTACAGGTGTGGTATGTGCACCGTGACGGAACTTGGGCGTGTGGAAAATGAATTTATAGTCCTTATCCATTTGTTGAAGCGGATGTTTTGTGTTTTTCACTTCGCTCCAAGGCTTTACTACATTGCGTGCCTGACGTGTGTCTGTTGCAAGGTCATTAACATCCACACCGTATTTCTCCGGCTCATCTGGCATTATACAAGGATGCTTTTTAGCAACAATTACATTAGGTTCGTGGAATGTTGAATCAATCGGTTCACGAAATACCACCATATTTTCACCTGCCTCAATAAATTCAGGTTCATCGCGATAAAATTCCAACCTTCCCGTCTTAGTGTACCACTGTTTGTTTTCATCTGTTTGTTCCATACCAACATATTTTGGTGTGGTGCGTGTCATCATCAAAGCCGGGATACCTTCTTTAGCTTTTGCTTCCAATTCATTGAATTTATACCCCTTTGTTCCCTGGCTGGAATTGAGTATGCGTTGCAGATAAACTTCCACTTTGTTTTCATGCACAAATTTGAACATATCCCGAAAGCGTGAATCACCTGTTAAATCGCCAAGTGCAGCCGCAATACCTGCAAGAACTTCAATATCGCCCTTGGTGTTGAAAATTCTTTTTAATGGTGTTCTTGGGAAAACATACAAGAATGGATTAGTTACTGACATGGTCATATCAGGATACTTAAATTCAGCCCATGAGTCAACAGGGTAAACAATATCTGAGTATTCGCAAGAGCCTGTCCACCACCATTCATGCACCCCAATAAATTCAATTTTAGGGTATACATTTACCACATTATCGTAATGTCCTTTTGAATTGGCAAGCAGCGAATTTCCATTTGATACCATGATAGATTTGGTAGGCGTTGGCATGTGTGTTTTGCCAGTCATATTCTTTTTTCCCATTCGCAAAATGCGATCGCCATTGTTGAAATAGTGAGCCGACTCATAGTGCATATACTTCTTTACTTTAGATGGCTTGGTTTCATCAAGTTCTAAATTGAATGGATCTTCGGCTATATAACCTGGTATGCCTGAGAATAATGCCCCTCGGTAGTTGCCAGCAAACGAACCCACATTGCCCCCAATTTTACCTACGTTGCCGGTGATGCTCGCCAAGAAGAATACAGCACGATCTTTTAAATCGTTATTGAAAAACTGATTCGGACCCATACCCATGGCAAACAATGTGCTGCCATTGTTTTTAGCTATATCATTAGCAATGGCTTCAACACCTTTTACAGGTGCCCATGTGAGTTCTTCAATCGTTTTGGGGTCAAAATTTTCTATCACATATTCCTTCATCAAGTCAAAAACAGTGCGCACTTCTATTTCCTTACCTTCAACTGTTTTAACTTTGAACTTACCTTCTAAAGCAGGGTTCAACCCTTTTTCTCTCATATATTTTCCATAATCATCACGGGTGATTACAGACATTGCATTCTTACCTTCATCCCATACCATAAAGTCACCCCATTCTTTAGCCATTTCTTCATCCACAAATGGTGCACCTTGTTCCAGAGATTTTTTGGCTTTTTCGCCCTTCTTCAAAATTTCGATGTAATTTTTTAAATCTGGTTTTTGATAGTTTGCTATTACATCGGTAGGCTTCAGCATTTTTTGGTTATCCATCCGAACAAGAAAAGGTAGGTCGGTGAATTTTTTCATGAAATCGGCATCGTATTTTTTATCCCGGATAATGATATGTGCAAATCCTAATGCCAATGCAGGCGTAACTCCGGGGCGAACCACCAACACATTATCCCCTTTATTTGCTGTAGCGCTATATTCACAGGCTATTACTGTAACTTTTGCACCTTTCATGCGGGCTTCAGTAAGCCAGTGCGCATCGGGCATTTTGGTAGTTATCCAATTCATTCCCCACACAATAATATGCTTGGAATACTCGGTGCATGCAAGGTCAAAGTCAACCGTCTGCTGACCGGTTACCATAGGGTGACCCGGAGGTAAATCGGTATGCCACGCGTAGCTGTCCCAAGTGCGTGCACCTTTTGAACCTTCTGGCCCTTTTTTATTGATGGCGTTATCCAGTAGAGCAAGTGAGTTTGCTAATCTGTTCATTCCGAAAATGCGGGTAACACCAAGAGGTGCCATCCCACCTCGAAACTTCAATACTTCCACACCATGTCCTTCTGTAGCTTCAACCATTAGTGGATCGTAGCCCTGTGCTTCTAATTTCTTTTGTCCGGCTTTTCCGTTATAGGTGCGGGCAATATTGTCCAATACTAAAGCGGTATATTTAAAGGTGTCTTCCCATGTTATTTTAACAAAAGCCTCTTTCCCTCTTTGCATATACTCCTGAGGAATAGCACCTGTTTTTTTATCGCGAGGCATACCGGCATTTATCCATTTCAAATATCCTTCGCGAACTAGCGGATACTTTGCTCTACGGTCCCCATAAAAGCGTCTGGCAAGTGCCAACCCTTTTTGACAGCAGCGTGGCTCCCAACGGGAAGAAGTTTGATTGCCCTGTGCATCAGTTGCTTTTCCAAAACCATAACTTGGCGCAATGCGCACTACTGCGCCATTTTTTACCATAGCTTTCAGCAGACAATTATGTGTGTCGTTGGGTGCACACAGAAATGTGAACTCATCATCGTAAGCCCACATGTCACGGTACGTTTTTTCCCAACCCCTGTTTGGATACCCCCCAAGCGGATTGTCAATATCTAAAGGATCGAAAAAGGAGAATGCCTCTGAAAACCCACTGAAAGGTAGTGATGATAAAACCACAGTGCCCAAGCCACTGAGCAAGCCGTTTTTGATAAATTTTCTTCTGCTATTTGCCATAATTATTTTGCTTTAATGAAAATTCATTGATTAGTTGAATATTAATCACGCAGCAAAATTATTCTGACAAACTCGATTATTCTGTGAGTTCTATTAATGAGAACTGTGATTTTTATCACAGATGCACTTGATGGAAGTCATATACCAAGAGAATGGTTCATTGCACCATTGCACGTAGAACAGTGATGGTAAGACGAAAAAGAAGATACTTAGCTGCATCTTTTCAGAAAAAATCCATTTTGACGAAAATAAAGTTGCAGCTATTTCTTTTCACAAACCGATTGAGGTTTTACTCAACGCCAGTAAGGTTTTACAGAGGAGTAAAAAAGAAAAGGAGGTCAAAAAAGACCTCCTTCCCATTCTGGCTCCCCCTGCTGGACTTGAACCAGCGACCCTCTGATTAACAGTCAGATGCTCTAACCAACTGAGCTAAGGAGGAGTGTTTCAGTTGAAACGCCACCAGAAAGATCAAAATCCTTCAGGTGGGGTGT
>Ga0194125_10006615_pt1 | contig 17010 bp, 16 predicted proteins | sample TA2KigC250mmetaG_FD_148626 | JGI IMG/M metagenome (GOLD analysis project Ga0194125, IMG submission 148626) | Freshwater microbial communities from Lake Tanganyika, Tanzania - TA2015034 Kigoma Deep Cast 250m | ecosystem: Environmental > Aquatic > Freshwater > Lake | place: Tanzania: Lake... | reverse complement strand
AAAGATAATACATGGGAGAAAAGATATGAAACCTTAAGCTCAGAGATTAAGAAGATTTATCCAGTGGTGAGTATAATAATCGTAGCCTATAATAATCTATCCTACACAAGACTGTGCATTGAAAGCGTATTTTCAAAAACCATGTATCCAAATTTTGAGATTATTATTGTAGATAACAATTCAACAGACGGGACAAAGGATTATTTGCAGGATTTGGCTGGTAAAAACCCTGATGTAAAAGTCATCTTAAACGACGAGAATGCGGGGTTTGCAAAGGCTAACAATCAAGGGATTTTAGCCTCATCAGGGGCATATATAGTTTTTTTGAACAATGACACTATAGTCACAAGGGGCTGGTTGACCAAGCTCATCAGTCATCTCCAGGATGAAACGATAGGTATAGTTGGACCTGTGACCAATTATTGTGGGAATGAGGCTAAGATAAGTGTTCCTTATAAGACAATTGATGAGCTTGCGGAATTCTCGGAGAGATATATATGGGAACATATGGAGTCTGAGAGTTTCGATATAAAGGTACTAGCCATGTACTGCCTTGCCATGAGAAGGAGTATTATAGATGAGGTAGGTTTGCTTGATGAGCGGTTCCAAATCGGGATGTTTGAGGATGATGACTTTGCACACAGAGTAAGATTAAAAGGTTACAGAGTTGTTTGTGCAGAGGATGTATTCATACACCACTTTGGAGAGGCGTCGTTTAATAAACTTAAAGAGAGCGGTGAATATAAGAGAATTTTTGAAGAAAATAAAAAAAGGTTTGAAGAGAAATGGGGAATGAAATGGGAACCTCACAGATACAGAGATCATCCCACTGCATAAATGTAATACCTAAAGAAGCAGTGGTTCCTAAAAGAAGGTCTGTAGACGAGGTGTTATTCTTTCACGAAGTTCTGGAAACCCTCTCTCCTGACAGTAAAGTTCTTGATGGCGGTTGTGGATCAGGTTCTTTTAGTTACCATAAGTTTCCTCATTTAAAAATAAAGGCAGTGGATATTGCAGTCCCTGATACCCTGGATAATTTCCCGAATAATGTTGAATTCTTGATATCATCCTTATCTAACCTTCCCTTCGAAAATAATTTTTTTGATTTTATCATTTTTAACTGGGTTCTTGAACATGTCCTGTCTCCCGAAGTCGTTCTCTCTGAGGCATATAGAGTTTTAAAGGATGGCGGCCTTTTGTATGCTTCCATCCCTATGGGTGATAGTTTTCAAGACAGATTCTATAGGTTTTTGCTAAAGGGTGGCGGACATATACAACGATTCACCTGTGAGTCTTTTATGGCTATGGCTTACTCTGCTGGTTTTATGCTGTTGAGTTTTTGCGAATGGCCTACAGGGTATGCTTGGGTTAAGAATTTAAAATTTCATAAAAATGTAAGAGGTAAATGGTTGGTATTCTTTTTAGAGAAGCTGACTGGAAAAGAATTTAATTACCTATGGATAAGGGTTGTTTATTCAATAGCGAAGATTTTTGGAAAAGATCTCATGGCAAAAGGGAATATGATTTTTCTTTTTTCAAAAACAGATAAGGTGCGGTTTAGATATATCACTCATGGCTGTCAAAACTGTGGGTCTGGCGCTTTTATTTGTAGTGACTTTTATAAAGGCAAATCTGGTTGGGAATGCCCTTCTTGTGGTAAGATTAATATTTTTGTCCCTGTAGGAAATAAACAAAAAGGATTTTTACCATTAGTAATCCAAAAAGTTGGTCTAACTGCCATCAAAGCAGGTAAAGATTTTAAATTTAATGGGCAATTTGCTCTATGGGCTATAACTAAAAATGCAACAGAAACAACTGTAATTATATGGGGCGAAATGCAATTATATACAACATTTGGTAGCCCCGCGCATCTTACTGCGTTAGTTCCCAATGAGCTTTACACCAAGCCAGGGCAATACCAGATATATTTATTGGATACTAAAACGGGTGCTAAGTCAAACACTGTAGTTATTACTGTTGAGGAGTAAAAGCGGTTATTTTTATATACCTAATTCAGTTCCATCCACTTATTCCTGAAGATCACAGATTTTGGGATGATAAGTGATGGGGAGAAATCTTAGTTAAGATGTTTTATGCGGTTACTTAGTCGTCAACATTTTTTAATTTATGGCTTAGGTATTCTTTTTTTATTCTGGAGTGGATTTGTTTTATCCAGGTATTTCTATGTACTCACCAACCTTCCTTGGCTTACATTGAATCTTGGTAGTTCAGGTGGGCTTGTCAATAAGGAGATAAGTAAACTTATTTCATTAGCGGTTCTCATTATCTTTTTTAATATTGTTGGAATTATTGTCAGTAGAATTTCAAAACAACCGATTAGTAAGATACTGATTGCAGGGCTTTTGATTGCAACAGTTTTACTATTAAGCATTTCTGCTGATCGTCTCCTCTGGTTTAAAACAGTACTGTTTTTTGGTGTTATGATTCTGACGGGGTTTGGCGCAGTCTTTCTGTATAGAATTATCTTTAAGTCATCAATCCCATATTGGGCGGGTCTATTGCTATCTATAATCATAATTCACTTCTGGCTTTTTGTCACTGGTTTATCAGGCATGTTTCGTCCTGCCATTGTATTGCCATTTATCATCTTTCTGGCTGGAATAGGCTGTATCGAATTATGGAAAAACAGTAGAACGATAACCAATAGAGCCATTGCTTTTGTAGATAATCTTAATTGGCCATCTTTGTTGTTCATAGAAGGATTATGGTTGGTATTAGCCGCTGGTTTTATAGCTGCTTGCACAACAGAAACATACAGCGATGCGATGAGAAACCATGTGCCTTTCATGATTAACCTTGTAAGAGATGGTGTCCTTGCCCCAAATTATTATTGGTACTCTCATCTCCAGGCATCACCTTTACAATTGCTATCTGCTGGTGGATATTTGTTTCTCGGTGAATTAGGTGCCAAGTGGTTTACTTGGCTAATGGGTATAACCATTATCGCAATTATAATTGCTGAGGTTTATGATATAACAAGAAAACAGGCTACTGCATTGGGCACAGGATTTATTTTTATTTCGATGCCATATATCTGGTTATGGTTAACAACAAATTATCAGGACCTCCCCACAGCTACTTTACTTCTCGCTGGACTGGCAACTTTTCGCCGAACCTTTACTGGCCAAGACGGGTATTTACCAATATCGGGGCTTTTTTTAGGTTTTGCAGTCATATCAAAATTCTTTGCAATTGTATTGATTATCCCAATGGCGATTATTTTTTCCTTATTCTACTCGAAACCGATACTATCATCGATAAAACAAAAGCCCATGTTACTTGTTTATGCTATTGCTGGGTTTTTTCTGACTGCAATTCCATGGCTGATATTGGTCTGGTATTGGACTGATAATCCATTTTTCCCATTTTTGAACAGTATTTTTAAATCGCCGTATATTGTCCCTAATTTTGTTGAAAATATTGCAGCTGGTCAACAGAAACTTTTTAAATTTCCATATGGCTGGATGGATGTGCTGTTGTGGCCGTGGTCTATGACCTTTCAGACCAATAACTTTGGAGAACTTCCTGCTGGGGGAACAGGTCCTTTTTTTCTTATTTTTTATCCTGTGATTCTGATATATGTAGTCTGGTACGCGCTTTATAGAGGCAAGGGAACATTAGGTAAAGTATCTGTAGCCATATTTCTAGTGGGAATGGCTTATCTTGCAGGTCTTACTTATATGATTAAGATACCATATATGCGATACTGGAGCACTGGTTTGGCTGTAATTGCAATACCTATGGGGATCACTTTTTCTGAGATGCTGGCTACAGTTAATAGCAAAAACCGAAATTGGATTTCAGTTGGTTTTGTGGCTACTTTGGTAAGTATTTCACTGGCAATACTCTTTGCATGGGGTGTAAGGTTAAATTATGGCTCACCAGATGGAATAGGTTGGTCACTATATACAGGAAAAATAAGCAAAGATGAGTACCTTAAGACAAGAACTGGAAATGTTTATCTTTATGTTAATAAGCATATAAAGCCAGGCGAAAGTATTATGGCTGTGGGCTACGAACAGCTTAACACATTTAATAATTTTACTTTCCAGCTTAATATATGGTATGACAAAAACATGGGATTGCATACCTTGAGAGATTACGAAAATCTCGTGAGTAAAGCGAATGTCCGTTATTGGGTTGTTAAAGACAGTTTTAAAACTGGATATTATGCTGATATCGGTGTTGCACAAAAATACTGGCAAGAAGGTATGTTAGTATGTAGCCAAGATGGATTTTCCGTATACTCAACAAGATTATCTGCTGAGCCGAAATCTATCGCCGAGATAAAATTGTCATCTACTGTAATAACAGCTACCACTAAAGGTGACTGGCGTATTGCGGGTAATATATTAGGTTTGAGCAGGGTTAAAGCACAAGGCCAATTTGATAGCCAGATTTACAGTGAATTTTTACCTCCAGCAGAAGCTAAAAGATTATCAGGTTCTATTTACTTTATACCAGATCAGGATGGTGCGGTAATACTAACCGATATAATCTGGCGTCATGGAAATCGTGAGATATCAAGGAGTGTAAGCTCCACTAAGAAGGCTATCAAAGGTCAGCTAAGTATTCTGAATTTTGGCGTGATGCGACCTGCTGATGCTGATAGGGTACTTATTATAGTACGCCCCTGGCGGCGTGAAGATGGCATGATAACAATTGAAGGAGCAAAAATACACTGGTGGCAATGACAAGAGTAATAAATTATAAATTGGAGTTACAAAATGGTAACTAAGGAACGTATCTTATGTCCAGTATGCGATTCTAAGGACTACAGGGTTTTGTATGAACCATGGGTGAATATTCAGGAACCGGTTAAACTTTATGGCGCAGCCTCTGGCATTCCAGGAACACAAAGAGTGGTCAGATGTCAGGATTGTAGTATGATATACGAAAATCCAAGATTTTCCGATGATGTTATTTTAAAAGGTTATATGTCTTCTGAAGAGTCAGGGCATGACAGTCAATATCCAATGCGTGTTCGGAGTTTTTACCGTGCTTTACTGTCTCTTCAAAATAACATTCCTGGCAAGGGAGCAAAAGTCCTTGATATCGGAACATCTGGAGGAGCATTCTTAGAAGCAGCTAAACAATTTGGTTATGATGCTGTAGGATTAGAACCTTCAGGTTTTCTTGTAGAACAAGGGGAAAAAAGAGGGCTTGCCATTGAGCAGGGGACGATTGATAACCATTCTTTTAAACAGTCATCTTTTGACATGGTCTGTTTGTGGGATGTCATTGAGCATTTAACTAATCCGAAAGGGGCACTTCTAAAAATTAAACCTCTCCTCAAATCAGGGGGTATTTTGTTGATAAATTACCCTGATATTGGCACACGATTAGCGAAGATAGCAGGCCGTAGGTTCTGGTGGATACTTTCTGTACATCTGCATCATTTTTCCCCTGCCACAATCAGAGAAATTTGTAATCGTACCGGGTTTACTATCTTCCATTTTCAGAGATATTGGCAGACACTCCAGTTCGGTTATCTTGAAGATATGGCAATTCATTACAAGATACCATTGAGCAAATTACTCAAGAAGATTACCCCCGGCTTTATTCAAAGGATTCCTATCCCTTATTACGCAAGCCAGACTACAGCTCTTGCTAGGGTAAAGGAACAATGACGGTATATATCCTCGGTGGTGGACCTACGGGTCTTGCTCTTGCTCATAGTCTTGCGGGAAACTCCGATATTTTTTTTGTCGTCATAGAGCGTGAGGGGGCTATAGGAGGCCTTGCCAAAACAGTCCAATGGAAAGATTATGGATTCCATGATCTTGGACCTCATAAAATATTTATTCTTGATAAGGATTTGATGTCAAGGGTGGAAAGCCTTCTGCCGTCTGAAGATTGGTTAACCCGTGAGAAAAAAAGCAGTATTTACATGAAAGGACATTTTCTTCCATATCCCCCGTCACCATTATCACTTGCAAGTGTTTATGGACTGATCAATTTTGTAGGTATGGTGCTCGATTATGGAAAAGCTCGAATTCACAATTTGATTTATAGTAGAACAGTAAATACTTTTGAAGATGATCTGGTAAATCGTCTCGGTTGCAAATTGTATGAAGCTCTTTTCAAGCCTATTGCAATGAAGCTCTGGGGATACCCGTCTAATTTGGATGTTAAGTTGTCAAAGGGAAGGGTGCAAACCCCGTCTTTAACAGAAGTGATTAGTCGCTTATTGAAAATCCGATCCTCAAGCAGTTTTGAGGCACTGAATTTCCGCTATCCAAAAGGTGGTATTCAAAAAATATGGGAGGCTATCGTTTTTAAAACCAAAAACCAAGGAACATATTTTCTTAACCATAAGATTGAGAAAATAATTGTTGAGAATAATAAAGTCTGTAAAATAATTTATAAGGATAAAGTTACAGGAAAAGAAAAAGAGGCAAGAGTTAAAGTAGATGATTTTCTGTTTTCTACAATTCCGTTATTAAAGCTCACAGAAATTATGGGTAATGCTATTACAATAGACACTAAAGAATGCATAAAGAAGATTATTCAGCTTAATGATCTTATCCTTGTTTTCCTCAAGATTGATAAAACTAGCCTATTGGATGAATCATGGGTGTTTGTTCCTGATCCAGAAATTATTTTTCATCGTCTGAGTGAGCAGGAGTCTTTTGATCTAGACATGACTCCGGGTGGCAGTATAATTTGTTGCGAAATTATGAGTAACGAAACGCGCCGTTTAAATGAAATGACTGATAAGGAATTAATTGCTGCTGCAAAGAAAGGTCTTCATGATATGGGCTATAAAAGTTTCTCTGTGATTGACCAGAAGGTGATGCGTCTGCCAGCTTCATATCCTGTTTTCCGGCCTGGTTTTGAACCTGATTTGGAAAAGATTCTTGATGAGTTGGATCTCATAGAAAATTTTCGCACGATCGGGAGACAAGGTGCTTTTAACTATATCGGTACTCTTGATGCCATGGATATAGGTTATGGAGCTGCCCGATGGTTCATGAATCGTAGGGGGAATAATTCAGTGAGAACATGGAAAGAGGAAAGACAAAGGACGAAACATTATCCTGTTTTGGATTGACCATGAAAATTACTTTGATTTCTCCGAGGATTGCAGTTCAAAAAGGCGATTTCTTTGGTTCAGGAGTTCCTTATTGGCCTATTGAATTGGCAATTTTATCAGCTTTTCTCCGAGATCGTGGCGATGAGATTTCAGTCATTGATCTCTTCGGATCTTCTCCTACAACTCTGGAAGAAGTAGATGACCATTATCTTCAAGGGAAGCCGTTTGAATCTTTCACTGGGACCCCATCAGTCGCGAAGGCAGAGATGTTTATACTCTTTGCTCTATCATATATGGCACACAGAGAAATTCTCTCAATTGCAAGAACGCTCAAAGGATTGAGACCAGATATAACTTTATGTGTTTTAGAAAATTCATATGCGGTTACTGCATATTCTATCCCACAGGTGGCAGAAGATTTCTTTCAATCTGGCGTTTATGCACTCTTGTGTGGAGAGGTTTACTGGAATTGGGATGAAATATTAGAGTTTCTTAAAAATAAAAATATAGCTAAAATACCAGAAAATGTTCTTACACCAGTTCTTCCCAAGGACTACAAGATAAAAAGGAAAATCAATAAAAACCCTACGTATCCTATTCCTGAATGGGATTTATTTAACCTGAAAAATTACTGGTCAATTCCCTACTCACACGGCCCTAAGACGAAACAATATTTTCCTATTTTAACCTCCCGTGGTTGTCCTTACTCTTGTGATTTCTGTGTCGTCCCGGAAACTAACCTTAGACAATGGCGCGGTCGTGCTCCTGAAGAAGTCGTAAAAGAAATGATTATCTTAAGAGATCGCTTTGGAGTTCGACATTTTCAGATAGAGGACCTCAATCCCACAGTTAACGGTGCCCGATGGGAAGAGATTTGCCGTTTGCTGATTGAACAAAAAGCTGGGATATTCTTTTATTTTGTGAGTGGTACAAAGGCAGAGACAATACAAATAGATCAAATACCACTCTATGCTGAGGCTGGTTGTAGGTACATCTCGATTAGTCCAGAATCCGGTAGTCCAAATGTGGTCAAAGCCATGGGGAAATCCTTTGATCACACTCATGGATTGCGGCTCATAGAGGCTTGTCATAAGTATGGGATTTATACCCAAGCCTGCTTTTTAGTTGGGCACCCTTCGGAAAGTCCAGAAGATCACCGGCTTTCTTGTGAATATTTAAGAGCTATGGTCTGTTCGGGTTTGGATGAAGTTGCTGTTTTCGTAATAGCTCCTTTTGCAGGGAGTCTTCTTTATAAACACAATAGTATTAAAATGACCCCTTCCACAATGCTGACAAGCTTCAGCCCAAAAGGTCGAGAGGGATGGAATGAACTATCAAGAAGGCGGAAGGAACTCGTTAGAATATTTTTTACTGAGAGGCTTAAAAGAGGAGCTGGTATTTGGATTCAGGGTATACGTGCCCTTTTGGGAATTCCTCGAACCAAAATGGAGAATTTACCCCGCAGAATAATGTTCATATATTCGCTAGTTTTGAAATATTACATACAACGACTATTAACACTGAAATAAGAATGTAAGACCAGCGTTGAATAATAAAGGATAGCTTGTGGATGCATATAGGATGAATGTTATACCGCGTATCTTGTTGGCAATACCCTGCTACAATGAAGGAGCCAATATTAGTAAGATCTTACAGGAAATAAAAGAACAGGAGACCGATTGTGATATAATTGTTGTCGATGATGGGTCATCAGATAATACCTATTTCGTGGCCAGCCAGTTTTCTCATTGCGTGAAACTGGTGGCTAACCTGGGCATTGGTGGCGCTGTGCAAACTGCCTTAAAATATGCACTGGAAAATGATTATGATCTCTTCATTCGGATAGATGGCGATGGTCAGCACCCACCCAGCCAAATACATGTGTTAATAAAAAGCTATTTAACATCATCGGCAAATTTAATCATTGGTTCAAGGTTTCTATTGATTGGTGATTTCCAGTCAACATGGACACGCCGTTTAGGAATCGGAGTAATCAGAAGTGCCTTTAAATGGTTATTTGGTCGTAAGATTACAGATCTCACGAGTGGTTTTATGTTGATGGATCGGAAAGCCATCCGCCTTTTCAGCGCTGAATATCCTCAAGATTTCCCCGAACCTATTTCGACAGCCTTTGCTTTAGAACGTGGGCTTACTGTACGTGAAGTGCCAGTACAAATGCGTGCGAGAGAGCAAGGAAGTAGTTCAATCAGGGGGATAAAAATTTTTGCATACATGGTGCGTGTTATTGGATATTTAATTCTTATCCGTATGGGCAGACATATTTAGGTTATGGAATATCATCCTACAATTCAAACTGTTATTTTTGTAACGATTTTTCTGATAGTGTATTTAGTTGCGCTTGTGAAGAATACCATAAAGAATTCTATTGACTTTTATGATTTAATACTTCTGTCATCTGTTGCGGTTATTCCTTCAATTTTTGTTTTTTTCCCAAAACTTGTAGTTAGCCTTGCTCGGATAGTAGGTGTCGAATTTCCTTTTTTACTTCTTTTCGGCTCGCTTTTCTTTATTGTTTTCGTTTATTTATATCGATTGGTCATCAAAATTAACCAACACCATAACAGGATTATCCTGCTAATACAAGAATTCAGTTTACTCATAGAAAAATTACAAAAGAAAAAAGCGAATGTTCCAGAGCAAAAGCAGGATGAATAAATTTATAGCCAGGATATGGAAACCTTTTATTAGCTTTTGTATACTCGCATACATCTGGAATACCATTGCTATTGAAGACCTGCAGAAGGTGATCAATCAAATTCGCCTTGAACCACTACTACTTGCGCTTGCTGTATTCATGATTGCTCAAATTATAGCAGCTCAGCGCTTTGTATATGTAATGAGAACACTCAAAAGAAGGGTGTCTTTAAATCTTTCAATTCGTGTCCACTTCATTGGACTCTGGTTCAATCAGGTCTTACCTACGAGCTTAGGAGGGGATATGGTAAAAGTGATGGTGTTGCGGAAAAGGCTTGGAATAAGCCGTGCCATTCGGGGAGCATTACTTGACCGTATCTCTGGTTTCATGATATTAATGCTCAGCACTCTTGTTTTATTACCCTTCTATCACTCCGTTGTTGGTGAGGATTCATTAACAATTACCGCAGGAGTGCTCTCCACGGGTTTTTTTATCGGACTTATCATTGCTATTTATTTTAGCGGTAAATCTCAGATACGTAAACGTTTACCTCGCTCTTTCCACTATGTGTTTCTCCTCTTACAAGATATACGGAGATTCAGGAAGTGGAGACCTTTCTACAGGCAACTCTGGACTTCTATAGTAGTGCATTTGAATGGTATTGCTGCATATGCTCTCATCGGGAAAGCCCTCGGAGTGAACCTGAGTCTATCTATCTATGTACTTCTTGTGCCATTAGTTTTTCTTGTCGCTCTCATTCCAATTTCTTTTGCTGGCTGGGGTATTCGAGAAACAGGTGCAATTGGATTGTTCAGCATAGTCGGTGTGACGGCAGAGGAAGCATTCGCTATGTCTTTAGTCTTTGGCTTACTGTTGATTGTCGCCGGGTTGCCAGGTGGGGTGCTATGGTTTTTCAAACAAAAGACTAATCATTAACTTATAATGATGATATCACCGAGGATGTGAAACATATTTGGTAACTTTTTTGTAGAGGGAGTCAAATAAAGATTGGGTATCCGTAAAAGGATTCTTCTTGTTGCTTATAACTTTCCACCTCTCATATCGCCTCAGTCACTGCGATGGTTTTATTTATGCAGGGAGTTAAGTCGGGGAGGTTACTTAATAGATGTTTTGACTATAAGGATGCCTACTGCATTTCGTGATATGGTGGATGATGTATCGAAAGAAATTACGATATATCGTACGTTCCCCGGCCCCTTTTATTACTTAACGTTTAAATACTCCCAAGAGTCATCCAAAAGCGAAAAGTCTGGGATGTCTGTCAATCACTCTACTTTTTGGAAAATTCTTTCCGGCATCCATTTTAAAACTTACAAGATATTAAATAACCTCTTTATCCCGGACATTTATTCCGAATGGCTTCCTTTTGCTATAAAAATAGGTTTAAATCTTACAAAGACAAAAAAATATGACCTCATCATATCATCTTCAGAGCCGAGGGTATGTCATCTGATAGGCTATTTCTTGAAAAAAAAGGCTGGTGTTCCTTGGATAGCTGATTACGGTGACCCATGGATTTATCCTGTGCCTATTTCCCCAGAATTTAAATGTAAAAAGAAGATTATAGAAAGAATTGAGAGAAATATATTAAAGAGAGTGGATGCGATTTCTGTTACTTCAGAGGGGATCAAAAAACTATATCTTGAAAGATATCCCTCTCTTAATGAAGAACGTATTCATGTTGTAACCCAGGGTTTTGATCCAGTCATGTTTTCGCAGGTAAAGAAAGAGATGTCATCTAAATTTAGGATTGTCTATTGTGGTAGTTTTTATAAAAACCTGCGAGACCCGATGGCTTTTTTCAAGGCAATAAAGGAAATGGATAAAGAAAATATTGAGGTAATAATAGCAGGAAGGATAAATGAATTTGCTGATATTTTGAAGAAGGAAGGTCTTTGTGAAAAGATTAAATATCGTGGTTTTTTGGATCATAAAGAATCATTGGCCTTACAGAAGAGTGCTACAGTGTTGTTGCACATTGGCAATTTTACTGATGTCCAGGTTCCGGGAAAGATTTATGAATATTTTGGAGCAGAGAGGCCAATTCTTTGTATAAAAGGGATCGATAGAGACCTATCAGCAGAGCTGGTAAAAAGATATAATAAAGGGATTATGGCAGATAATAAAAAAGAAGATATAACAGAAGGAATTATGAAGCTTTATGAGCTTTGGCAGAAGGGTTTATTGGATGCGAGTTTTAACCTTGATGCGGTCGAAGACCTAACGTGGCGAAAAAGGGCAGAAGATATTAGTAATATTATAAAAACACTATGAGGATACTCTTCTTTTTTGGGACAAGGCCAGAAGCTATCAAGTTGGCTCCCTTAATCAAGGAATTCAGTAAATATCCAGAAAGGTTTGATTTAAAGGTTTGTGTTTCTGCACAGCACAGAGAAATGCTTGATCAGGTACTCAATTTTTTTAATATAAAGCCTGATTTTGATCTTAACATAATGAAGGAGAACCAAAACCTGTTTCATGTAACTACAGAAGCCCTGATTGGTATTGGAGAGGTTATTTCTAAATGCAAACCAGATTGGTTAATTGTTCAGGGTGATACTACGACAACTTTTGCAGGAACCTTAGCTGCCTTTTATAAAAAAGTAAAAGTTGCCCATATCGAAGCAGGACTCAGGAGCTTCAATAAACATGCTCCTTTTCCAGAAGAGATCAACAGAGTTTTAACGACACATCTCTCTGATTTACACTTTGCTCCCACACCGAAGGCCAGAGAAAGTCTTTTAAATGAAGCTGTATCTGAAGATAAAATCTTTGTAGTTGGCAATACGAGTATAGATGCGCTTTTTTTCTGTTTAAAAAAGCTTTCGGGAGAAGACCCTGATCAATTTACATTCTTTAAATCAATTGATTTTGAAAAGAAAATAATCCTTGTAACCGGGCATAGACGAGAGAGTTTTGGAAAACCCTTTGAGAATGTATGTCATGCACTTAGAATGATTGCTCAAAATAACAATGTTGAGATTGTTTATCCAGTCCATCTCAACCCAAATGTGAGGAGGTCTGTTTTTAGTATCCTAAAAGGTGTGAAAAATATTCACCTCATGGAGCCTCTTGATTACCCTTCGTTTGTCCGGTTGATGAATAGGAGCTACTTGATTCTTACTGATTCGGGAGGTGTTCAGGAAGAAGCCCCGTCTCTTGGAAAACCTGTTCTTGTAATGAGAGATGTAACAGAGAGGACAGAGGGTATAGATGCTGGTACAGCTAAGGTTGTTGGAACAGATAGGGACAAAATTGTGAACGAGACAGTAAAACTCCTTAAGGATAAAACTGAATATGACAGGATGGCAAGGGCTAATAACCCATACGGTGACGGTATGGCCTGCACAAGAATAAGACAGATATTTGAAAGATATACTTAAGTTCTAAAAAATGACAAAATTAATGATGGTTATTCATAGCCTTAGAGGTGGCGGGTCGGAAAAAGTATTGTTAAATTTATTAAAGGGCTTAGATAGAAATGAATTTTTTATAACCCTTATCCTGTATGAGAGGGTCTTTGATTTTCCACTGCCAGAGAACGTAGAGGTTAAAATATTAGATATTTACACCAGCAGGAATATTTTAAAGTTAACAAAAAGTTTTATATTAAAGATTGTAAATCTTTCCAGGTTAATAAGACAGAACAAACCAGATATTGTGTTTAGTTTATTAAGCAGCACAAATGTCGCAGCAATCGTAGCAAAGTTATTCTCGTGGACGAAATGTAAGGTAATTGTTAGCGACCATACCCATCCCTCCACAAATCTTAAGAATGAGATATACGGCGGCATAACAAAAATTTTTATTAAATATCTTTATCCTAAGGCTAATAAAATAATAGCTGTGTCTGAAGGAATTAAACAGGATTTAATCAAAAACTTTAATATCCCCGAAGATAAAGTTGTGGTTATTTATAATCCTGTGGATATAAAGGAAATAGAAACGCTTTCCAAAGAAAAAGCAGATCATCCATGGTTTTACGAGGAGGTCCCCATCATAGTGTCCGTAGGGAGAATAACAAAACAAAAGGGCTATCCATATTTGATTAAGGCATTTTCTCTTGTGAAAAGGTCTTTGACGTGCAGGCTTCTTATTATTGGTGAGGGAGAAGATAAAATGGAGCTCATCGAGATGACGAAAGAATTAGATCTTAAAGGTGACATAGAATTTTTAGGCTTTCAAAAAAACCCCTTTAAATATATGGCGAGGTCGTCAGTTTTTATCCTATCATCACTTTATGAAGGATTTGGCAATGTTATCGTTGAAGCTATGGCATTAGGGTTGCCTGTTATTTCTACTGACTGTCCTTCAGGGCCATCAGAGATAATAGATGATAGGAAAAATGGACTTTTAGTACCTATAAAGGATGAAAGGGCATTAGCTAAAGCTATGATTGATGCACTTACAGACAGTAGGCTCAAAGATGATCTATGCAGGGAAGCTAAGTTGAAAGCACAGTCCTATGATTTGAATAAAATAATCGAAAGATACAGGAGCATCTTTTATGAAAATTCTTCATCTTCTTTATGAAAGCAAAGGTGACTATTTCGGTATTGATGTGTCAGAAGGTAATATAGGTTTTTGTTCATATTCGGTGAGACACTAAAACTATATTGAAAATTCTGTTGACTGTACAGAGATTTCAAGGTAAACTTTTCTCATGATAGATTGTCAACGCGAAGTCAAAATCCTTATCGGTCTCCTTAAAAGGCATCCAGTTGTTGGAATAGTCGGTGCACGTCAGGTCGGAAAGACAACACTGGCCCGTTTTCTCATGAGAACCATCGGTGGTACCTCCACATACTTTGATTTAGAAAACCCGGAAGATACAGCGCGTCTCTCTGATCCGATGCTCGCCCTCAAAGGACTGCGAGGGCTTGTCGTCATTGATGAGATACAGCGAGCGCCTGAACTCTTCCCCATATTGAGAGTGCTTGTTGACCGTCCGAAATCTCTGATACGCTTTTTGGTTCTCGGAAGTGCCTCTCCTGACCTCCTTCGTCAGGGTTCAGAAACGCTTGCAGGACGTATTTTTTATCATTAACTTAAAGGCTTTTCACTTGAAGAGATAGGGATGAAGAATCACCGGCGGCTGTGGCTGCGAGGAGGTTTTCCCAAATCATATTTAGCGACGTCTGACACGGCAAGCGATGAGTGGAGACGCGGCTTCATAAGAACTTTTCTTGAGAGGGACCTGCCACAACTGGGGATCACAATCAATGAGGAGTGCCATTTCTGATCTGAAACTTCGGCGATTGGATGTTATCCATGCAGGAGAGGAAACATTCAATCTTGCGAGGGATATACGGGCGCTTTCATTAATGCGTATACTTGAGGATATGAAGCCAGTGAGGCATGTTTCGTGAAAGGCAAAAGATGAAGATTCTTCACCTTCTTTATGAAAGCAAGGGAGATTATTTTGGAATCGGTGGTGTAGGATTCAGGGCGTATGAGATATATAAGCATTTAAGAGACAGGCATGATATTACCCTTTTGTGTAAGAAATATCCCGGTGCTCAAAATAAGGAAATAGAAGGACTCAGGCACATATTTGTTGGAACAGAAAGCAAGAGCCTTACGAAGACCTTACTATCATATGCTTATCAAGCCGTAATGTTCGTTAAAAGACATGCTGATGAGTTTGATATCATAATCGAAGAGTTCTCTCCTGCTATACCAACTTTTTTGCATGCGTTTACAAAGAAACCTGTTATCCTTCAAGTACAGGGATATACGGGCACTCTATATTTCAAAAAATACAATCCTGCCTATGCTTTGATGCTTTATATTATGGAACATCTGAGACCCCGGTTTTATAAAAAATTTATCTTTATAAGCGCGGAGACTGTTAAAAAACTTTTACCTGAAAACCTTTCACCCTCCCCCTCACCCCCTCCCGTCAAGGGAGGGGGAAGGGGTCTGGATGCTTCATCTGGTGTGGGGAAAAGTATCGCGGTCATTCCAAATGGTGTATCACCAGAATTACTGGATACACAACCTTCTGAAGGTGATTATATTCTTTATATAGGAAGGATAGACATCTATGGAAAGGGCCTTGATATTCTTATAAAAGCTTACAGGGAATTTTATAAGTCATTTCCAGATATAAGATTGGTTATAGCAGGTGATGGAAGGGATATGGAGGCATTTAAAGCCGAAATTATGACGTTACCTGATCATGTGAGAAAAAACATAGAGTTATTGGGATGGGTTTCTGGTGATAAAAAAGTAGAGGTAATAAACAGGGCATTATGTGTTGTATTTCCTTCACGGCATGAGGTTCAGTCAATAGCACTTTCAGAGGCAAGGGCATGTGGGAAGGCTGTTATCGTGAGTGATATTACTGAATTTAGTGAGGTGATCCAGAAGAGAGCCGGGATCTATTTCAAGAAAGAAGAGGCTATATCTCTTGCAAAGTCTATGACGAACCTCGTCACTAATAATGAACGAAAAGAGATGGGACAGAGGGGAAGGGATTTGGTGAAGGATTATACCTGGGATAAAATAGCGTTGAAGTACCAGGAGTTTCTCTATAGAGTTCTGGAAAGATATAAGTATTTAAACCAAATTATAATATCAAATGCTGAATGAATTACCTCTTGTTTCTGTGATAATCCCTGCTTATGACAACGCCCCTTTTATAAAGTTTGCTCTCGAGAGCCTTTTTCAGCAGACCTATCCACAGGAAAAAATTGAAATAATCGTCATTGATGATGGTTCTACTGATAACACCAATGAAATTCTCAACGAATATAGAAAGAAGATTATTTATGTTCATCAGGAAAACAAAGGTGTAGCAAGCGCAAGGAATAGAGGCATGTCTCTGGCGAAAGGAGAAGTGATTATATTTCTTGACGCCGATGACATGTGGCATGAAGAGAAAATCCAAAAAGTTATAGATAAATTCAGAGATAAACAGAACATAGGGATGGTGTATCATCCTATTGAATTAATTGATACCTAAATTGAGCGATTTATTTATTTAAAACCATATTAATCAAGGTATTCTAAAGAAAATGCAATCACCCAATAAGTGTCATTCTCTGGCTTGACCAGAGAATCCAGGGTTTCCCGTGAAAACGGGAATCCAGTTCCTTATATATAGTTCCCCGCTTTCGCGGGGACGGCGTCTGGATTCCCCGATCAAGAGACTGTGTCGCAATTATAGCAGAAGAAAGGGATGAAAGAAGGTCATTTATATGCTAGAATTCTGTAGGTATAGAAAGGAGACAATTATGGCATATAAATGTGGCAGTCGTGAGCAGATCACCTT
>Ga0194125_10006614_pt1 | contig 17013 bp, 17 predicted proteins | sample TA2KigC250mmetaG_FD_148626 | JGI IMG/M metagenome (GOLD analysis project Ga0194125, IMG submission 148626) | Freshwater microbial communities from Lake Tanganyika, Tanzania - TA2015034 Kigoma Deep Cast 250m | ecosystem: Environmental > Aquatic > Freshwater > Lake | place: Tanzania: Lake... | reverse complement strand
CCGGTCCAAGCACTCCACCTCCAACGTGACGTGTCCCTTCAGCAGTTCCGGTATACTCGGCATGACCGAGATTCTACGGAATTCCCCGGCGCTACGCTGGTCGGTTTGAGGTCGAAGACCTCGCTAGTTCCTTACGCAGATCGGAAGCGGCGCCGCCCCGCTCCTGGGGCGGCAGCAGGCTGAGCGCCTTCTCCCCGGCCTCCAGAGCGCGCTCCACCTTGCCCCCGGCCTCGTAAGCCCGGGCCAGCGTGTCCAGGACCCGCGGATCGCTCCACTGGGTCATCTCGACGGTCTTTAGCGCGGACTGCTCGGCCCGCGCGGGGTCGCGCAGGTCCTCGAAGGGGGTCGTGGCCAGGATCCAGGCGTAGTTCTGAAGGTCGTATTGCAGCGCATCCGGGGAATCCGCCAGAGGTTTCAAGACGCGCAGCGCCCGTTCCGTCATCTCCCTGGCCTGCGGCTTCTGGCCAGCAGCCCAGAGCACGTCCGCCAGACGGCCCAGGGTCAGGTGAAGGTCTGTGCGGGCCAGCTTGTTTTCCGGATCGTCCCGGGCCATGGCCTCGGCCAGCGCCAGGCCCAGACGGTAGCTCTCCAGCGCCTCGGGGGTGCGGCCCGCGCCGAGCAGGATGTCCCCCACGATGGTGTGCGTGGCGGAGACGTCCCGCTGGGCCTGCGGATCAGCGGGATGTTCGGCCCGAAGCGTCTGGTAGATGTCCAAAGCCGCCCGCAGATTGACCAGTCCCTCGGCGGTGCGGCCGCTTCGGGCCAGCACCTCGCCGACGCGCTCGTGCCCCGAGGCCACCGCACGGCGCGCCCCGCGCGCCTGCGGTTCGGCCTTCTGCCACTCCTGGGCGATCAGCAGGCAGCGCCGGTAGCTGGCCAGCGCGGCGGTCAGGTTCCCCAGTTGGTAGTGGGTGAAGCCGATCTTGCCAGCCACGTCGAGCACCTCGCGCGAGGCGGCCAGGTCGCCGGGCTGCGCCGCCGCCAGAGCATCGAGCACCTGGAGGGCCTCCTGGTATTGCTGTAACGCTTCGCGGCGGTCGCCACCCAGCGCGCTCAGATCGCCCAGCTTGACGTTGGCGCGGGCCAGGTAGCGCCGGGAGGCCGGCTCATGGGGTTGGTCGGCATGCACCTGCCGCGCCAGCTCGAGCGCCCGCCGGTAGCTCTCCCGGGCGCCGACCGTGTCCCCAACGTTGGGGCCGTACAGGTTTCCCTGCACGTCGCCGACCTTGAAGTAGCCGTCCATCAGTTCGCGCTGAAGCGAGACGTCATGGGCGCTCTCGAGCGCCAGCCGGTTCAGGTAGACCAGCGCCCGCTCGACCATCTTCTTGCGCGCCGCGGTGACGCCCGAACGGATGACATCGTCGAACTCGTACAACACGAAGCGGGCCAGTTCCCGCACCTCCTGAAACCGCCGCTCGGCGCGCCGCTTCTGCTCGAGCGAGACGACCGTCGAAGTCACCAGCACTACCGCCGCCAGTGCCGCCGCAGCCACGCCGGCGCGGTGGCGCTCGACGAACTTCCGCGCGCGGTAGCGCAGGGTGTCCCGGTGCGCGGTCACCGGAAGCCCCTGGGCATACCTGCGCAGGTCTTCCGCGAAGTGTTCCACCGACAAGTAGCGGCGCTGAGGCTCCTTGCGCAGCGCCATCATGACCACCAGGTCCAGCTCGCCGCTGAGCGCGCGGGCCAGGGCCTCTCCCTGGCGGCCGCCGATGCGCGGCGCCTGGTCCGAGGCGCGTGACAGCCTGCGCACCAGCGCGCTGGGCCGCTCCGGCTCCCGCTGGCAGATCAGCTCGACCAGCTCGGCCTCCGCCCCGGTAGTGAACTCGTAGGGGTGGCGCCCCGTCAGCAGGCGGTACAGCATCACACCCAGCGCGTAGGTGTCGCTGGCCGTGGTGATGGGCTGGCCCAGGATCTGCTCCGGGCTGGCGTACTGCGGCGTCATGGGGCGTGAGCCCGCCACCGTCAGCCCGGCCAGTTTCTCCGGCTGGTCCGGCGTGAGGATCTTGGCGATGCCGAAGTCCAGCAGCTTGGGAGTCCCCTCCTGGGTCACCAGGATGTTGCCCGGTTTCAGGTCCCGGTGCACCACCAGGTGCTGGTGCGCGTAGTGCACCGCCGCGCAGACCTGCCGGAACAGCTCCAGCCGCGCCTCCACACCCAGCCCTCGCGCGTTGGCGTAGTCCTCGATGGAGTCGCCCTCCACGTAGTCCATCACCAGGTACGGCCGCCCGTCCTCGGTGCTGCCGCCGTCCAGGAGCCTGACGATGTTAGGGTGCTCCAGCGCCGCCAGGGTCTGCCGCTCCACCAGGAAACGGCCCAGGATGTCCTCCCGCTCCAGCCCCGGGCGCAGGACCTTTACGGCCACCTGCCGGCGGAACTCCGGACCGGCGCGCTCGGCCAGGTACACCGCCCCCATGCCGCCGGCGCCGAGCGGCCGCAGGATGCGGTAATGGCCCACCAGCCGGCCCACCAGGGGGTCTCTGGGCGGAGCGCTTTCCACGGTCTTCCCCGGGCGTCATTGTATCCCAGAGCAAGCCCGGTCGTATGTGACAGTACTTGACAGTGTCTCATTTCTGCCGTAGACTGAGAATGTGAGGGCGCGCGCGCAGTGGTTCAGCTTGCAGGAGCTGGCGGCCGAGGCCGGCCTGCCGGCCCGCACCATCCGTTTCTACATCGCGCGGGGGCTGGCGCTCCCGCCAGCCGGGGCGGGCCGCGGGGCGGCCTACTCCAGGGAGCATTTGGCCCGGCTGCAGGCCATCAAGCGGCTCCAGGCTCAGGGCCTGATGCTGGCCGACATTGCGCGCCGACTGGGCGGTGAGGCGGCGGAAACCCGCCTGCCCGAGCCGGACGCCTGGTGGAGTTACCCCCTTCAGGGGGACGTGGTGGTGTGGGTGCGCGCCGGTCTCAGCCCGTGGCGCACGCGCAAGGTGAGGGCCGTGCTGGCGGAAATGGCCTCTCGTCTGGCCGCGATCGACGAACAGGAGGAGAAAGCGAAAGGCGATGGCGACTACTAGTGTGGCAACCCCGTTTATGCCTGTGGCCGCGGCCACGGGCAAAGAGATTCAACTGGCCATGCAGCGGCTGTGGCTGGCGGGCCGCCTGCTCCCGGTGGGCGCGCGGCTGCTGGTGTATCACAGCTTCCGTTCCAGCGAGAAGAAGGCGCTGGAGGTGATCTACGCCTTCGGCCTGCCGCGCGACGCGGCGCTGCGCCGCTTCCGCGTAACGGGCGAAGGTTTTTCCGCGCGGTCCGAGCTTAGGCCGGTCGAGGAGGCGGTGCGGGCATACGAAGAGGGCCTCGAGCAGGGGCATCTGGCGGCGCTGGCGCGCGAGTACGGCGACGGCCTGGTGAACCTCACCGTGGGCAATATACGCCCCGGCGAGACGGTGACGGTGGCGCTGGAGATCCTCGCCGGCGTGGAAGCGCACGAGGAGGGACTGCGGTTCCGCTTTCCTTTCACCCTGGCGCCCTGCTACCACCGGCAGGCCCGCGCCGCCGAGGTGTCTGCGGGCTTCGGCGAAATCGAGTTGCCCGAGGAGGAGTTCGGCGACTTGATCCTGCCCCGCTTCGCCGCGGACGCCACGCACCTTCACGAGGTGGGCTTCGACTTGCGCGTCAAGATGCCGGGAGGGGTGAGCGAGGTCGGCTCGCCCTCGCACACGCTGCGCGTGCTTCAGGAGGACGACGCCTCCAGCCGCGTGCAGCTCGGCGCCGGGCGGGATGTGCCCGACCGCGACCTGGTGCTGGACGTGCGGGCCAGGGACGGCCTGGCGGGAGTGTTGATCGGGCTGGACCACGAGGGTCGCGGGAGATTCGCGGCGCTGGTGCCCTCCCGCGCTTTTGGCGAGCGGAGCGAGGCGCCACGCCAGGTGGTGTTCGTCTTGGACCGCTCCGGCTCGATGGAAGGCGCGCCCATCCAGCAGGCGCGACGTGCGCTGGAGGCCTGCCTGGGCGCGCTGGCCGCCAGCGACCGTTTCGGCGTGGTGGCCTTCGACGACCGGGTCGAGGAGTTCCGGCGCTCGCTGGTCGAAGGAACCGCCGAGAGCCGCCGGGAGGCGCGCGCGTTCCTCTCGGGGATTGGCGCGCGCGGCGGCACCGAGCTGGCCGCGGGCATCTCGAGGGCCGCCGCCATGCTGGGCCGCGCGGGCGGGGACATCCTGGTGCTCACCGACGGCCAGGTGTACGCCACCGAGGAAATCCTGAAGACCGCGCGCACCACGGGCGTGCGCCTGCACTGCCTGGGAATCGGCAGCGCCAGCCAGGACCGCTTCCTGGCCCTGCTGGCTCGCGAGACCGGCGGAGTGAGCCGCTTCCTGACGCCGCGCGAGCGGGTGGACCTGGCCGCCGTGGACCTGTTCGCTTCGATCGGCCGTCCGGTCGCGGCGGGGCTGGAAGTGGCGGTGGAGGGGATCGCGGGCGGCAGGATCGCTCCCGATCCGCCCCAGGCGGTATTCGCGGGCACGCCGGTGATCCTCTTCGGCGAGGCCGACGGTGCGGGTGGAGGATCTCTGGCGCTCCGCTGGGACGGCGGAAACACCTCCATGCCGCTCCACATCGTTCCGAGCGATCTCGGCGAGACCTTGCGGTTGCTCCAGGGCGCGCGGCTGATCACGGATCTCGAGAGCCGTTGGACCGGGATCGAGGAACCGGGTGCCGTGGCGCGCCGCGAGGAGCAGCGCGTGGACCGGCGGTTGGAAGCCCTCAGTCAGGCCTACGGATTGGCCAGCCGCCGCATGGCGCTGGTGGCGGTGGTCGAGCGGGTGGGTGACCAGCCAGGGGAACTGCCCAAGACGCAGGTGGTCGCGGTGGGCATGCCGCAGGACACCCGCTTCGACGCATACTTCGGGGTTCCTCAGCCAACCGCTTGCATGGCTCGCGCGCCAGTGGGCGGAGGGGCGCTCTCCTCACTGAGTGCTCTCGCCAGGCCGGCCCGCGCGCTGTTCAGCCGCCTCCAGGCCACACCGCAGCCGATGATGCAAGCCGGCCCGGCGGACATGCTGATGAAGATGGAAGCCGGCGCGGCGGAGGAGCCGCTGGAGCTGGAACCCAGCGCCGCGGACACGCTGCTGGAGCTGGCCGCCAGAATCGAGCCTGACGGCGGCATGCCGGGCGCGACCGAAGAGGAGCGTGTGCAGGCCACCATCCTCGCTCTGCTCGCCTTCCTGGCCGAGGGGCACACCGAGCGCAGCGGCGCTTTCCGCTCGCACGTGGCGCGGCTGGTAGCGTACCTCGATACTGTCACTCATGTGCATCCTGTCGTGGGCGGGATTGTCGCGCTGGCCCGGCAGGGGCGGCCTCTGGAGGGTGACTGGGCGCGGCAGTCCCCAGGGCCGGCGTTTTGGGCGAGACTGGAGGAGACCCTGAGGGAGGGGGAACAACATGCCTGACGTGCGTTACGTATGCCTGTCTGATCTTCATCTGGGAGAGGAAGACAGCCTGCTGACCGACATCGAACCCAGCACCGGCAAGATCGCTCCGAACTCTCCCAGCCCGGTGCTGCGGGCATTGGCGGGGTGCCTGGGGGAAGTGCTCCGGCACAACGCCCCCGGCTCTCCGCGCCCCACGCTCATTCTCGCCGGCGACATTCTCGAGCTGGCGCTGGCCGCCTCCGACGAAGTGGTCAAGGTGTTCGCCCAGTTCGCCGCATTGCTGCTCGAGCAGTTCCGGGAGATCGTCTACGTGCCCGGCAATCACGACCACCACGTCTGGGAGATCGCGCGCGAGACGCAGTACCTCAACTACATGCGCCGCCTGGACAGCCTCGAGAAGCTGGAGCCCGCCTGGCACACCACCAAGGTGTTCATGGATCTGGCGGGGAAGGACCGCCTGGTGCAGGAGTCCCTCACCGAGATCGCACGCGGCGTGGCCCGCCTCAAGGACGCCGAGGTGTTCGCGGCCTATCCGAACTACGGGCTGCTGGGGCCGGGCGACCGCTGCGTGGTTGTCAGTCACGGGCATTTCATCGAGCCGCTCTACCACCTCATGTCCACGGCCACCTCGCTGGTCTTCGCCGATCACGCGGTCCCCGGCGAAGTGGACGATCTGGAAGCTGAGAACTTCGCCTGGATCGACTTCTTCTGGTCCGCCATGGGCCGCTCCCGGAAAGCCGGGGATGCCGTGGAGCGCATCTACGAGGCCTCGAGCGACCGGCGCAGCCTCGAGCGGCTGACCGACGCGCTGGCCAGGAACCTGGCCCGCAACTACAACTTCCTGATTCCCTGGTCGAACTGGCTGGAGGAGCAGGCCTACCGCTGTTTGCTTCGTCAGGTACTGGCCAAGCGGGCCGCCGGCGGGCAGGAACGGCAGGTGCGCGGCGAGGTGCTCAGTGGCGACACGGAACAAGGGCTGCGCTGGTACGTGGATGGGCCGCTGGGCCGCCAGGTGCGGGAGGAGCGCCAGCCGCCACCGTCGGGTTTGACCTTCGTATTCGGGCACACCCACAAGCCCTTCGAGAAGGTGATGGACTTCGCGCCCTGGCGCGGCGCGCGCGTGCTCAACACCGGCGGCTGGGTGGTGGATACCGTCGAGCCGCGGCCCGAGCAGGGCGGCGCGGCGGTGCTGATCGACCAGGACCTGAACGCGGTCAGCCTGCGTTTCTACCAGGAAGGAGAGTATTCGGTTCGCGTCGAGGAGCCGGTGGCGGCTGGCGCGGGGCACAGCGCGCTGTTCGAGCACTTGAGCGCCATCGTGCGGCCCGCTGACGAGCCGTGGCGCTCCCTGGGCGAGATCATCGGCGCGGAGGCCCGCCTGCGCATGGAGCGCTTCCGCAAGCGGCTGGAGACGATCGGCCGGCTACGGTAGCCGGCACGTCAAGGTCCGTGGGCACGCTGAAGCATGCCCCACGTGGGCCGTGAGCCACTGGCTGGCCTAGTGGGACAAGCTTCAGCTTGTCGTCAGGGTAGCCGGTGGGGCTTGCGGTAGGGGTGGACCTTCCAGTCCACGCCGGCGCGACCGTTGAGGTCCCACTGGATGGCGCCCTTGCGAATGGTCATCTCCGGGACCAGCTTGCGGTCGCCGGTGAGCACCGCTCCCGCCGAATCCGGGAAGCCGAACCTGCCGCGCTCCAGCGCCAGCACGGTGATGTCGGCCTCCGCGCCCACGTCCAGGTGGCCCAGCGCGGGCCGCTTGATGACGCGCGCCACGTTCCAGGTGGACATCCGGATCACCTCCTTAAGGGGCACGCCCAGGTTCAGCACTTTGGACATCACATTAGGCTGGTCCTTCATGCCGGCGTTCATGCTGCCGGTGTGCAGGTCGGTCGAGATGACATCCGGGTAGAACTTCTCCTGGAAGGCCGGAACCGCGACGAACCAGAAGAAGCTGGCGCCGCCGTGGCCGAGGTCGAAGATGACGCCCCGCTTGCGCGCCGCGATCATGGCGGGGTTGACCTTGCCGTCCACCAGCTCGTCGCGCCAGCCGGCATAACAGTGGGAGTAGATGTCGCCCGGGCGCAGCTTCTCGGTGAGCAGCGCCGGGAGGTTGCGCGGGCCGGCCAGTTTCCCGAAATCCACCATCACGGGTAGGTCGAGCTGTTTGCCGGCCTCCACGGCGCGGTCCACATCCAGCCAGTCCGGGCGGGCGTAATGCGCGATCTTGATGCCCACAATCAGGTCCGCGTGCGCGCGGGCCATCTTCACGGCCTCGGCCGGGTCCATGTCCTTGGGATCGTTCTCGCCCTTGGACATGCCCACGCCGGAGATGTTGAGGAAGGCCAGGACCCGGGTGCGAGCGCGGTCGATGACGCGCTGGCGGAAGTCGGGGAAGTTGCGCCAGCCCGCGCTGCCGGCATCCACCATGGTGGTGACCCCGGTGCGGAAGCTGAACCCGTCCGGGTAAACGCTCTGGTCCCCGGCGATGGCTCTCTCACCGGTGCCCGCGTAGACGTGTGCGTGGATGTCGATCAGGCCCGGCGTCACGTACAAGCCGGCCACATTGGCCACCTGCTTGGCCTCCGCGGCCGGGATGTCCGCCGCCAGGCGGGCGATCTTGCCGCCGGCGACGGCGACGTCCATGACCTTGCTGATCCCGTTCTTCGGGTCGATGACATGCCCGCCCTTGAGCAGGAGGTCGTAGCGCGCCTGCGCGCTCAGGCCCAGCGAGGCCAGCAATAGGACGATGGTGCTTCTGGTCATATCAGAAGCATGATAGCGCGGGCGGCTACAGCGGCGTCTCGCCCGGCTCCTCAAGGGCCGCATCGAGCAAGCGGCGCAGTTGCCCGCTCTTGTCGTCCACGCGGCGGTGCAGCTCGCCGATCTGTGACTCCAGGCCGCGCAACTGGTCGGCCAGATGCAAACAGGCCAGCACCGCCACGCGCAGGGCGTCGGCGTTGGGCGCGCGGACGGCGATGGCGGCCATCAACTGGTCCACGCTGTCAGCGAGCTCCTGGAGCGCCGCCGGGTCGGAGGCCAGCAGCGTGTAGGGCTGGTGAAAGATGGTGACCCGGACGGGCTTCTTCTCCGGGCCAGGCGGGTGCATTAGCTGGCGGCCAGCGCGTCGATCTGCCCTAGCAGCTTCTCGATGCGCGTACGCACCTGAGCGCGCTCGGCGCGCAGGGCTTCCAGTTCCTGCGACAGCCTGCCGGTGTGGCCGCGCGCTTCGGCGGCCTCGCGCTCGGCGGCCAGCTTCTCGGCCACGGCCGCGTCGCGCTCCCGGCGCAGGCGGATCACCAGTTCCGCGGTCTGGCGGATGCGCTCCTCGAGCGCCGCCAGCGAGTCCGGCTCGGCCTGGTTGGGCAGCTCCATGGTCAGGCTCGCGACAGGGCGGCTTTGGCCTTCTCGATGAGCGCGGCGAAGGCCACCGGTTCGCTGACCGCCAGGTGGGCCAGCACCTTCCGGTTCAGGTCCACACCGGCCTTCTTGAGGCCCGAGATGAACTTGTTGTACGAGAGGCCCGCGGCCTTGGCCGCCGCGTTGATGCGCGTGATCCACAAGGCGCGGAAATCGCGCTTCTTCTGCCGCCGGCCCACGTAGGCGTAGCGCAGGGCCTTCTCGACGGCTTCCTGAGCGGCCCGGTTCAGCTTGCTCTTGGTGAGGAAATACCCCGAGGCCGCCTTCAGCGTCTTGCGACGGGCGGCCCGGCGGTGACTACCGCGTTTGACTCTGGGCACGTTTACCTCCTGTTAGGTTCACCGCTCCCGCGAGGCGGATCGGGTACGTGCCGCGCACTCCGTCCGCGCCCGTTGTCTCTAGTTGGGGAGCATCTCTTCCAGCCCGGCCTGGTCGGCCTTGGACACCATCGTACCCTGGCCCAGCCGGCGCTTGCGCGACCGCGACTTCGACGTCAGCAAGTGCCGGGCGAACGAGCGGCGTCGCACGAGCTTGCCCGTGCCGGTCCTCTTGAAGCGTTTGGCCGCGCCTTTGTGGGTCTTCAGTTTGGGCATGGGATGATTTCCGACAACCCCGGACAGGGATACAACTCCATGCCCCGGGGAACTTCCACAGTATAGCACGGCTCGCCACGCGGACGTGGACCGCGGGATCGCAGGGCGGGCCTTCCAGCCTGCGGGCGGCATTCTTGCCGGCCCGCGGGGTTGTAGCCCCGCCCCGCGGCTGTGGTAGACTAGGCCCTTCTGAGAGGTTTCTCTGGCGGGCTAGACGCTTCCGGGGATTTCCGCGGCCATGTCGGTTCAAATCCTGGTGCACGGCAAGCTCGAAGGCATTGAGCCGTTGCTGGTGTCGGCGGGCGGAGCCGGCGGTTCACCCGAGGACGCGACGCTGCTGGGTCGCTCGCATTGGGTGACGCTGCTGAGCGAAGTAGTCCCACGGGCGTTGCTGGCCGAGTTCGGCCTGGCGCGCGTGCTGCTGGGCTCGGGCGGCGGCGGCCAGTTCCTGGTGGTGCTGCCGGAAGAGTCGCGGCAGGCGGCCCGGGAATTCCTGGATCAGGCGTCGCGCCACGCCCGGGAGCTGAGCGGCGGGCAGTTGCGGATGATCTGCGCCATCACCGAGAACCTGGGCGACTGGAGCGTTGTGCGCAAGCGCCTGGCCGACGATTTCGACCGGCAGTCCGCCGCCGCCGCGGTGAGCGGGGAGACCTTTGCCCCCTTCCTGGAGGATGCGCGGCCAGCGGACGACTACTTCGCCGGTGAGATCAGCGGGCGGCTGTGGCAGGCCGAGAGCGTGGGATGGTCGCCGGAGGCGCCGGCCCGCCTGGTGCTCGGGCCCGCCAAGCACTCCTGGAGTCTGGTGAGCGGCCGCGGCGACGACGACATCGTGCTGGCGCGCCACGCCGCGCCCAGCGAGGACGGCGCCCAACCCGCGGAGGCCGCGGCGCTGGCGCAACGCGCGCAGGGACGCCGCGCCTGGGGCGTGCTGCGCGGCGACGTGGACAACCTGCGCGTCCGGCTGCGCCGTCTCCAGACCGTTGAGGAACACGTCCGGCTCTCCGTGCTCTACAAGCAGTTCTTCGCCGGGGAGCTGGAGGTACTGTGCTCGCAGCCGGAATTCTGGCGCAAGGTGAGCGTGCTCTACTCGGGAGGCGACGACTTCGCGGTCTATGGCTCCTGGGACGCCCTGATCCCGCTGGCGCGCGAGATCGAGCGGCTCTTCCACCGCTTCACCGAAGAGAATCTCAAGGACTTCCCCGGCCCGGAAGGTAAGACCATCTCGATGGCCGTGGCGCTGGCGCCCGAGGCGGACACTCCGCTGGCGGCGGTTTACGCGGTGGCCGGCCAGCGCCTGGAGGAAGCCAAGACCGCCGACAAGGACTGCATCCACGTGCTGGGCCGGACTCTGGAATGGAAGCACCTGGCCGACGCCGCGGAGCTGAAGGACACGCTTAGTTGGATGGTGAGCGAGATGGGCTCCTCGCGGCAGTTTCTGCACGAGCTGGCGGCCTTCTACCGCAAGGGCGGCCGTCAGTGGGGCTCCGGTGAGGAGCGCTTCGAGAAACCCTGGCAGTTCCAGCGCCGGCTGAACCGGCTGCTGGCCGGGGCCCGCGACCGCGAGTCACAGAAGCTGCGCGTCCACCTATCCAATGAGATGATGGGCAAGAGCGCCGCCCAAGTGAAGCTGCGGCCGGCCGGCCTGGTGGCCCTGGAGTGGGCGCGACTGTTTACCGAGGTGTGAGCGATGGCGGAGAATCAGCAGGAGCATAGAGGCCGCGAGGGCCGTCCCCCGCGCGAGGGGCGCGGCCCGCGTGAAGGCGGCGGCCGGTTCGAGGACCGCCGCGGCGATCGCGACCGCGGCCGCCCGGAAGGGCCGCCGGAGATCGACCTGGACAAGCTGGTCGCCGACAGCCTGTATCTGGACAACCAGGCCCACGGCGTGGTCAGCCGCATGCGCGACATGGACTCCGGCACCAAGAGCCAGTTGCGCCGGCTCTACAACGCCGTGCGCCGCGCCTGCCGCGCCCCTGACAACGAGCGCCAGCACCAGTTCGTCATGTTGCGGGCCCGCCTGGCCTACACTATCGCGCGTCACTCCCTGCGCAGCCTGGACCAGTTGGAGAAGCTGCTGCTCCAGGTCACCCGCAAGAACGATCCCCGCGGCTATGAGCGCTTCCGGGATCTCTTCGAGGCCATCGTGGCCTACAACGAATGAGGCGTATGAGCCACCACACTGCCCACACCGAATTGAAGCTGATTGGCAAACTCCTCCTGGAAGGGGAGCTGCACTGCGAGACGGGCCTGCACATCGGCGCCGGGAAAGGTTCGCTGGAGATCGGCGGGGCCGACAACCCGGTGGTCAAGGACGCGTTCGGGCGTCCCTACATCCCCGGCAGCTCGCTGCGCGGCAAGCTGCGGTCGCTGCTGGAGCAATCCGCCGGGCTGGCCGTGCCTTCGGAGCTGGTGTACCTGTCCCGGCGCCGAGGTCAAGAGGTGCGCATCCATCAGAGCGACCGTCCGGATGACGAAGTCTGCCTGCTGTTCGGGCGCAGCCCGGGCCGCCTCGACAAGGTGGCGGGCGAGCCGGTGGAAGGCGCAGCGGCCTCCCCGGCGCGGCTGACCGTTTACGACGCCCCGCTGGAAGCGGACTCCATCACTTCGCAGATGCGCGAGAATCTGGACGACGAGCTGACCGAAGTCAAGAGCGAGAACGCCATCGACCGGATCACTTCGCAGGCCAACCCCAGAACCCTGGAGCGGGTTCCGGCCGGGGCGCGCTTCCGCGTGCGCCTGCTGCTGGACGTGCTCTGCGAGGAGGACAAACCGCTGCTGGCGCTGCTCGTGCAGGGCCTGCGGCTGCTCGAGGATGACGCCCTGGGCGGCGGAGGCTCGCGCGGCAGCGGGCGCGTGCGCTTCGCCAACCTGCGACTGGTGTGGCGCAAGCACGCTTACTACGCGGCCGGCGCGGCCGAAGAGGAGCTGACTTCCGGCGCCGGTATGGCCGCCCTGCAAACCCTGGTTCTGTCCGAGGGATTCCCCGCCAGGCTGTCCGGCTGATCATGCAACCCGCCCTGCTGGCACGCTTCCGGCCTTCCGGGCCCTGGCGCATCGGACCAGTGAACGGCGCCCGGGAGGGCGTGGACCGCCTGTACCACAGCGACGCGCTGTTTTCGGCGGTGTGCGGGGCCATGGCGCGCCTGGGCCGGCTCGAGGACTGGCTCGGGGATACGGCGCGGAACCCGGCCGGGCCGGCGGTGCGCTTCTCCTCGTGCTGCCCCTGGATGGGCGACCTGCTGCTGGTGGTTCCCCCGCGCACGCTGTGGCCGCCCGCGGCTACCACCAGGGTGCGCTGGAAAGGGGCGCAGTTCGTTCCCTTACGGCTGATCCCGGCGCTGCTGGCCGAGGAATCCCTGAGCGAGGAGAATTGGTGGATCGACGGGCCCAGCCGCTGCCTGCTGCCGCAGCGCGGTCGCCAGCGCAACGGCCCCTTCCGCCCGGTGTTCCGCTTCCGCGCCGCGGTGGACCGGCTCAGCGGCAACGCCTTGCCCCACCGCATCGCCTGTCTGGAGTTCGCGCCGGATGCCGGCCTGTGGACGGTGGCGGTCTTCGCCGGGGAGGAGGCCCGCCAGCGCTGGGCCGGACCGGTCAAGTCCGCACTGCGACTGCTGGCGGACTCCGGCGTGGGCGGCCGCCGCTCACTGGGTTGGGGACATTCGGAGCCGCCCGAGTTCACTGAGGGCGTTTTCCCGGAGATGATCCTGCCCGCCCCGGCGGCGCCGCCCGAGGAGGCGGCCGGAGAACGCCGGCCCGTGGGCTGGTGGCTGCTCTCTTTGTTCATCCCGGCGGTGGAGGACGCGGTGGACTGGCAGGCGGGCAGTTACCGCCTCATCACCCGCGGCGGGCGTATCGAAAGCCCGGTGAGTTCCGGGGAGTCCAAGAAGCTGGTGCGGATGGTGGAGGAAGGCTCCGTGCTGGTGGCGCCCCAGCCGCCCTTAGGCGCCGCCGCGGACGTCGCGCCGGAGGGCTTCCCCCATCCCGTCTACCGCGCCGGTTACGCCGTGACGGTTCCCGTGCCGCTGCGGCCCGCGGAGGCCAAAGCATGAAGTACCGCTGCACGGTGTTGACCCCCTTGCTGATCGGCGACGGCCAGGGCCTGTGCCCCATCGACTACATGGTGTGGAAGGACCAGGTCAACGTCCTGGACCAGCGGCGCATCTTCCGCCTGCTGGCCAAAGGCCCCCGGCTGGATGGCTACCTGGCGCAACTGAAGAAGGCCGAGAAGCTGGACTTCGCGTCATGGGGCGGCTTCGCTCAGAATTTCGCCGGCCGCCGCGTTCCCTTCGAGCATCCTTCCTCGGCGACTTACTGGGAGCGGGCCCGCAGCGAGAACCTGCATATCCCGACCTTCGTTTCCGGGCCGCAGGGGCCGTATCTTCCGGGCAGCGCGGTCAAAGGGGCGCTGCGCGGCGGCATGCTGTTCACGCGCTGGAAGGAGGGGCGCCTGCCCGGCCAGGAGCGGCTACCGGGCGAGAGCATGAGCAGGTCTGGAAGCCCCGTGAACGCCGAGGAGCGGGCCCTGGGCGCTCCGGGGGAGAACCTGATGCGCGCCCTGAGCGTGGGGGACTCCGGTCCGGTTTCCACGGCCGCCCTCAGGATCTACCTGTTGCGCGTGGCGACACTGACGTCGCGCGGCCCGGGCCGCTACGAGCTGGGCTGGAAGCAGGCGCCGCGGGGCAGCGTGGATGCGCGCCGCGTCGAGGAGAGCACGCCGCAGTTCGCCGAGATGGCCGCTCCGGGGACCGAGTTCGAAGGTCCCTGGCGGGAGAACTCGCACCTGTCCCGCAAGGAAATACTGCGGGCGCTGGACTGGGCCGAGCCGGTCACCACGGCCACCCTGCTGGAGAGCGCCAACCGCTACGCCGCCGAGGTGCTGCGCCTGCATCGCCGGTACGCCGCCTGGGCCGGTCTGACCCTGGTCGATCGTACCCTGGCACAGTTGGAGGCCCGCCTGGAGGAGGCGCGCGCCGCCGCCAGCGCCTGCCTGCTGGTGATGGGCTGGGGCGGAGGCTTGCTCTCCAAGACCGGTTGGCCCGACACCGAGCAGGAGGACTACCGGCGGTTGTTGCGCGAGTCACCCGTCTACGGCCGTGTCCTCGCCTCCGGGATGCCCTTCCCCAAGACCCGCCGCGTCGTGTTCCTCAACAACCAGCCCGCGGTCCTGCCCGGTTGGGTGTGGCTGGAAGTAATGGGGTAGGGTAGGCCTCCAGGCCTGCCCCGGGGAAAGGTAGGATAAGCCTCCAGGCTTGTCTCGGGGAAAGGTAGGACACGCCTCCAGGCTTGTCCGAGGACAAGACGGAGTCTTATCCTAACTGAGTGCTATCATGGAAGTGTCGCTGCGCTAGCGCACCGCATGTATAACGCATTTTTCGGCTTCAAAGACAGCCCCTTCAACCTCACCCCCGACCCCAGCTTTCTCTATCGCAGCCGGCAGCACGAGGAGGCCTTGGCCAACCTGATCTATGGGGTCCACAGCCGCAAGGGTTTCGTGGCGCTCACCGGGGAGGTCGGCACCGGCAAGACCACCATGCTGGAGTGCCTCCAGGACTACCTGGCCACCCACCGCATCGACTTCGCCTTCCTGTTCAACTCGCGCATCTCGGTGGAGCAGTTCTTCGAGATGATCGCCTACGATCTGGACCTCCAGTGCAATCGCACCTCCAAGACCGAGGTCCTGTTCTCCCTGAACCAGATCCTGCTGGAGAACGCGGGCCGCGGCCGCACTACCGTGCTGATCATCGACGAAGCCCATAACCTGGAGTGGGATGTGCTCGAGGAGGTGCGGCTGCTGGGCAACCTCGAGAGCCGGCGCGAGAAGCTGCTTCAGATCGTGCTGGCCGGGCAGCCCGAGTTCGACCGCAAGCTGGATGCCCCCAGCCTCCGCCAGCTCAAGCAGCGCATCGCGCTGCGCTGCTCGCTCCAGCCCTTCGAGGAGCTGGAGACCATCGAGTACATCGGCACGCGGCTGAACAAGGCGGGCATGCCCGAGCAGACCGTCTTCCCGGCCGAATTGCTGGCGGAGATCCACGTCCGCGCCCAGGGCATCCCCCGTGTGATCAACGCCATCTGCGACAACCTGCTGCTGACCGCCTTCGCCCTGGAACTGCGGGCGGCCTCCCTGGAGATGCTGGACGAGGTCAGCGAGGATATGCGCCTGGAATGGCCGGGCAAGCGTGCGGCGCTGGGCCGGCCCCGGCTGCGCGAGCGCCCCCCCTCCGAAGCGCACTTCCTCTCGCCCAGCGATTAAAGCGGGGAGGCCGGACGCAGCCTTCCCATCCGCGAGGACGCTCTGGGCTTCATGCTGATCGACGCGCCGCCCGGTGAGCACTCCCTCCGAGTGGTGTTTGAGACGCCCCTCGAGAACACCGTCGGCAGGGTGGTCACCCTCGCGTCGCTGCTGGTCGTGGCGTGGCTGCTGCAGCGTTCCCGCGCGCCGCGAGCGCGCAGGTGAACGGACCGGCGGTGGTTGTGGTACGATCACTGTTTTCCATGAGGTGCCCCGTGACCCAAAAGAAACTCTGCCTTGCCATTCTGCTGTGCGCGGTCGTGGCCTTTGCCCAGGTCCGCGATCCGCTTCCGGTCCCCGATATTCCGGGCTACCGAACCCTGAAGTGCGACTTCCACATGCACACCGTCTTCTCGGACGGTGAAGTCTGGCCCACCGTCCGGCTCAACGAAGCCTTCCGGGACGGCCTGGACGTGATCTCCATCACCGACCATGCCGTGTACAATCCCCGCCAGGCGGACGTGAAGATCGACCTGGCCCGCCCGCACGAACTGATCCGCGTGGCCGCCGAGCGCATGGGCATCATCCTGATCCAGGGAATCGAGTTCGGAGAGGGCGACATCCACGCCAACGCCCTGTTTGTCACCGACCCCAACTCGCTGCGCAGTAATGAACTGCTAGTGGCGCTGCGCGGGGCGGTCAAACAGGGCGCCTTCACCTTCTGGAACCACCCGGGGTGGAGGCGGAAGGTGGAGTGGTTCCCGCTGATCGCCTCCGCCTACGACGAGAAGCTGCTGCACGGCATGGAGTTGGTCAACGGCGCCACTTTCTACGGCGACGCCTATCCCTATATCGAGGAGAAGAAACTCGGCATCATCGGCACCAGCGACGTGCACGGCCTGATTCCCGGCCGCGGCCGCGCCCTGACGCTGGTGTTCGCCCGCACCGCGGACGCGGCCGGCGTCAAGGAGGCCCTCTTCGCCCGGCGCAGCGCCGCCTGGATGGGCGGCGAGATCTGGGGCTTCGAGGAGCACCTGCGCGGCTTGTGGGAGGGCGCCATCAAGGTGGAGAACCCGGATCTGACCTGGCATCCCGGCCTGCCGGGGGCCTTCCTGCGCCTGCGCAATCTCTCGGCCATTCCTTTCCGCTTCCGCGTGGTGGATGCCCCGAAGTGGCTGAGCCTCTCGGGCGGCGAAATCAGGGAAGAGAAGACCCTCGGGGTTCCGCTGCGCATCGCCAAGGACACGCCGCCAGGCATGCACAGCATCGAATTGGGCCTCGAGATCACCAATCTGCACGTGGGGCCGGGCCAGAATCTCCGCGTCAAGCTGCCCCTCCGGCTGGAGGCGGGCAAGAGCATACAATAGGAACAAGGAACAGACCCAGATGTCAGATACCGCTTTCAATCGAAGA
>Ga0194125_10006606_pt1 | contig 17030 bp, 14 predicted proteins | sample TA2KigC250mmetaG_FD_148626 | JGI IMG/M metagenome (GOLD analysis project Ga0194125, IMG submission 148626) | Freshwater microbial communities from Lake Tanganyika, Tanzania - TA2015034 Kigoma Deep Cast 250m | ecosystem: Environmental > Aquatic > Freshwater > Lake | place: Tanzania: Lake... | reverse complement strand
ACGAAGAACCCCGCTCGTTTCCGCCGGAGGAGGCGGGGGGCGTTTTCCCCGCCCCACCCGCGAAGAAATCAGCGCCTTATGATTCCAATCCCGCCATGGCGGGACCAGGCCCCCGGACCATGGATTCTCTCTGACCTTAAGTCTCACCTCTTTTCAAAGGGCTAAAGTGTTACAAATTTTTTCCGTAGAGCGCGCCCAGCTCGCCGATATGAAACGCTATGCGCATGGCGCTAAGCGCCTAGCGATTTTGGGCGCTCTCGGCGATCTTTGCGGTGAATAAATATCATTTTTTCGGAGCCAAAAGGACTATGGCATAGGCCACGATTCCCTTTCCTTCCCCCACAAACCCCAGGCCTTCGGAAGTCGTTGCTTTGACGTTGACTCTCCTGGTGGAAATGTTTAAAGCTCCGGAGATTTTTTCCACCATCCGGGAAATGTAGGGCATCAACTTTGGTTCTTCGGCGACCACGGTGGTATCCAGGTTTTCCACATTCAGGCCCCTCTCGGTCGCCATCGAGGCCACGCTTTTGAGCAACGAAAGGCTGGAGATCCCCCGAAACTTAAGGTCGGTGTTGGGAAAGTGTTTCCCGATATCCCCTTCGCCCATGGCCCCTAAAATTCCATCGCAAACCGCGTGCAAGAGCACATCGGCATCCGAATGCCCTGCGAGTCCTTTCCCATGGGGAACCTCCACGCCGCCGATAATTAGCTTGCGACCCTCGACCAAGGGATGTATGTCGTAGCCAAATCCAATCAGCATAAAAATACCAAATTAGTTTCAAGTTGCAAGTTTGAAGTTAAAGATAAAAAAGTAACTCGTTCTCAGGCATAACTGGCAATCCGTAAATATTAACCCTTGACTTGATTGTATAGGAAATTCCTTTTTTCGTAACACTTTAGCTCTTTGAAAAAAGGTGGGTTGTAAAGGCCAAGGGATTCCAGGGGCCGGGGGTTAGAGCGGAACGCTTGGAATCATAAGGCGCTTATTTCTCCGCATATGGGGCGGGCAAGAACCCCCGCCTCCTCCGGAGGAAAAGATCTTCTGTCCTCGTGGCCAAGCGGAAACCCAACCGATGCTTCCGGCGCGTTCCGCTCTAACCCCCGGCCCTCAACAAAGGCTTTAATACCATTTTTACAAATCGCTAAACTGTTACCCTTTTTCAATTTTAGCCCAGAATGCAGCGGGATCACTTTAGAGACTTGACACTTACCCTTAACTTTTTCTTAAACATGGTTTTAAAAACTCTGTGATGTCTGTGTCCTCTGTGGCTAATTTAAAACTTCATTTCAAGTACTTCAGTAACGCTTCCCCCAGGATCAGGTCGTCAGGAGTCGTAATCTTAAAGTTCAACCTGGACCCCTCGATTACCCGCACCGGAATTCCCAGCCGTTCCACCAGAGCAGCGTCATCGGTCCCGTAAAATCGCTCTTCTCCGGCCTGCTCATGCGCCTTTACTATTAAGCTATACTCAAAGCATTGGGGGGTCTGGATGATCCAGAGGCGTTCACGGTCAACCGTTCTTAAAACTTCCTTTTCCGGAGAAACCTCTTTTAAAGTCTCTCCGGCGGGAAGAGCCGCAACCACCGCCTTCCAGCGATGGGTTTCCGATATGGTTCTCTCGATGAGTGGGAGAGGGACAAAAGGCCGGGCTCCGTCGTGGACGATGACCAAATCAGCGTTTCCTTCGATGGCTTTCAGCCCCGCGCCAACCGAATCTTGTCGTTCCAATCCTCCCGGCAATATTTTAAGAACCTTCGTAAAACCATGCCGGCGGATGATTTCATCTGTCCAGAAAGGGACTTCCCCCGGAGGAACCAGGGGTAAGATCTCATCGATCTGCGGGCAGGCTGCAAATTTTTGGAGAGTATGCGTCAGGAGAGGAATCCCCCCCAGAAGGAGAGAAGCTTTGGATGTCTCGCCGCCCATCCGCCTCCCCCGCCCCGCTGCCGGGACCAAAGCCACGACGCGCATCATCTGAGCAGGTCCCGCAACGTTGCGGTGCTTAGTTTTTTTAAGGTCATGAAAAGGCTCAGCCGCCCGGCATAAAGAAAGCCCAGAATTTCCCGAAGAAATCCTGGGCGCTCCTCCCTCCGGGGGTTGCTTTAATGGTTAAATCCCTGATAGAAGTTCTCCGGAACATCTTCTTTCAGCATGGTGAAAATCATTCTTCCGGCAGTGGTCTGCAGGACGCTGGTTACGGAAACATCAACAGACTTACCCATGTAGCGCCGGGCGTTGTCCACCACCACCATAGTTCCATCATCCAGGTAAGCCACCCCCTGCCCGGGTTCTTTCCCCTCTTTCAAAATCTTCACGTTCATGATTTCACCGGGGAGAACAACGGGTTTTAAAGCGTTGAAGAGCTGATTGATGTTCAACACCGGAATCCCCTGAAGTTCGGCTACCTTGTTTAAGTTAAAATCATTCGTAATGATCTTGGCGTCTATATCCTTGGCCAGGGCAATCAGCTTGGCGTCCACTTCCTGAATCTTGGGATAATCCTGGTCAACTATCCTGACTTCCAGGTTGGCTTGTTTTTGAATTCTATTCAAAATATCCAGTCCTCTCCGGCCCCGTCCACGTTTCAGGGAGTCCGAAGAGTCTGCAATGTGTCGCAATTCTTGGAGAATAAATTGGGGAATGATAAATGTCCCCTCCATGAATCCCGTATCACAGATGTCGGCGATGCGCCCATCGATAATCACGCTGGTATCCAGGACTTTATGACCGTTGGTGCCTTGGACTGCTCCTTTGGAAAACCAGGGAAGTTTCGCCGGTTCAAACTCTTTGCCTTTCTTTAGGCCTAAGATCAAACCCAGGTAGCCAAGGGCGCTGTTGATCAGAATGTAGGCTGAAAAGTTAACCTCCAGCCGCTCAAAAAGACCGGTGAAGAAGGCGTTTACGAGCAGGTTGGCCAGCATCAACCCTAAAACTAAGCCGATGGCCCCGCCGATGACTACTTTCAGCGGCAGGCGTTTTATGCTGCGCTCGGAAAAAATGACGATAATCCCGATGATTAGGCCGATGCCCATCCCCCACAAACTGGAATCTGGAAATCGGGCGGCTTGCTGCCCTAAAAAATAACCGCTACTGCCAGTGGCAATTAACAATAATATCCGCAGGATAAACACTCCCACCTTTTCTCACCTCCTTTCTATGTGGAATTTTTAAAAAGAATAGCTTGGTTTCAGACGTTGAAGATGCTCATGAGCCGAAGACGAACTTTTTCTTCGGCCATGTTTTTGGCGCTGGAGAGCTCCTTGACCAGCAGGTTCTGGGCCAGGTCGAGCATCTGCCGCTCTCCAAAGGAAAGGTCTTTGTTGTTTTTTAGGTGAACAAGGTCTCTAAGGACTTCGGCTACTTCAAAAACAGACCCGGATTTGATCTTGTCCATGTATTCCCGGTACCGGCGATTCCAGGTCTGGCAATCGACTTTTCCGTTTCTTTCGGAAAGAATCCGGAAAACTTTGGGAATTTCTTTCTTGTCGATGATTTCCCTAAGCCCCACGCTCTGGGCATTATCAGTGGGAATCATGATGGTCATCTCTTTTTCTAAAATCCTTAAAACATAGAAGGTTCTCTTACTTCCTGAAATCACCTTGCATTTAATATCCTCGATAACCCCAACACCGTGCGCAGGATAGACCGCCTTATCGCCAATCTTAAACATTTCTCCGCCTCCCTGCTGTCTAACTTGAGCTTCTTGCAAAAGTCCGTAATTTACCCTTCGACAGGCTCAGGGTGAACGGGTTTAGGCTGAAATTATTTAGTTTTTCCGTTCGTGGTGAGCTTGTCGAACCACAAAAAAATACTTTTGCAAGAGGCTCACTTATTTAAAATTTTAACATCATTAAGGTATTGAAGTCAATATTATTTTGGCCCTGTCTTTGCAATTCAGACATTATAAGGTTTGGGGTGCCAAGAGCTTATGCCGTCCTGCGCGTGGGCGCCGGTTAGGATTGCAGCAAAATATTGCCGGAGGCTCTTCAGGGAAAGATTTGCTCAAAACCATCACAATTGTTATTTACATAGTTTGGGGAGTGTGATAAGTAGGGGCTATGGCTCAGCAAGACAGATTGGATGCACCTGGGACCCTTCATCACGTGATGATTCGGAGTAAGGAAATTCCTATACAATGAACTTTAGTACTTGTCCGTAAATAATATTCCCCCCTTTGCAAAGGGGGGCGAGGGGGGATTTTGATCGGGAATCCCAAAGTAAATCCCCCTATGTCCCCCTTTTTCAAAGGGGGATTCAAAATCGCGACTTATTTAAGGATAAGCTCTTATTATCTTATGGACGTCCCCCATTTTTCCAAAAGTTCTTTGATCGTCAAAATCGGTGTCCCCTGGATTGCCAGCCATGAAGCAAAGGTATGGCGCAGGGTAAGGGAAGGGGAATTTAGGGGTTGTGAGTTTTCTTGGCGGCTGGCAACCCCATTTTTATGGGGCCGTTTTCATCACCCTAAGCACGCTCTCGCTCAATCCATCGAGATCAAAGGGTTTGGCCAGAACCCCTTTAAAACCGTATCGCTTAAAATCGGAAAAAATAGGATCGTTGGAAAAACCGCTGGCTACAATCGCTTTGACATCGGGTGAAATTTCCAGCAACTTTCCGAGAACTTCTTTGCCCCCCATTCCCCCAGGAACGATTAAATCCAGAATGACAATATTAAAAGGCTGCTTAGATTCTTGAGCTTTCTTAAAACGGGCCACGGCCTCTGCCCCATTTTCGGCCAGCTCTACTTTATACCCTAAATGCCTTAAAAATTTTTCCGCAATATATCTCACCACCTGGTCATCATCCATGACCAGAACTCTTCCTTTTGCCGGCAGAGACTTTTCGGCCGCTTCTTTAGCCGGAACGAATTCTCTTGCAGAAGCCGGAAGATAAATATGAAAAGTCGAACCCTTTCCCACTATTGACTCCACTGTGATAAGTCCGCCATGATTTTTTACGATGGAATGACTGATGGCCAGCCCCAGCCCCATCCCTTTCTGGCTGCCCATCTCTTTGGTAGAGAAATAAGGATCGAATATCTTTTCCAGGTTCTCTGGGGGTATTCCTACTCCATGATCCTTTATGGATGCCCTTACATATTTTCCCTCTTTTAAAGAATGGCGGTCTGCCGGGACAGGGCTAATATTTTGGGCCAGGATTTCGATTGTCCCCCCTCCAGGCATGGACTCGCGGGCGTTGATGACGATATTATAGATTGCCTGTCTCATCTGGCCTTCATCGATTTCCACAGGCCAGAGATCTTCGGAAATATTGAACTCACACCGGACATTGGAGCCGCTCAAGGGCATATGAACAGTTTCTTTTAAGAAATTTCCTATCAACACCAGTTTTTTAATCGGCGTTCCTCCTCTGGAGAAGGTAAGCAATCTTTTGGTTAACTCACTCGCTCGCACGGACAGATTTTCGGCGCTTTCCAGGTAGGTTAATGTTTTATCTCCAGGGTGGAAAGACAACCTGGCCAGGGAAATGTTGCCCATAATACCCGTCAGTAAATTGTTGAAATCGTGGGCGATGCCGCCGGAAAGGAAGCCGATGGATTCAAGTTTTTTGGACCTAAGAAGCTCTTCCTCCATTTTTCTGCGCTCGGTGACGTCGGTAACCGAACCGACCATTCTATATGGCTGGCCTTCTTGATCCTGCATGGCCGTGCCAGAGCCTATCCAGTAGGCGACCGATCCGTCCTTGCGCAACACACGGTATTCCTCAAAATAGCGTTCCTGATTCTCCAAATGCCGGTCAAGAGCTTTCATGACCCGTTCATGGTCTTCCGGATGAATGATATTTTCCCATGCTTCTGTCGTTCTGGGGAACTCCCCCGGTTGATAGCCGAGTTTTTCATCAATACGGCCGAACCAGGTCAGCCGCTGATTCACAATGTCCCAATCCCAGATCAAATCGCTGGCGCTTTCAGCGGCTGTCCGGAACCGCCACTCACTTTCCCGCAACGCCTCCTGCGCTCTTTTGTGCTCAAGGAAAAGCCGGGCATTGGCAATAGCCCCAGCGATCTGGTGGCCGATGCTTTCAGCCAGCTTCCGGTCACGATCTGCATAAGCATTTGGTTTTTTGGAATGGAAGGATAGTCCTCCAATGACCTCATCTTTTGAAATCAAGGGGATTAATAGCATTGAAGGAAGTCCAATTTTAAGGTGGGGTGCAAAACCCGGAAGCCGGGTGGCTATATCTTTTACGTCTTCCTCTGCGGAGATGAGTAAGATCGAGCGGGTTTCATACACTTTTCCGGTAGCTGACCCAATCAGAGGAAAAACATCGCCGGGTTGACGTCCTGGAACAAAGGTTCCCCATACATAAGGGAGCGTAACAGTTTTTTCTATTGGATTTATGATATTGACGGTAATCCGGTCGAATTCGATCAGCTTTTTTGCTTCTTGGGCAAACCGTTCGTAAATTTCTTCAATGTCTAACGTGGAACTGATGATGCGTCCGATCTCGGCTATGGTCTCATTCTCTTGGGCCAAGTGCTGAGCGGCCTCCTCAGTCTTCCGCAGGGCTTCCTGTGCCTGCTTGTGTTTGGCAAAGAGCTGGGCATTGGCAATAGCCCCGGCAATCTGATAGCCGATGTTCTCGGCCAGACGAACATCTGCCTCCTTATAGGCTTGGGACCTTAGCGAATATACGTGGAGAACTCCGATAACTTGATCATGGGAGATCAAAGGAACGGCCATGAATGATCGAAATCCGCGCTGCCAAAAAGGCAGAAGTTTCGGGAAACGTCCGGCCACTTCATCTACATCCTCCGTCTGTATAAGCTGGTTCGACCACCTGCGCATGATCTCTTCGGTAAAAGAACCAGCCAAAGAGATCACTTCCTTGAGCTGGCGACCTGGAATATCAGGTCCTAAAATGTAGGCATTATGAAACGCCCCTTTTTCATGATCGATGACGGTTATCGAAATCCTATCGAAAGGGATGACCTTACGCACTTCCTCAGCAAAGAGTTCGTAGACCCGTTCGATTTCCAGGGTTGAGCTGATGATCCTTCCGACCTCAGCCACCATGGCATTATCCCGGGCCAGGCGCCGCGCGCCTTCCTCACTCTTTTGCAAAGCCGCCTCGGCCTTTTTTTGCTCAAGGAAAAGCTGGGCATTGGCGATGGCCCCGGCAATCTGAGTTCCAATACGCTCGGCCAGCCTGAGATCCAACTCTGTGTAGGCTTTGGATTTTTTCGACCGAAAATGCAATGCCCCAATTACTTCATCCCTGGATATCAGGGGTACGGTCATCATCGACCGCAATCCGGCACGAAAAGTAGGGATGAGGGTGGAAAATCTTCCTTCCAACTCTTCCTCGCTATCTGGCTGAATAATTAAGCTTGATCGGGTTTTAAACACTTCTCCGGTGGCTGACCCGGTTAAAGAAAAAACATCTTCAGATTGGCGACCGGAAACAGTTATTCCCCATACATAAAGGGCCGAAACTGTATTTTCTTTTTGATTTATGATATTTACGGAAAGCCTGTCTAATTCAATTAATTTTTTTGCTTCCTGGGCGAATCGTTCGTAAACTTCATCAATGTTCAATGTGGAGCTGATAATGCGCCCGATCTCGGCTATGGTCTCCAAGTCTTGAGAAAGGCGTTGGCTGTCTTTATTCTTGCGCATAATCCCTTTGGCGTGCTTAGGCTTTTCTTTCTTTTTCATTGGGAATACTCCCTACCAGTACTTCTCAAGTTATCAATTAGCAATGATCATTGAACATTGAACATTGATAATTGACTATTGACCATTTCATGTTCATTGCCTAAAGTGATCCAGCTTAAGGCTATACTAAAGTTGACAAAAGGAATTTCCTATACAATCAAGTTATTAACACCCCCACCCTAACCCTCCCCCATCCAGGGGGAGGGAATTTTGGATCCCCCAGTATCTCCCCTCCCCTGGCGGGAGGGGGTTGGGGGGAGGGGGATAAAAAAGCAAATTCCTATACAATCAAGTTACTATGGAGTCCATAATTGAGAAGACATATTACTCAGAAAATCTCCCCTAACCCCTCTTTGCCAAAGAGGGGAATTCCTCCCTTTTGTAAAGGGAGGGAAGGAGGGATTTAGTCTCAAGTGTCTATACAATTATGGACTGATTAATAAGTGACTAAAGTGCCTAAAGTGATCCGCCACAGGCGGACTAAAGTTGAAAAAAGGCAATTCCTATACAGTTAAATTAATGACCAACGAGAAACCCCAGTTTTTCGCTTCTCCCTCGCTCCCTTTCGCATAGAGGAATGGGGTGCTTTGAAAAAAAAGAAAGGCGATAGAAAGCATAAGAATTATCCTGTAGGCAAGAAAAAGAAGGTTAAAAATTAAACCTCCACGGAAAAAAATGGAGGCTTAACGGACAAAATTAGTGGTGAGAATTTTTGAGAAAGAAGTATAGCCAATTGAAAAAGGTTTGTCAATATCTATTTGAAAATCCTTCATGATAAAATAATAAATAAATACCAATAGTTACCACCACCCCTTTAAAGTTGTGATTTTTCAAAAAAATTAAGCTTGGATTATTTTACTGCCTTCCTCCAAAGCCTTAAGATTTGTTTCCAGCCTTTTGTCGTTGAAATTCTTGGAGAGGGTATGGCGAAACTCTTCGATGCGTAGAGGAAGGAGTTTTAGTTCGAGGAGAGCTCCGATCATGATCATGTTCCCAAGAATAGCTGAGCCCATTTCCATGGCCCGGTCGGTGGCCGGGACATAATACACTTTCCGGGAAAGAGTCTCGAGGGATTTTTTAATCTCGGCTAATTCCGGATATTCTTCGTTACCCGCAATTACATCCACCGGATAGATGGGACGGGTATTAACAATGGCCACTGTCTCGGGGTTCCCGTAGTGAGTAAGAACCCGCAGGGCTTCCACGGGCTCCAAAGCCGCTATTACATCGGCTTTCCCCCTGGGAATCAAGGGGCTTAGCTGCTTTTTTAGGGAAATGCGGATGTGGCTCATAACCGAACCTCCCCTTTGAGAGGCGCCGTAGGTTTCACCGATGGTTGTAAAATATCCCTTGTGGACAAAGGCCTGGCCGATCAATTGCGAAGAAAGAACATTTCCCTGCCCACCCACTCCGGTGATGATGAGATTGTAGGAATCTTTTTGCGGGTTCACTTACCTTATCTCCTTCTGTCAATTTAGCTGTTTGAAAAAATGTCGTGACCACCTTTGTTGAGGCCTGGTGGCCAGGGCGGAACGTGCTGGAAGCATCGGCCGGGTTCCGGCTGAGTTACGAAGACCCCATCGTGTTTCCGCAGAAGGAGGCGGGGGGTTTCTTCCCCGCCCCATCCGCGGAGAAATTAGCGCCTTATGATTCCAAGCGGTCCGTCGTGGCCACCGGGCCATCCATGGGCCGGGCCTTTACGCTTCCCCTCTTTTCAAAGGGCTAAACTGTTACATCTCCTCTTTTATGATGGCCTTTTCAGGACAAATTTCCACGCACACGCCGCAACCAACGCAGATAACCTCGTCAATTCTGGCTTTGGCTGATTTTTTATCCCACATCAGGCCCGGGCATTTAAAAACCCGGGTGCACAACCGATCGCAACCGCAATCATCGCCAATGCAAATTTCCGGATTCACCCTGACCTTGTAGGGAGGTTTTTCTTCTTTCCCCTTGAGCATCTGACATTTGCGGCGCATGATGACCACTTTAGCGCCTACCGGGTCTTCGAGGGCCTGCAACATTTTTTGTTTGGTTCCATCCAGATCGAAGGGGTCCGTAACCAAGACCTTGGCCCCAAAGGAACGGCAGACCGCTTCGATTTCCACGGGGGCAACCTCTTCCCCCATGGCATTCCTGCCTACTCCCGGATGGGGCTGGAATCCGGTCATGGCCGTGGCGCTGTTATCGAGAATGACCATCACTATGCTTGACTTATTGTAACAGGCGTTGACCAGAGCCGGCATGGCCGCATGGAAAAAAGTTGAATCCCCGCACATGGCCACCACGGGCTGGGCGAAACCGAAGTCGGCAAGTTTCCCAAATCCGCTGGCCAGGCCTGTTCCCGTGCCCATCGCTCCGCCCGTTTTTAAAAGATAATAACCCGCCGGTCCCCGCCCCAGGGCATAACAGCCAATGTCGTATGTGGCAAAACCCTGCCGGTTGTCCAATTGCAGGGCGTTCTTGATGGACCAGTAAGAAGCCCGGTGGGAGCAGCCCGGACAAAACCCCAGAGCCCGGCTGGGAAGCATCTTCGCCGCCACTTCGGCCGCCTGAGCTTCGTACTCCGGGCTTCGGGCTTGATACCGCATATTGAAAATCTTCCTTAAGGCATCGATAACCCGATCCGCATTCATCTCGCCAAAAAAAGGAATATGCTGGGATCTTTTGCCGAAAAAAGTCTTGGGGCCGATTTGCCCGGAGAAATCGGCTGCCAGCTCTTTGACGTTACCTTCCAAAAAAGAATCCACTTCTTCAATGAATAAAACTTTTTCAGTTTTGGCCAGCTTTTCGATAATGATCTTCGTCGGCAGAGGCCAGGTGGTCCCGATCTTGAAAATTCCTACCGCGTCTTCCAATCCGAGCAATTCCAGGGCTTCCTGGCTGTACAACCATCCACTCCCGCAGGTAATGATGAGAACATCGGGGCGCTCCGGACCTATATATTGGTTGAAGGGAGAGGCCGCAAAAATTTCCTCGAGACGGATCAGGTTGCGGTGGAGCTGGTCGTGTTTTTGGAAAATCGGATTTGTATTTCTCTGCCGGCTTTTATCAAACCAGGCCTTGCGCCCGTCAGAGGGAGGCAGCGGCCCCAGGGTTACGTTTCCCCGGGCGTGAGAAGTTCGGGTGACCCCTCTCATCAGGCAAACAATGCCCATTTCTTCGGATAGGGCAAAGGCCCATTTGGTCATCTCTTTGGCTTCCTGAAAGGTAGATGGCTCAAGAAGAGGAAGGTCGGCCAATTTGGCAAAGGGCCTGGAATCCTGTTCGTTGCTGCTCGAATGGGCCGAAGGATCGTCGCAGGTCACCAGAAGAAGGCCTGCTTCAATGCCGATAAGGTTCAGGCTCAGCAAATAATCGGAGGCGACATTCAATCCGTTCTGTTTCATCGCGCAAATCGACCGCAATCCCGAAAAGGATGCGGCGGAAGCAACCTCCAAAGCGACCTTTTCGTTAGTCGACCATTCCACGTAAAGTCCCATGGATTTGGCTACGGAGGCCAGATTTTCGATAATGTCGGTGGAAGGGGTCCCGGGATAAGCGGTGCACACCTTGACCCCGGCTTCCAAAGCCCCTCTGGCAATGGCTTCGTTGCCCATGAGCAAAAGTTCTTTTCCGGGCGCATTTAGATCGATGGTGGACATGATCAACTACCTCTTATATGGAATGATGGAATCATGGGTAGAAATAAATATAAATTTTTTATCCAATATTCCAATATTGATGATCTCGTAAAAAGTCGCAATTCCATAGAAATCGTCATTCCGGCGAAAGCCGGAATCCAGTTAAATCAAGCAGTTCTGGGCTCCCGCCTCCGCGGGAGCGACGGCTTTTCTGACTTTTTACGAGTTCATCAATATTCGTATCAGTTTAAATTTTTGAAAAAATGGAAAAAACGCCTCTGTTTGGCCCCCGGGACCTGGAATCCCTTGGCCCTGGTGATACACCTTTCTTCAAAGAACTAAAGTGTTACCAATATTCCATTATTCCGATTACCCCATAATCTTACTGAATACAGGGTCTTGATGATCCAAATATAAGAGATCCTGCGAGCTGCCGCTCCGCTGAATTAGATTCAGGATTGCCGCCTTTTTTTTATTCACGGAGGCTTTTTGCAATTTTTCCCGGTTGCCTTCCGGCATATCGCGGAATTCCAGAAGGCCGCGCGATCGGGCAAGATCCAAAAGCTCCTGGCCCATGCGGGTTCTGACAATAACCTGATTCCAGCCCCGGGCCGCCTCCCAGCCCTCTGGCAAGCGCGCCGACCCCACCGATACATCGCTGAATTCGGCTGTCATATCGTAGCAGTATTGGCAGGCTTTTCTTACGGCCGGCAGAACCTCATCCAGGGAAATCTCGCTGATTCCGTTTAAGGTGTGGACTTCCAGAGAATGGTGTTTGCTGGGAGGAATGTCCAGGCCGATGATTGAATTTTCCCCCGTCTTTCCCTTAAGCAAACTTTTCAATTCCCGCCAGGAAAGAGCCCACCCACAGAAGAGGCCTATCACCAGGTGCAATTTATCGATGTTGCCGTCTTTTTTGGGGAAGGGTTTTAGGCGCATCTTGGCCAGGGCCAGGGCCTGGCAGGGAGTGGCCACCACTCCGATCTTCTCCGATCCACTTTTGGCAGCCTGGTTGAATGCCGCCACGTTGGGAGAAACCACAAATTTGCTCCTGGCCCGCTGGACGACTTGCGATGGCGTCTTGGCTACAACTCCCGTAGGCAAAAAGGTTCCCCCATCTTCGGCGATGACCGCCGCATCGATTAAGCCTTCCTGAAGGGCCAGAGAAAGCAGAGCCGTAACCGTTCCGCCATGCTGGGCGGATCGCCGCACCTTAGGATCGGCGGCGCGGGTCATATAAAATCCCTTGAAGGGTCCCAGCTCGGGAGTAAATTCATCCGGGTTAAACAGGTTTTGCCGCAGGTACTGTAAATCCGTGTAAGTCCTGGGGCAAAAGGCATAGCATCGCCCTTCTTCCCGATCACAGGCATCCATGATAATCGTGTTGTCCTGATAGGAAGCGTGATAAGGGCAAAGGTTCAGGCAAGCTCCGCAGTTTGTGCAAAGACCCGCATCCAGGACTTTCTCTCGAAGTTCTTTCTGACCTTTGATCTTTCCTCTTTCCATACGTTTTACCCTTTGGGCTGTTTTTATTTCCAGGCAGCTCTCGCTATAAAAATTAGGTATCAGGTAACACTTTAGTTCTTTGAAGAAAGGTGTGTCACCAGGGCCAAGGGATTCCAGGGCCTGGGGGCCAAGCAGAGGCGTTGCCGCCATTTTTTCAAAACTCTAAACTGATACGGTATCAGTTATTCTGACTTCTGTATTCTGTATTCTAACTCCGTTTAACCACCTTATCATATAAGGCCTGCTGCCGTTCCCTGGCCTGACGGTACCGAAGATATCTGTTTGCGTCTGGCTGATAGACGTTCCCGATAAAATCCGGGATTTTCGCAAAATCAGGAATTGCTCCCAGAGCTTCCAGGGCTAATAATGCTGCTCCCCGGCTCGAAGCCTCCTGGACGGTGGATACAGCTACCGGCCTTTCCAGCACGTCAGCCATGATCGTAAGCCAGACGGGGGAGCTGAGCAGCGCCCCACCGCTGGCCACAATTTGCGGCTCGGAAGGAAGTTCCTGGCGTAACAACCCGAACACCAGAGCAACGCGGTAGGCCACAGCCTCTAAGGAAGCCCGCAGGATATGCAGAGGAGTGGTGGCCAGCGACAGTCCATTGATCGTGCCCCGGGCATGGCCGGCCCAGCCCGGGCTGCGTTCCCCGGCCAGGAAGGGCAGAACTGTCAGGCCATGGGCGTCAGGTTCCAGAGCAGCCAGGGCCTTTTCCAATCGGGGATAATTTTTAAGGCGCAAAGCAGCCTTCATCCAGGCGAATACGCTTCCGCCCTCGCTTAAAGCTCCGCCGAGAAGCGAACGCCGGCCATCCACCCGGTAACACCACAATCCATGGGGCAGATGTTTGGGCGGCGAATTCAGGACGACGCGCAATGCGCTGGTCGTGCCCACAGTTAAGGCCACCCGCGCAGGATAAAGACAACCGCTGCCGATGTTGGCGGTTGCTCCGTCCCCGACCGCTGGAAACCAGGGGAGGTGTTGGAGCGCAGGCCAGCGGGCGGCAAATTGGGGGCGGAGGCCGCGCCGGGGGATGTTTACATCAGTGAGCGGAGAAAGTTGCTCCACCTCAATCGGGAGCTTCGAAAGAAGTATTACATCCCAGACCAGTTTGCGGCGGTTAAGCAATCCGGTCCAGGAAGCTACCGAGTAGCTCACCGCGGTTTTCCCAAACAGTTTCATCTCCAGATATTCGCCGATGGATACCCATCGGGCCACGCGCCGGAAAAGGTCAGGTTGATGGTTACTTAGCCAGCGAAAACGAGCTGGTAAATAGCTGGAGTGAAAATGGCACCCTGTCCGGTCATGCGCAGGCTCTTCATCAAAGTCGGCCTTCAGCCCGGCCACCTCTGCTTCGGCGCGGGTGTCGGCATAGGTGGTGAGCGGAGTCACTGCCCGGTTTTTTTTGTCAACCCCCAAAATGTTGTTGACAAAGGTGCAGGCAGCTACCCCGGCAATTTTACTGGCCAACCGGCCGGTCTTGGCCATCACCCCATCCAGACAGTTGAAGACAACCTCCAGCAGTTGATCGGGGTCGGCTTCGGCAGCGCCTTCAGCAGTGGCCCGGATCTCGTGTCCCCGGCGTGTTTCCATTCCTTCTACTGCCCGGCCCAGCCGATCGAAGAGGCCAACCCGCACCGAAGAGGTGCCGATGTCGATCGTTAAAATGAGCGGCTCTTCAGCCTGGGCCGGGAATACGAAAGACTCTACTGATTCCGGTTGGCGGATTTTGGTTTTTAGGTTGCGGCTGCCGGGTTTTACGCGCCGGCTTGAGGTTTGCAGGTTTTTAGCCATGTTTCCTTTAAATTAGCCACAGAGCACACAGAGATCACAAAGTTATTAAAACCATGATTAAGAAAAAGGTATCAGTCTAGAGTTTTGAAAAAAAGGCGGCAACGCCTCTGTTTAGGCCCGGGGGCCAGGCCGGAACGCGCCGGAAGCATCGGTTGGGTTTCCCCTTGTCCTTGGAGATAAAAGCCCGTTTCCTCCGGAGGAGGCGGGGGGTATCTTCTCCACCCCATCTACGGAGAAATCAGCGCCTTATGATTCCAAGCGGGCCGGCCTGGCCCCCGGGCCCTGGAATCCCTTGGCCCTGTTGACACACCTTTTTTCAAAGAGCTAAAGTGAGCTTCTTGCAAAAGTCCGTAATTTACCCTTCGACAGGCAGAGGGTGAACGGGCTTAGGTTGAAATTATTTAGTTTTTCCGTCCGTCAAATAAAGGGCGAAGATTTTTTCAGCGATGAGGCCTTTTTTTCTCCGGGAAAAGAATGTTGGAAATTTCCCTGATGCGCTTAATCCCCTTCACTTCATCAGCCTGCAAAGGAATCTCGATAAGGGACATTCTCTTACCATAGGCATCCCGGAGTTGATTTAAATACTTGCGCTGCATAGCCTGCCGCCGGCGATGAAAAGCACAGTCCGCTTCCTGGACAAGGTGGTTGATAAGGAGATGGCCGACGCTCAGGTTAAAGGCGTCAAAATCCTTAAGAATCCTTTCCGTCAAACGCACCCCCAGGGCTTCGGCGATGGTTACGATGACATAGGATGTGCGTCGCCCGTCGCGGATAAAATTCAAAATCTTCTGGGAAAGCTCTTTCCACCCTTCGATGATCTGGAGGATGCTCCGTTTGCTCTTTTTCAAGCGGACGGTGTTGGCAATTTTTTCAAAAGCCCCGTAAAGATTCATGTAGAACCTGGCTGCGGCCTCCAGGTGATTGAGGAAAAGCTGGGGGAGATGGAGGAGACGCAGGGTGTGCCCGGCCGGAGCGGTATCCCAGACGACCCGGTCGTACCGTCCGCCTTCTACCAATTCCACGATGTAATGGAGCATATACTCTTCTTCTATGCCCGGGGCCCCGCCGATGTAATCCAAGAAATCATAATCCAGGTTGGCGAAGGCCGAGAGGACTTCATGAATCTCCGGGCCAAAGCGCTCCTTCCAGCGCTGCAGGATGACTTCGGAATTGATCTCCAGGCCATAAAGATGTTCAACCCCTTTGATCTGTTTCTCCCGCGGGCCGATTTCAATTTCGAAGATGTCCGAAAGAGAAGGCGTGGGATCCGAGGAGATGAGGAGGGTTTTCTGGCCCGAACGGGCCAAATGGAAGGCTATGGCCGCAGAGCAGGTGGTTTTCCCCACCCCGCCTTTGCCGCCGATCATGAGCAGCTTGGCCAGAGAAATATCCAAATAGGGTTCAAGGATTCGAGGGTTCATGGGGTCAAGGGTTTTCGCCCGGAGCCTGGGGGACCGGCGTAGGTCTGGATAATTTCCATAAAGCGTCTGGCTTCATTCCCTTCGATTTTTAGGGACATATCTCTCCAGTGCCTTCTTCTTACGGCCACCCGGCAGAATTCCCCTGCCCGGCCGCTGATTCGGTCCGGGGCATCTTCGGGCCCCTGAGCCCAGGGCTTTCCGGAAGGAAGCGCGAGCTCGATCCGTAAAGGAGTCCCTGGCAATTCAAGTCCATTCACCTGGTAAGCATAAGGTCTGGCCATGTAGGCCAGCAAAGCAACATGCCGCAGCCTGTCCGCATCCTCCGCCTCAGCGCCTACGGCGTCAAAGCAATCAAGGCCATGGGCCCAGGTTTCCATCAGCCGGGCAGTGGCAAAGGCGCGAGCTCCCATGGGCATGGCAAACCAGGGAACCCTTTGTTTGGGGTCGCACTTGCTGAGTTCAGCCATCATGACCGAACGAACCTCCCGCCACCAGGGAAGAACCTCTGAAGCTTTCATGGATCGCCCTTTTTTCGGACCGATCTCTGTGAAACCAAACTTGACCCTGGCAGCTTCTTCGAGAGGCGATAGATCTCCCTGGAGAAGGGAAACAGCCACCTCGTCAATGTGGGCGATATGCGCGACCGAGTCCTTTAAAGTCCAGCCTTCTGCCGGAGAGGGCAGATCCCACTGAGCTTCCGTGAGCGCGCTTAAAAATCGATCCAGGGCTTCCTGTTCGGCCTTAAGGTCAGCGATGATTTCTTGCATGGATTAAACCCCGTTGCTAGGTTACGAGTTTCGGGTTCGGGTTTATCATTTTAACTTGATTGTATAGGAATTTGCTTTTTTATCCCCCTCCCCCCAACCCCCTCCCGCCAGGGGCATAAGCGCTAACTTAACGAAGGCATGGGAGAGGATGGTTTTCCATTGATTCTGTTTGCAACAATCGTTTACGTGGGGATTCCCTTAGCTTCATCGAGATTTGATACCAGTTTCGAAGGCATGA
>Ga0194125_10006600_pt1 | contig 17036 bp, 15 predicted proteins | sample TA2KigC250mmetaG_FD_148626 | JGI IMG/M metagenome (GOLD analysis project Ga0194125, IMG submission 148626) | Freshwater microbial communities from Lake Tanganyika, Tanzania - TA2015034 Kigoma Deep Cast 250m | ecosystem: Environmental > Aquatic > Freshwater > Lake | place: Tanzania: Lake... | reverse complement strand
AACTCTGGACCCGAGCGCGCGGGTCATCGTCTTCGCTTCGAACCTGACCGCGCCCGAGATCAATGGCTGGCTCCTCCAAGCGATGGCCGAGACGCTGGGGAAGCCCCAGATGCATGAGGGGAAGTCGCTCACGATCGTGGTCTTCGGCCCGCCGCTCTGAGAGGACCGAGGCCAGGCCCCCGGGGCCCGGCTGAACGCCCCCGCGAGCAGACCCTGCGTCCTTCACCTCCCCCGACTCCCTCAGAACGAACCTCAGAACGAAATGGTGGCGCCGGGGCTCGCTCCTGGGCTACTCTTCCCTCGCGCGTCCGGGGTGGGGATGCGAGGGAGGGAAGCGGTTGACCTGGATGCGAGCGGGCCTCCCGCACGGCAGCGAGCGCCGCAGCCTCCTACCCTTCCTTCTCGGCATTCTCTTCTTCTGTTCTCTCCGGTGTGTCCCCACTGCGCAGGCCGAAGATACGCAAGGACAGGCCGCCGATCGGGTAGAGGCCTCTCTTGCCGCAGCGAGCCCTCCCTCGGCCGCCCCCTCCCCCGTGACCGACCTCGAGATCAGGGACAAGCCCCTCGACGCGGGCAAGGTCCTCCTCGTCTCCTTCGGCCGCTCCTCCGACGACCCCGGAGGGCACGGGGCGGTGACCAGGTACGCGCTTCTCCGCCGCGGCCCCGCGGACACGGCCTTCGCGGTCGTCAAGACGCTGACCGCCCTGGTGAAGGGCGATCGCCTGAGCTACGAGGACACGGGCCTGAAGCCGGGCGCCGGCTATTCCTATCTCGTGCGGACGCTGACGGCATCGGGGGTCTTCTCCGACGGCCCCGTGTTCGGCCCGGTGGCGCCGGCGCGGCAGTGGTTCTTCACCAACAAGATCAACACCCTCATCACGACGATCCTCTTCGTGATCCTGATCCTCGCCTATATCCGCGCCGCCCGCCGCGGCCGCAGCCTCTTCATCAGGAGGATCGCGGGGCTCGACGCCATCGACGAGGCGGTCGGCCGCTGCACCGAGATGGGCAAGCCGACCCTCTATATCCCCGGCATCAGCACGATCTCCGATGTCGCCACGATCGCCTCCCTCAACATACTGGGGCAGGTCGCGAAGAAGATCGCGACCTACCAGAGCAGGATCCTCGTTCCCAACCGCGATCCGTTCGTCTATCCCGTGACGCAGGATGTGGTGAAGTTCGCCTTCGCCGAGGCGGGGTATCCCCAGGACTTTCGCGAGGATGACGTCTACTTCGTGACGAACGACCAGTTCGCCTACGCCGCCGCGGTCTGCGGAACGATGGTCCGCGAGAAACCCGGGGCGAACCTCCTGCTCGGGATGTTCTTCGCGGAGTCGCTGATTCTGGCGGAGACGGGATCCTCGATCGGGGCGATCCAGATCGCCGGGACCGACGCGATCTCGCAGCTCCCCTTCTTCGTCACCGCGTGCGACTACACGATCATCGGGGAGGAGCTCTACGCCGCGAGCGCCTACATCGGCCGGGAACCGACGCTCCTGGGCTCGCTCAAAGGGCAGGACTACTTCAAGCTCTGCGTCCTCATCCTGATCATCATCGGCGTGGCTCTCATGACCTCGGGGGTGCTCCTCAGGAATCAGCCCTTCGACTGGGTCTCTCAGATCCTCAAGGTGAGGGCGGCGGGCGGATGAAGACGCAGCTTCCCCTCTTCATCTGCGCCGTGGCCGGCATCTTCATGGCGGTCCAGTACTTCGTTCCGGCCGCTCTGCCGGCCTACGAACGGGTGAACGACTACCTCCAGATCGTCTACGCCTTCTCGATCGTCCTCGGCGTCGCGAGCGTCGTCCATCGCCACGGCGGACGCGTCCAGAAGCGCCGCAAGGACTGGCCCTATAGCCTGGCCGCCCTGATCGCGCTCCTCTTCATGCTTCTCGCAGGTTTCATCGGCGGGCGCGGGCGCGAGACGCTCTTCCAGGCCCTCTTCAATGCGATCCTGCTCCCCGTGCAGGCGACGATGTTCGCCCTGCTCGCCTTCTACCTGGCTTCGGCTTCGTTCCGGGCCTTCCGGACCCGGAGCACCGACGCGACCGTCCTTCTCATCGCCGCCGTCATCGTCATGATCGGCAGGCTCGACGACGGCCGCGCCCTCGGCATTCCCGACATCGCCCGCTGGATCCTGAACACCCCCAACCTCGCGGCCAAGAGGGCGATCCTGATCGGCGTCGGCCTGGGGATGGCCTCCACGGCGCTCAAGGTCGTCGTCGGGATCGAGCGTTCCTACCTCGGATCGGGCAAGGAGTAGGCGATGGGCTTCCTCGAGTGGATTGTCAGGCTCCAGAGGCTCGACCGGAGGATCATCTTCAGCTTCATGTTCGTGGCGGTGACGGTCCCCTTCTACCTTAACTGGCCGCCCGTGGAGATCGAGGTCTCGCGGGAGGTCGAGGACGCCTATCAGATCATCGACCGGATCCCGCCGCACGGCGATCCGCTGCTTCTCTCGTTCGACTACGATCCGGCGGCCGCGGCCGAGTTGACGCCGATGGCCGAAGCGGTCCTCCACCACTGCTTCTCGAAGGGGATCCGCGTCCTCGTCATCAGCCTGCAATACACCGGCCAGGGCGCGGGGATCGCGAGCGAGGTCGTCCCCCGCATCGCCGCGCAGCACGGCAGGAAACAGGACGTCGATTGGGCCTTCCTCGGCTTCCAGCCCAACGCGCTGATCGCGATGCTCCAGATGGGAGAGGACTTCAAGAGGACATTCCCGACCGACTATTACGGCACGCCTTTCGACGAGATCCCTCTGGTCGAGTCCGTCCAGAACTACGCGCAGATCCCGGCGGTCTTGACGCTGGCGGCGACGGCGGTGGGCGAATCCTGGGCGATCTATCCCGGCTCTCGCTATGGCCTGACGGTGATCGCGGGAGTCACGGCGGTCTACACGGCCGACATCCAGCCCTTCTACCAGAGCGGCCAGATCAAGGGGGTCCTGGGGGGGCTCAAGGGGGCCGCGGAGTACGAGAAGCGCGTGAACGTCCTCGGCAAGGGGATGGCGGGGATGCGCTCCCAGAAGACCGTGCACTACATGATCATCCTCTTCATCGCCCTCGGGAACATCGCCTACTGGCTCTCGAGAGGGAGCGCGAAGTAGATGGCCGGGATCGCCGACAGCGTCCTCTGGACCTTCATCGCGGGGTTCATCACCCTCGCGATCTTCTCTTTCCTCTACCGCGACAACCCGCTCTACAAGCTCGCCGAGCATATCGCCGTCGGGGTTTCGGTCGGGTTCCTCGTGGTGACTTACTACTACAACGTCTTCAAGCCGAAGGTCTGGGACAATGTCCTGCACAACGGGCAGTTCGACTACCTGATCCCGCTCTGCCTGGGACTCATCCTCTTCTCGCGCTTCGTTCCGAAGTACGGATGGCTCAGCCGCTGGGCGCTGGCCTTCTATATCGGCGGCTCCTCGGGCCTCAGCATCCCCTCCACGCTCGAGGGGCGGGTCCTCGGACAGGCGGAGGGGGCGGTCCGATCGTTCGTGAGCCTCGATCCCGCCAAGGGGGGCATCGCGAACCTCCTGAGCTCGATCGACGCCTCATTCGTCGTCCTCGGCACGATCGCCTGCCTGGTCTTCTTCCTCTTTTCGGTGGAGCACAAGGGCGGGATCGGCCGCTTCGCCTACTTCGGCCGTCTCTGCATCATGGCGGGGTTCGGCGCATCCTTCGGCTACACGGTGATGGCGCGCGTCTCGCTCCTGATCGGTCGCATCCAGTACATGACAGAAGATGTGGTGGACGCACTCCGATCGTTGTTCTGAGCCCTAGGCCCTGCGCCCCCTCCCCTTCGCGCGGGGCTTGTCATCGGCCTCCTGCATGCCGAGCCGTTCCATCCGGTAGCGGAACTGACCGCGGCCCATTCCCAGCGACGAGGCCGCGGCGCTGACGTTCCCCTGGTTGCGCTCGAGGGCATGCTCGAGGACGGCCCGCTCGATCGCGTCGAAGGTGACTCGGTCGGGGATCTCCAGCCGGAGCTTCCCTTCCGGAACGAGCTTCCCCCGCACGGTCGTGCGGTCGCCGGGGAACTCGGGAAGATCGGAGACGAGGATCTCATCGTGATCGGCCGTCAAGAGGACGAGCCGCTCGCAGAGATTCACGATCTCCCGCACATTGCCGGGCCAATCGTGCCGGCTGAGTCTCTCGATCGCCTCCCTGCTGAAGCGGAGTTCCGGCCTTCCCTGCCTGGCCGCGAACTTCGCGAGGTAGTGCGCGAGGAGCAGCTCGAGGTCTCCCGCCCGCTCGCGGATCGGCGGGATTCTCACGCGGATCACGTGGAGCCTGTGGAAGAGATCTCCCCTGAAGCGGCCCTCTCGGACCTCTTCCTCGAGGTTCTTCTGCGTCGCGGTGAGGACCCGGACATCGACCTCCCGCTCCTCGATTCCACCGACGCGCCTGAAGCGGCCCGAGTCGAGGAACTTGAGAACCTTCGCCTGGACCTGCGGATCGGTCTCGCCGACCTCGTCCAGAAAGAAGCTCCCTCCATCGGCCAGCTCGATCAGACCGGGCTTGGCCGACTGCGCGTGCGTGAAGGCCCCCTTCTCGTGGCCGAAGAGCTCCGACTCGAGGAGCTGCCCGGGAAGGGAGGCGCAGTTGACCTCGACGAACGGATTGTCCGACCGGGGGCTGTGGCGGTGGATCGCCCGCGCGAAGAGCCCCTTGCCTGTTCCCGTCTCGCCTTCGATCAGAACGAGAGTGCTCGGGCTCCGCGCCGCGCGCTGCGCCAGATCGCATGCGGCCCGAAACGCGGGAGCCTGCCCGATCAGGTCGGGGAAGCTCGGGATCTCGATACTCTCCCGCCGCGCGCGATCCACGGCCGCCCGCCACGAGCGGAGCGCCGCGCGGAACACCCTGCGGACTTCCTCGGCGTCGAGCGGGAGGACAAACCAGTGTCGAACCCCCAGCCGCGCCAGCTCGACCGCAACCGGCGACCGCGGATCTCCCGCGACCAGAAAGAGCTGGCAGGAGGGATTGGCCTTCTTGAACTCCTCCAGGGCGGAGGGAGCGACTCCCTTCGTGCGCAGGTCGACGAGAAGCCAGTCCGGCTTGATCGGTGGGGAGGACTCGATCGGTTCAGGCATCGCCTCCAACACGCGCACCTGGGTCCCCGTCCCGGCCACGACTCCAAGAACGATCTCGGCCAGACGCGGGTCGTTCCCGACGACCCAGAACCCGGGCGATCCTGCGCTCGCCGCGCGCGATCGATCAGGGGGCGTCAACTGCGGCACCTATGGCGGGGTCGGCGGGGGCGCCTTTGGAGACGCGGACGCGAGCGGGGCGCAGGAGCTGGCCTCTGAAGAGATAGCCCGGCTGAACGGTTCCGATGATCAATCCCTCGGGATGGTCCGCGCACGGCTCGCAGCTGATCGCCTCGTGGAGGTGGGGATCGAAGGCGGCGCCAGGCTCCGATTCCTGCGCCTCGAGTCCCGCCGCGCAGAGAGTCTCTTGCAGTCGCGAGAGGATCAGCAGCAAGCCCTCCGCTTCCGGGCTCGGCGTGGCGGACGCGTGCGCCTCGCGCGCCCGCCCCAGGTCATCGAGGACAGGAAGCAGCAGAGAGATCAACTCTCCCTTGGCATGGGCATCCCAATCGGTCCGCTCGCGCGAGACGCGCTTGCGGTAGTTGGAGAACTCGGCCTGCAGCCTCTGCAGCTGTTCTAGGTACCCCTCCTCTTCCGCAGTGAGCGGCGCCGGCGCGGCGGGCGATGCTGCCCCTTCAACCGACGCCTCGTCGAGGGGAGCGGCGAAGGCCGTCTCGTCCGGCCGCTGAACCCCTGCGGGCGCGGCCGCCCGGTTCTCGACGCCCTTCTTATCGTGCTTGCGGGTCATTCTGCGCCGCCCGCGGCCTCCCCGCCCTCGCGCGGCTTCGCCTCCGTCTCGCCGTTCGGCGTCGCCTCCGCCTCAGCGCTCCGCAGAGACTCCGTCTCCTTGCCGGCAGCCTGGCGGTCCTTCTCGACCTCGTCGACGAAGTTCAGGCGCAGCGTCGTGAGGACTTCCCCGAGGAAGCGCTCCTCATCCCTGTCGAGGTTTCCGCGCGTCTTCCGCTCGATCATGCCGAGCAGATCGATCGCGTACTTCGCCGCATCGAGGTTGCGCTCCAGTTTGCCGGATCCAGGATGGACGAACTTTCCGAGGTAAATCATCGCCCCGTACTGCTGCTGGGCGACGAAGGCCCGGAAGAGATCGTCCTGGTCGATGTCGGGTCGATCGCTCATGCTCATCTCCGGCGGCCGCGCGGCGCCTCCTCAGTTGCCTTTTCCCTTGTCCTCGTCGACGACCTCATAATCGGCTTCGACCGGACCCCGTCCCTCGGCGCTTCCCTGCCGCGTCTGCTGCTCCGTCCCGTCCTCGCGGGGAGGCCCTCCCGCGGCTTTGTACATCTCGGCCGCCAGCTCGTGGAGCTGTTTCTGGAGATCCTCCATCGCCGTGCGGATGGGGCCCGTCGAATCGGACGCCATCTTCTCCTTCACGCGGGCGATCGACTGCTCGATCCGGCTCTTCTGGTCGGCGCCCACCTTCTCGCCCCACTCCTTGAGGTTCTTCTCGGTCTCGTAGACCAGGCTCTCGGCCTGGTTTCGGGTATCGACGAGCTCGCGGCGGGCCTTGTCCTCCACCGAGTGCTGCTCGGCGTCATGGACCATCCTCTTGATCTCGGACTCATTGAGGCCGGAGCCGGCCTCGATCCTGATCGACTGCTCGCGGCCCGTCGCCTTGTCCTGGGCCGAGACCTTGAGGATCCCGTTGGCGTCGATGTCGAAGGTCACCTCGATCTGGGGCATGCCGCGCGGCGCCATCGGGATTCCGGTGAGCTGGAAGCGGCCGAGCGACTTGTTGTCCGCCGCCATCTCCCTCTCCCCCTGCAGGACATGGATCTCCACCGTCGTCTGGCTGTCGGCGGCGGTCGAGAAGATCTGGCTCTTCCTCGTCGGGATCGTCGTGTTTCGCTCGATCAGCCGCGTGCAGACCCCTCCCAGGGTCTCGATGCCGAGCGAGAGCGGGGTCACGTCGAGCAGGAGGATGTCCTTCACTTCTCCGGCGAGAACTCCGCCCTGGATCGCCGCGCCGACGGCGACGACCTCGTCCGGATTCACGCCCCTGTGCGGCTCCCTGTTGAAGAGCTGGCGGACTACCTCCTGGACCTTCGGGATCCGCGTCGATCCGCCGACCAGGATCACCTCGTCGATGTCGGAGGCGGCCAGCCCCGAGTCCTTGATCGCCTGCCTGCATGGACCGACCGTCCTCTGGATCAGGTCCTCGACGAGCTGTTCGAACTTCGAGCGGGTGAAGGTGATGTTGAGATGCTTCGGTCCGCTCTGGTCGGCCGTGATGTAGGGAAGGTTGATCTCCGTCTGCATCATCGTCGAAAGCTCGCACTTCGCCTTCTCGGCGGCCTCCTTCAACCTCTGAAGGGCCATCGGATCCGACCGCAGGTCGATCCCCTGCTGCTTCTTGAACTCGTCCGCCAGCCACTCGATGATCCTCTGATCGAAGTCGTCGCCGCCGAGGTGGGTGTCGCCGTTGGTCGACTTCACCTCGAAGACTCCCTCCCCCAGCTCGAGGATCGAGATGTCGAATGTGCCCCCGCCCAGATCGTAGACGGCGACCTTCTCCTCCTTCTTGAGCTTGTCGAGACCGTAAGCGAGGGCGGCGGCGGTCGGCTCGTTGATGATCCGCTTGACCTCGAGACCGGCGATCCGGCCCGCGTCCTTGGTCGCCTGCCGCTGCGAGTCGTTGAAGTAGGCCGGGACCGTGATGACGGCCTCGGTCACCTTCTCCCCCAGATACTCCTCCGCGGTCTGCTTCATCTTCTGCAGAACCATCGCGGAGATCTCGGGCGGGGAGTAGATCTTGTCGTCGATCTTCACCCTGGCGTCGTCGTTGGTGCCGCGAACCACCTCGTAGGGGACCTCCCCACGCTCCGTCTGCACCTCGTCATACTTCCGCCCCATGAATCTCTTGATCGAGTAGACGGTGTTCTTCGGGTTGGTCACGGCCTGCCGCCGGGCTGCGGCGCCGACGATCTTCTCGCCATCCTTCTTGAAGGCGACGACCGACGGGGTGGTCCTGGAACCTTCGGAGTTCGCGATGACGGTCGGCTCGCTCCCTTCCATCACCGCGACGCACGAGTTGGTCGTTCCCAGGTCTATTCCGATGATCTTGCCCATGGCCCGCTCCTTTCAAAACGACACCCCCTCTGCCCCGAACGAGGGGCGAGGGAGTTGAAATGGCCCATTTCGGCCAGCGCAAGAAGCGGGCCACTTGCCCCCGGCATGCGGCATTTGATCGGACGGCCTATCTTGTTATTTTATAAGTCACTAGAGCGATCATCCCGGGTGATCGCACTCGATGGGGATCGGAGGATGCGGTCCAGAACGAATCGGCCTGTTTCAGATTTGAACTCTGATGCCATAGCTCTTCATCTTGCGCCAGAGCGTCGTTCGCGACACGCCGAGGCTCTTGGCGACCCGGGTGAGGCTCCCCTGCTCCCTCAAGATGGCCCTGCGGATGTAGCGGGCCTCGACCTCCTCGAGCGTGAGCCCGTCGGGGATCGTGTGGTCGTGGCCCTCCGCGAGACGGGGAAGACCCCGTTCGATGACCTCGGGCGGCAGGTCGCGGGGCGCGATCAATGGCCCGTCGGCCACGATCACGGCATGCTCGACGGCATTCTCCAGCTCGCGGACGTTGCCTGGCCAGTCGTAGTTCTGCAGATACCCCCAGCTCTGATCGCTGAACCCCCCGACCGTCCTGCCGTGCCGATCGCTCAGGTTCTTCAGGAAGAAGCGGGCCAGAAACGGGATGTCATCCTTGCGCTCGCGCAGGGGCGGAATGTGGATCCTGAAGACGTTGAGGCGATAGAAGAGGTCCTCCCTGAAGCGTCCGCTCGCGATCGCCTCGCGCAGCTCCGTGTTCGTCGCGGCGATGACGCGGACATCGACATGCGTCGAGTAGTCCGCGCCGACGGGCCGCACCTCCCGATCCTGGAGCACTCGCAGGAGCTTCACCTGGAGGGCGGGGGACATCTCTCCGACCTCATCGAGGAAGATCGTCCCCTGATCCGCGATATCGAAGAGGCCGCGCTTCTTCTCCCGCGCGTCGGTGAACGCACCGCGGGTGTGGCCGAAGAGCTCGCTCTCGATCAGGTTCTCGGGGATCGCGCTCGCGTTGACCGCGACGAAGGCCCTCCCCGCCCGCTTGCTCTGCAGGTGGATGAAGCGCGCGACCTTCTCCTTCCCGGTGCCGCTCTCGCCGGTGATCAGGACGGTGCTCTCCGTGGGGCCGATCTTCTCGACCAGATGGAGGACCTTCTTCATCGCGTCGGAGACGCCGATGATCTGCTCGGATCGCGGGGCGCGGATGCGCGAAGCGCTCACGGCTCTCTTGCACCCTCCATCAACTCGTATCGGCGCATCAAGTCTCCTGCTCCCCCGCTCTCGAGCTCCCTTCGGGACGCATCAGGGGGAAGAAGACGACATCGCGGATGCTCGTCTCTCCGGTAAGGAGCATCACGAGACGGTCGACGCCGATCCCGACACCGGCCGCGGGGGGCATGCCGGTCTCCAGGGCCTCCAGGAACTCCTCGTCGAGCTGCTGCGCCTCCTCGTCCCCCATCGCCCGCCTCCGCGCCTGCTCCTCGAGCCGGGCGCGCTGATCGATCGGGTCGTTCAGCTCCGTGAAGGCGTTGGCGTACTCGTGCCCCCCGATGAACAGCTCGAAGCGCTCCACCAGATCCTCGGGGCGCTCCCTGTGGGCCTTGGCGAGGGGGCTGATCGCCCGCGGATGATCGAGGACGAAGGTCGGGATCAAGAGGTTCGGCACGACGGCCGCGTCGAAGACATACTCGATCAGCGGCCCCCTTCCGGGAACCGGGGGAGGCTTCTCCCCGCGCTCCGTCAACCAGCCGAGGAGGCGCTCATCGGGATCGGAGGAGATGTCGAGCCCGGCCCAGGTCCGCACGAGATCTCTCATCGTCGCCCTCTGGAAGGGAGCCGCGAGATCGATCTCCGCCTCCCCCGCCCTCACCCGGGCTGTCCCGAGCGTCTCCAGAGCGACCTGCCGGATCAGCTCCTCTACCAGCTCCATCGCGTCCCGGTAGTCGGCGTAGGACCAGTAGAACTCCAGCATCGTGAACTCGGGGCTGTGGACCCTGTCCATCCCCTCATTGCGGAAGACGCGGCCGATCTCGTAGACCCGTTCGATCCCGCCGATCAGGAGCCTCTTCAGGTGGAGCTCGAGCGCGATGCGAAGGTAGAGGTCGAGCGAGAGGGCGTTGTGATGGGTCGTGAAGGGACGGGCCATCGCCCCGCCGTAGAGCGTCTGCAGGATCGGAGTCTCGACCTCGAGGAAACCTCTATCGTCGAGGAATCGCCTCAGGCTGCCGATGATCCTCGACCGCCTCTCGAGACTCTCGCGAGAGGGAGGGTTGACGATCAGATCCGCGTAGCGTTTCCGGTAGCGCAGATCCTTGTCGGTGACCCCGTCGTAGACATGCCCATCCTTCTCCTTCACGACAGGCAGGGGGAGCAGCGTCTTGCAGAGGAGGCAAAGCGACTCGGCGCGGACCGAGATCTCCCCCGTTCGCGTCCTAAAGGGAACCCCCTCGACCCCGATGAAGTCCCCCAGGTCGAGCAGCTTCAAGATCTCGTACCGTCCCGGCGGCAGGGTGTCCTTGCGGAAGTAGATCTGGACCCGCCCGGTGCCGTCCTGCACATGGGCGAAGGTCGCCTTTCCCATCTCGCGAAGGCTCACGATCCGCCCGCAGATGGAGACCCGCTCGCGCTCCTCCAGCTCGGGGAATCGATCCAGGATCTCGCGGGTCGTGTGCGTCCTGCGGTAGGTGGGAGGATAAGGCTCCTCCCCCAGCTCACGGAGCCTAGCGAGCTTCTCCAAGCGTACCCGGCGGAGTTCATCGAGCCGATCCAAGCGATCCTCCCCTCTCAGATCAGACGCCCCTCAAAACCCTCTCTCGGGGTCCCATGTTCCAAGAAGCAACGTGGGTCAGTCTAGTCGGGCATCGCCGCGGGTTCAAGGCGTCTGGGTCTCGAGGCGGCGGGAAGCTCCGTCCAGGCGGGCGTTGCGCGGCCCTTCCTCCGGCGGGTAGTATTCGGCCTGGTCTTCCGGGAGGCAGAGATGGACCTGAGGGGCCGCCATGAGGATCTGCGCGCCCGCATCGCGCGCGCCTGCGCCCGAGCGGGCCGCCCAGCCGACTCCGTCGTCCTGATCGCCATCAGCAAGACCCTTCCCGCGGAAGCGATCCGCGAAGCCCACGCCCTTGGCGTCAGGGACTTCGGGGAGAACAAGGTCCAGGAGTTGCTCTCCAAGGCGCCGCTACTGGAGGACCTCGGGATCCGCTGGCACATGGTCGGCCACCTCCAGACCAACAAGGTCCGTGGAGCGCTCGCGCACGCCTCGATGATCCAGTCCGTCGACTCTGCCCATCTGGCCCAGAGGATCGACAGCCTTGTCGCGGAGGGATCGAAGATCGAGGTCCTGCTCCAGATCAACACGTCTGGAGAGGAGTCGAAGTTCGGCGTGGCCCCGCGAGACCTGGATGCCCTGGTCTCCGCGATCCGGCCTCTCGATCGGCTCGAGGTTCGAGGGTTGATGACGCTGGGGCCGCTGACGGACGACGAGGAGGCGATCCGCTCGTCGTTCCGCACGCTCCGCTCCCTGTTGCCGGTCGCGCGGCTCCACTTCCCCGGCGCCTCCATCCTGTCGATGGGGATGTCTGGGGACTTCGAGATCGCGATCGAGGAAGGAGCGACCCACATCCGGGTCGGTGCCGCCCTCTTTGGCGCTCGGATTTGACCTCGGGCCGCTATCCCTCCTGGAGGAGCGCCTCGATCGCGCGGACCATCGATGCCTTCGGAGCGGCCCCGGTCATCTGGTAGGCCGTGCGGCCGGAGCGGTCGACCAGGAAGAAGGTCGGAATCGCATCCACGCCCCCATAGAGCCTCGCGTATCTCCCCTGCGAGTCGACAACGACCGGGTAGTTGATGCCGGACCGCTTCACGAAGGGATCGACGACCGCGGGACCCTTCTGGTCGAGAGAGATCCCAACCACCTCGAGGCCCCACGGGCCGAGCTCGTTTCGAAGCTCGATCAGCTCGGGGATCGTCTTGCGGCAGGGGCCGCACCAGGTCGCCCAGAAGTCGATCAGGACCACCTTCCCCTTCTTGTCGGAGAGACGCCACCGGGACCCGTCGAGGGAGACGGCGTCGATCCCGGGGGCCATCACGCGACTGCCGGGGGCGATGAGCGGAAGGCTCGGCCCGCCGGCATCCGAATCCCTCATGGCAGGTCGCTCCGAGGAGCGGGCTCTGCCGGCGGATGCGACCTCGGCCGAGGGTGGGGGCTCGCCCGCCGTTTCGGCCGGCCCCCGGACCGCGGAGCCCCGCTCCCCGCGGGGCGCATCCGATCGCTCCTCTTTCCCCGCACATCCGGCAAGGAGAAGAGGGGCGACCACGAGGGCGGCACCGATCAACAAGCAGGATCTCACGGGGAACCTCCTTTGGCCTTTACGACAGGATCAAGACGCGACGCGCCCGCGAACCGACTACAATACCACATAGGTTGAGCCATGAAGCGCCAGATCGTCCGCTGCGCAGTTCTCACGATCAGCGACCGCGCCTCGCGCGGCGAGTATGCCGACGAGAGCGGGCCAGCTATCGCGGACATTCTGACCGGTTGGGGCTGGCAGCCGGAGGCGACGGAGATCCTCCCGGACGAAGAGGAGCTGATCGCGCAACGGATGGGGCGCCTGGCCGATCAGGGGTTCGATCTCATCCTGACGACGGGAGGCACCGGCCTCGGCCCGCGCGACCGCACGCCGGAGGCGACTCTCCGTGTCGCCGACCGCATTGTTCCGGGGCTCGGTGAGATGATCCGCGCCCGGACTGCGACCCATTCGCCCCGGGCCTATCTTTCCCGTTCCCTCGCGGCACTCTGCCGGAAGTGCCTGATCATCAACCTTCCGGGATCGGTCCGCGGCGCGCGGGAGAGCCTCGAGGCCCTGCGCGAGCTCCTTCCTCACGCGATCGATGTGATCCGTGAGGATCGATTGACGCACGATTCGCATGGCCGGCCCGGCGACGCATAGGCGATGGCGGGCGGCGCAGGGAGGCATCCGATGAATCGCGCCCTGGGACTCTCGGCGATCCTGCTTCTTGCCTGTCTGGAGACCGGCGCGGGAGCGTCGATTCATCCACTGCTGCGGCCGATCCTCGATGCGGAGCCGGGCGCGGCGGTGGTCCTGCCGCTGCCGCTCCGCGATCCCGGAGCCCCCGAGCTGCCTGCCGAGGGAGAGAGACTGCGCGTCTGGGTCCGCGCGAGAGATGGCGGGGCCTTCGCGACGGAAGATAGGCCGCTCATCCGCCGGGCCCGTTGGAGCGCCGCGGAGATCCGGGCCGCTCTGGCCGACCCGATGGTCGAGTCGATCCGCCCGGCGATTCGATGCAAGCCCCACCTCGACGAGAGCCTCCTCGACACCCACACGACGGCGACCCACGACGGATCGGGAATCCCGCCGATCTACGCCGGGCTGACCGGAGCGCGGGTTGTCGTCGGGATCGTCGACTCGGGGATCGATCTGGATCACGGGGACTTCCAGGACGCGAACGGGGACACGCGGATCCTCGGCCTTTGGGACCAGACATCTCCCCTGAACGACCACCCGGTCGGGTTCGATTACGGCAAGGAGTGGACCGCCGCCCAGATCGACGAGGGGCTCGCGACCGAGATCGACCAGGACGGCCACGGAACGCATGTCGCGGGGATCGCCGCAGGCGATGGATCGGCGACCGGAAACGGGCAGCCGCCGTATCGCTACGTCGGGATGGCGCCGGACGCGGTGATCGTCTTCGTGAAAACCGACTACTGGGACAGCTCGCTCGTCGATGGAGTCCAGTACATCATGGCGAAGGCCGACAGCATCGGCTATCCGGTCGTCGTGAACCTGAGCCTGGGGTCGCAGTGGGGGGCGCACGACGGAAGCGACGACTTCGATCAGGCGATGTCCGCCCTCTCCGGGCCGGGACATATCATTGTCGGCTCGGCCGGCAACGAGACGGGATGGGGGATCCACGCGGAGACGCCGCTCAGCCCCACGGAGACCCGGGCGGTCACGCTCAAGGTGGGGCCCTACACGCCCGCGCCCCTGGCCAACAACGACGAGATCAATCTCGATGGCTGGTATGACGGCGGGGTGAACATCTCGATCCTCGTGCGGGTGCCCGGAGGCGAGACTGTCGGTCCAGTCGCGAGGAGAAGCCGGGCCGCGACCGACACTCCCGGCGGCCTTGTGGAGATCTCGAACGCCGAGTGGGATCCGCCCAACGGAGATGAGAACTTCACCATCAGGATCGTCGACACATTCGCCATCCGGCCCCCTGCCCAGGGAATCTGGACGATCGAGTTCCGGCCCGCCACAGCGGAGATGCGCGGGGATGACGGCGCGGGCGGATCGGATGGCGCCGCGCGGGCCGCGCCGTGGACAGCGGTCGACCCCGAGGTCGACATCTGGAACTGGTACTCCTCGATGTGGGACATCGCCTTCGAGCAGGGGCTGGAAGAGGCCGAGATCGTCGGCTCGCCCGCCACGGCCGATTCCGTGATCGCGGTCGGCGCCTATGTGAGCAAGATCCGCTGGACCGCTCTCGATGGGAACAACTATGGCTACGTCCCTGCGCCGATCCGGTGGGACATCGCTGACTTCTCGAGCATCGGCCCGCGTCGCGACGGCGTTCTCAAGCCCGATATCGCCGCCCCCGGGATGGGGATCGGTGCCGCCCTCTCGCAGGACTACTCTCCCCAGACCTTCGGCGACACGCAGATCCTGCGGGACGGCGTCCACGGGATCCTGCAGGGGACGAGCATGGCCTCCCCTCACGTGGCGGGCCTGATCGCGCTCGTGTACCAGGCCTATGGCCCGATCTCGGTCAAGGAGGCAATGGGGAAGATCGCTGCCACGGCGCGATCCGATGACTTCACGGGTCCTCTGCCGAACGCGACCTGGGGATTCGGGAAGTTCCATGCGCGCGAGGCGACCGGCTATCGGGTGCCGGTCGTCCTGCTCGAAGCCGAGGCGACGCAGGAGGGAGAGGCGGTCCGCGTGCGATTCCTGCTCGCGGACGACGCGGGAGTCGCGCCGCTGCCGATCCACCGGGAAGGGCCGGGATCGGCCGGGCGCGCAATGCTCGGCTGGACGACGGAGGGGCCCGAGCGCGCCTTCGTCGACTCGACCCTCGCGGCCGAGGGCCTCTACCGCTACTGGCTCGCCCTGGAGGATGGGGTGGATTCCCGCTGGCTCGGGCCCGCGGAGATCGACTTCTCGAGGCCCGGCCGCCCCGGCTCGCCCGAGCTGGCCCTCGAGGTGACCCCCAACCCCTTCCGCGGCTCATGCGAGATCCGCTGGGCCTTCCCCGGAATGGGCCCGGCGCGCCTCTCGATCTTCAACGCGGCGGGACGGCGCGTGCGCGCGATCGATCTCTCGGGCGACCCGACCGCCGGGGCGGGAAGACAAGGCGGCTTCGTGTGGGACGGAGGGGACGGGAGTGGCGGGCGCCTTCCGTCGGGCGTCTACTGGATGCGGCTGGAGGCCGGCGAGGGCGAGTCGCTGACGAGAAAGGTCCTGCGGCTGCGCTAGAGTCGCTCCCTGACCGCGCGGCAAGATCGAAGCCGGCTCGCCGGGCGCATCGGCCCGGGACGGCTATCGATCTCTCGCCTCTTTCGTCTCCGCTTTCGCCCGCGCCGAGTGCTCGAAGTAGGAGACCGTCCCCTGCACGATGCACTCGGCGAGGCGCTGCCTGTGCGCGGCGTCCTTGAGCCGCTTGGCCTCCTTCGGGTTCGAGAGGAATCCGATTTCGATCAGCGATGACGGGACCTGGTACGACTTCAGGACGGCGAAGCCGGCCTGCTTGACGCCGCGGCTGGCCGCGAGCCCGGACGACTCGACGGCCGTGAGGATCGACTCCGAGAGCCTGCTGCTGCGCCGCAGGGTATCCGATTGGCGCAGATCGAAGCCGAAGGGGATCCCCTTCAGCAGGGAGTCCTCCACGACGACATAGTCGGGGTCGGCCTCGTTCTCGAGCCGAGCCACCTCGCGCGACGCCTCGTCCGACGCGCTTCCCAGCGACAGGAAGAAGACTTCGACGCCGATGGCCATGCTCTTGCGCGATGCGTTCGCGTGGATGCTGAGGAATGCGTCCGCCTCGAACGCCTCGGCGAGCCGCATTCTCTGTCTCAGGGGGATCAGGCGGTCGTCGCTCCTGGAAAGACGGGCATCGAATCCCCCCTTCTCGTTCAGGATCTTCGCCACCCTGCGCGCGACATCGAGGACGATCTCCTTCTCGCGCAGGCCCCGATAGGTGGCGCCGGGATCGGCGCCACCGTGGCCCGGATCGACGAAGATGCGCCACGGTCCACTCCGGCGAGGAGAGGGCTCAGGAGTTGGCGCCTGTTCCTTGGTTTCCTTCCGCTCGACGGGGGGCGGAGCATCGGCATCCACATTCTCCCCCCTCACCCCCTCCGCGGCCGGACGGAGATCGACCACGTATCGGAACGACCTGCCATCTCCGGGAGGCAACTCCAGGGGGGCCGCATCGACCCGCTTCGATCCCCGCAGGACGACCCGCATCGTGCTCCCTTCGCATCGGCCGTCGATCGAGACGATCAGGGGATGGGGAGCCGCGAGAGTGGGAGGGTCGATCGAGGGACAAACCCCCGCGAGGAGGACTTCCCAGTCCTCTCCTTCCCCGACGCGGGCCAGGGAGCATTGGACCTTCTCGTCCAGGTCGAAGACGACCCGGGCGCGCCCTTCGTGGTTGCCAGTCCGGATCCCGATCAGGCGAGCGGCCGCCGCTGGAGAGAGGATCGGAGCGAGGAAGACCGCCGCGCAGGCGAGCAGAACAGGCGCGAGCTCCATGGAATGCCAAGGCGGGCGCCGAAGCGCCCGGGCTCTCCCGCGCCCAAGTCCTGCAGGCGGTCGATGGGAATCGAGTGCCATGCGTCGCTCGCTCCTCACGCTTGCCGCCAGGA
>Ga0194125_10006597_pt1 | contig 17037 bp, 14 predicted proteins | sample TA2KigC250mmetaG_FD_148626 | JGI IMG/M metagenome (GOLD analysis project Ga0194125, IMG submission 148626) | Freshwater microbial communities from Lake Tanganyika, Tanzania - TA2015034 Kigoma Deep Cast 250m | ecosystem: Environmental > Aquatic > Freshwater > Lake | place: Tanzania: Lake... | reverse complement strand
TTCACCCCCCCCATTCTCGCCATCAGCTGCCTGAATAAACGGCGTTTCGGTGGCGAAAATGGGGGGACAGAGGGGGGGGCGGCAGTCTCGACGATTATCAGTACTTCACGAAATCACGATCTAAGACCCGTTGCTTCGGTTCACTCAGCACAGGCCTCGGGTCGCCCGGGGACGGGCTTCCGATCTTATTCGTGATCTACCGATTATCTTGTATAATACAGGTATGATCGAGCTGAACATCCCTGGCCACGGTGTAATCCAAATCGAGCATCTGGTATGCGACGTCAATGGGACGCTTGCCGTAGATGGTCAACTTCACGAAGGCCTGGTTCGAAGCCTGACGAGTCTACGCGATAGAGTGACGCTGCACTTGCTCACCGCCGATACTCACGGACAGCAGGATACCATCAACCGGCAACTCAACATAAAAGCTGTGCGGATAGAACGAGGCGGAGAAGCTCAACAAAAAGCAGCTTATGTGGATCATCTTGGCAGCGATCATGTAGCTGCCATCGGACAGGGAGCTAACGATGCTGCCATGCTCGAAGCAGCCGCAATCGGCATCGCTATTATATCTGTCGAAGGGGTCGCTGTCGAAACCTTGATGGCAGCCGACTTGATCATGCCAGATATCTACTCGGCACTCGAATTATTCGTGAAACCCCTCCGCATAGTAGCAACTTTACGGAAATAAACGCGCAGTGATACTGTACATCAACAAGATACAATCGCATGGGCCTCCCAAAGACTGAACAAACCCCGGACGATTCCAAACGCCTACCTCCGGCGAGGAGGAGGCGCGCCCGGCGCCTATTGCTGCCCCTGAGCGCCGATGAACGCGAGGCCTTTCTCGATAGCATCGCTCACCGCGCCTCGCCATCGGTTGATTTCTACTTGTTTTCTCTGCTATCTGGCCTGGTTTTGGGTCTGGGCTTGTGGGTCGACGCGCCCGCCTTGTTGGTCTTAGGGGCGCTCATAGCGCCAACGATGACTCCATTTGTGGGCATCGCCCTAGGAACCATCAGCGGTTCGATGCGCTTCTTCGGTCGCAGCCTGATCGGGCTGCTCACCGCCAGTCTGTTGGTATTTGGCGTCAATACGGCTGCTGGTCGCATGACCACATTTTTGGGTGCGCCTATCCTGACCCAGGCTTACCTGCATACCCAACTTGGCTGGCACCATTTCATTGTACTGACGCTTGGGAGTACGCTCACTGCCGTAGCGATTATCCGCAGCCGCCGGCGGGCAGCGGTGGCCAGCGTTGCCCTGGCCTACGAACTGTACGTCCCCCTCGCGGCAGCAGGATTCGGTCTGGGCAGCGGAATACCCCACCTATGGCCGGATGGTCTGGTTGTATTCAGTATCCATCTAGCCTGGGCTGCGATCCTGGGAACCCTGACTTTATTGGTGATGGGTTTTCGTCCTCTTACTCTATTCGGCTATACTGCGGGGGGTGTCTTGACGATCGCTGGCATCCTCTTGATCATCGGCCTGAGCGGCGCAGGCGCGGTTGTTGGGGGGCAGGTAGCCTTACCCACGCTGTCGCCAACGGCCACCTTTCCTCCCACTGAAACGCCGCCGCCATCCCCTACCGCCACCGCCTCGCAAACCCCCATTCCCCCTACAGTGACTTTGCCGGCCACGCTGACGCCCTCCTTGACTTTGCCCCCCAGCGAGACCCCCATACCAAGCCCAACGCCAATCTATGCGATCGTCAGCGCGCCAGTAGAATTTGGCGGCGCCATCCTTCGGGATGGACCAGGCTATGCCAACACCGCCATCACATCTATTCTCAATGGGACGTTGATCGAACTCATCAGCGAAAACCCCACCTACGCCGATCATGCCGCCTGGCTCAACGTCAGACTTCCCAACGGCCCTGAAGGATGGATGTTGCAATCATCTATCACGGTCGCCACGCCGGCGCCGAACTGGTAAACCCTCCCGAAGGTTTGTCTGGACCGATTCACCGGCTTCTTGCTGGCAACCTTTGGGAGGTCTTTAACGAAGTGTGCGCGCAAAACATGTCAGGAGATAACCCGAAAAAAGGGGGGTGGGGCGTGCTCCGCACACCCCACCCCCCTTTTTTCGGGAATCCTTCTGACAACATTTGCGCGCACACTCAACGAATGAATTGAGCGCGCACTTTGCGAATACGGCGGTTGCTGACAAGTTCGACGGTGAGTAAGAGGTTGGCATCTCGGACACTTTCACCCACTGCCGGCACATGCCCGAGACGGGCGTAGATGAAACCGCTCAGCGTATCAGCCTCATCACGGGGCAAATTGCAGCCCATCAAATCATTGAAGTCATCCAAATCAATCCGGCCACGGAAAAGGTAATCTCCGTTTTCTAATTTGCGAAAAGGCAGCTCTTCCTCTTCATCATATTCGTCTTGAATCTCGCCAAAGATTTCTTCGATGATGTCCTCTAAGGTGACAACGCCGGCCACTCCCCCATATTCATCCACAACGATCGCCATGTGGGTGCGGCGTTTCTGCATCTCCTCCAGAAGCTCACCCACTTTTTTCGCCTCGGGAACAAAATAAGCCTCCCTCAGCAGATCACGCCGAATGTCAGCCGCGCCGTTCTCCTCCTGCCAAAACTGAAGCAAATCTTTGGCGTAGAGCAATCCCAGAACATTATCTATGGTTTCTTCGTAGACCGGGACGCGAGAAAATCCTGATGATAGAAGAAAAGCCACGGCTTCCGAGAGAGAAGCGCCGATCTCCAAACCCTGCACATCAATACGCGGAACCATGATCTCCCGGGTGAGCGTATCACCCAACTGGAAGATCGAATGGATCATCTTTCGCTCCCCTACCTCGAGGATGCCATCTTTCTGACCAACATCAACCAGCGTTTTCAAAGTATCCTCAGTTACCGCGCCAATATTTTCATCTGGCCGGCTTGTTTCACGGGAAAAGATCAAGCTCAAGCTCGCAAGGGGATAGAAGATCAAGTTGATATAACGAATCCACCCGGTCAACCGCAGCGCCCACTGTTCAGGATTCCGAACCACCCTGCGTTCGATCATCCATTCCAGCCATGCCACCACCAGCCCAACGATGAGGAAAATTCCGACAGCCTCTACGAACGTGTCGAGGCGCGCATCTTGCCGAATCAAGAAATAAACCATCCCCAATAGAACAAAACGCAGCAGTGATTGGGCGATATGCAGCGCGGCATAGGATCGGGGCATTTTCTCTAGCACCGCTAGCGTATGCCCGGCATGGGGTTCATTCAACTCGCGCAGATGAATCAGACGGGCTAAACTCGAATGTCGCATCGCGGCCCGGGCTGCTATGGCAATAAGGTCACAGACAAATACAATGACTAACCCACTAATCACCAGGGAAACCTGAAGCTCTGTCAACGAACTCCTCGATACTTCGTAACTTCGTAATCCGGGTATCCTCTCAAAGAAGGGGAAACGTCCCGAAGGTTTCCTCGAAAAACACGTTCGAACCGCTCGAACCTTCGGGACGGTGTGTTGCCATCCCCAAGTTATTGAGAAGAAACCAATCCAGGGTTACTCTAGCTTGCGGATCGCACGGGCTGGCATGCCAACAACCAGCGTCTTCTCTTCGACGTCTTTCGTCACCACGGCGCCCGCCCCAGTGCGAGCGCCCTTCCCCACCTTGAGAGGAGCAACCAGCATCGTATCACTGCCAATGAAAACATCATCGCCGATTTCAGTAGCATGTTTTCGGGCGCCATCGAAATTACAGGTGATGGTACCGGCGCCAATGTTGACATTCGAGCCAATCGTGGCATCTCCGAGATAAGAAAAATGCCCCAACTTGGCGCCTGGCCCCAAATACGAGTTCTTCACCTCTCCGAAGTTGCCCATGTGGACGCCTGAGGCCAGATGTGCGCCCTTACGCAAATGCCCAAAGGGGCCGACATCTACATCATCTTCCAACACGGCGTGCTCCACAACCGAACAGAACAATTCACAACGGTCCCCAATCAGGGAATCTCGAACAACCGTATTTGGGCCTAACTGGCAGGCCTGGCCAATTTTCGTTTCGCCGCACAGATGGGTATTCGGCGCGATGACCGTATCACCCCCAATGGCAACGCCCGGCTCGATAAACGTCGAACGAGGATCCTGGATAGTCACACCGGCCAGCATCCACCGCCGATTGATGCGCTGCTGCATCATCGCTGAGGCCTCAGCCAGATGGACTCGGGTGTTGATTCCGATCATTTCAGAAGCGTCTTCGACCCGAATGGCCTGGACGCTCTGCCCCTGCGATACGGCGATTTCCACTACGTTGGTCAGGTAATACTCTCCCTTGGGAGATAATTCGATGTGTTCGAGGGCGTCCCACAACCAATTGGCAGAAAAGCAGAACACCCCTGTATTGAGTTCATGGATGGTCAACTGCTCCGGGCTTGCCTGGACTTCTTCCACAATGGCAAGCACGCTGCCGTTGGCATCACGCACGATACGCCCAAATCCACGCGGATCATCCGCTACCGCAGTGAGCACGCTGATGGGGCCATCATGAGCTTGCTGAGCATCAACCAGGCGCTTTAACGTTTCGGTTGTCACCAGGGGCATATCCCCATAAGTAACCAAAACATAATCGGTCTTGCCCCGTAGAACAGAATCAGCCTGCTTCACGGCGTGCCCGGTTCCCAATTGTGGTTCTTGATGGACAAATAGAGCATCTTGCCCTAAGGCCTCTTTTACTCGGTCAGCATCATAGCCTACAACGACGACAGGGGTTTCCTGGGTGACAGCACGGGATGCGGCGATAGCATACCATAACATCGGTTGCCCAAGAATAGGGTGAAGAACTTTAGGGAAAGAAGAACGCATCCGGGTGCCTTGGCCGGCCGCTAAAATTATCGAAGTGGTTTTCATTTCTGCTCCATTAAATACAACAAGCGTCGCGAAGAATAGGCTCAACGCGAAGCTTGTTTGTATCAGCTCTCTTCAGTTGTTGATTCAGGCGCGGGTCTTCGGCAACGAAAGAATTCATCACAATAAGTAACTGCTCAGCCATCCATCGAATAAATTCGAGGCTGGCGTGCGAAATCCACCTTCGTGGATTGGATTTTCAACCGACGAAGGTCGGTTTCGCAACGCAGCCTCGATTTCCAATCGATAGCCTGAGCAGTAACCACAATAAAACAAAGGCAGGGGAGCCCGGATTCGAACCAGGATCAACAGTTCCAAAGACTGCTGTGCTGCCCTTGCACCACTCCCCTACAAAGAGGCTTGCCCACATGGGCGAGCGCATTGTAACATAGGCCCCTTAACATGACAATAGCTACTGCTCGTCGTCATCACCCTCGGGAGTCAACCCCAACTGACGAGCCTGATCGTATGTGAGCGCATCGGCGTTGGTGATTTCTTCCATCTTGAGTCTCAACGAAGCCGTATCCCAAAAAGCATTTGCCTCTTCGATATCAATATCTGTTGACCCAACTTCCTGAAATAACGCTTCGATCTCCGGTTCAGGTACGAAAGCTTCTTCATGAACCTCGATCTCGGGTTCGGGTGGTTGCTCTCCAGATTTGATTGGCACTCCTATATGAGCCAGGGTGGTCAATAAATCTCGCAAGCTGGCATGAACCAACCTGACCGATTCATGTAGCTGGTCACTGGATTTGCAGGGATTTGCAGCCACAAGCAGCGCGTAGGCTTCACCGACGTGAGCCAGGAATATATCGTACTTAGAACCCGCAAAATACATCAGGTCGCTGGGAGGCGCTGTATGGAGAAATTGAGCCACCTTGTCGCCGGCGCTAAAGGCCGCCATCAACGCCGGGAACAGCGCTGTCTCGACCGAGGCGTCAGGTAAGTCCCCGGCCTGGGCCAAAACGCGGCCTCGCTCGTCGAGAAGCACCGCTGAGATAGCGTTCATCTCCTTGCGCAATCCGGTCAAACGATCGGCAATGCTTTCGACAGGCTTGTCAACGCCCAATGCATCCTGCCTGTGAACAGGTTCATCTACCAACCCCAGGCAGCGTTCTACAGCATCCAAGAAGTCCGCGATTTCGATAGGCTTCAGGAAAAAGGCGGCCGCGCCGGCGTCAGCGACTTCTTGCCTGATTTTCGAGTCCATCAACCCGGTCATCAGAATGACGCTGGCATCAGGCGCGTGCTTTTTGGCTTTTCTCAATAACTCCAATCCCGTTATGCCTGGCAAGCGGACATCCGAAACCAGCAAATCGAAAGACCCCATAGAGATTTCCAATAATGCTTCTTCGCCAGAAGGCACATCAATCACTTCGACATTCGATCCCAATTCCTCGATGACGCTGCGTAATGCCAGCCGTACTTCATGTTGGTCATCAACCACTAATACTCGATGCGATTTCATAGCGAATTCTCGCAACTTCTTCGGCAACACATCATCTTCACCATTGTCGAATTACTCATCGAATAGAACCTGAACACTCGTCAGGAAGCCGGTTCGATACTCAATGCCACCCAGGGCTTCGGTGTAGGGGAAGATAACACGCTCATTCGCAAAATCGTATTTCCCCTCGGAATACAATGGTATGTACGGGCGCTGGTCCGCTAATAAAACCTGCATTCGATACACCAGCTCCCGTGCATGTTCAAGGTCACTCGTCTGCACGAATTCATCCACGAAAGCATCATACTCAACATTACGAAAGCATGGCACATTCTGACCACCACTTTCGATCGTGCAATTACGGCTGTGCCAAAAACTTTCATAATAATCCGGATAAGCCGGACTGCCCAATGACCAACCCATGATAAACATATCGAAATCCGAAGATAAGAATATGGTTTCCAGGATTTTATTCCGCCCAGCTAATTCTGTCTGCACAGGCATACCCAACTCACGAATCCACTCTGAAATCCAGAGGTTGATCGTAGCCCGTTTTGGATCATAATCCATCCCAGGGCCTAGAATAGTCAGCGCTGGCATACGTTGCCCATCGGGCATCGTCAAACCTTCCCCAGGGATAACTTCCTGTAAATCCTCATCCCAAACCGGTTCGGATTCCCATGTCCAGCCGGCGTCTTTCAACATCCGAACAGCTAATTCTAAGCGTTCCTTTCGTGAGAGAGCCGCAGAATAAGGACTCGGTATCTCGTTATACCAAAGGCCATTAACTGCTGGCATTGTAGAATACAGGGGAATCACAACACTATCTAACACCTGATATGCTAAAAACTCTCTGTCAATGAGTATTTCGAGCGCCTGGCGAAATTGGTATTCCGACATCGGATACTTATTCATGTTGAACGCCAAATAGAACATGTCATAATCCGAGTTGGTATACATCGTGATCGCTTCATGCCTTTCGAGATCAACCCGCAAATCATTGGGGACGGACAAGGGATCCAAGACATAATCAACTTCACCAGCCATCAAGGCCTGGTAAGCTGCCTCCTGAGAATCATATAGAAAGAAAATCACTTTTGGATTGTAAGGTCCAACGGTATAACGCAACGTCTCTGCACCCGCAGCGTCGCCATAAAATCTTTGTTCTGTTCCATCAGGCAACACACGTAACCAGCTACCATCTTCATACTCTATTATTTCGGTACCCTCGAAATAGTATCGTGGGTTCCTGGTCAATTCGAAGAGGGAACCCGCATCCCAACGCTGCACGATATACCCCCCCGCAACAGGTTGCTGCATGGCATCTGCCTCGAATAGAATTCGATGGGCTTCTTGATATGCAGTCCAGGTATCACATTCTTCTTTCTTTGCTTCGGTTATCGCGTCGGATTGACAACCCTCCGGCTCATAATCAGGCGGCGATTCCATGCCTTCGATCAACCTGTAGGCTTCATCGGCTATTTCAGACCAGAAATGTTCAGGGAGAATGGGCGATAAGGCTACACCCATTTGCCAATTACTCAAGTCTGGAGACTGATTCAAGAAGGTATATTCTACAGTCCCTTCATCTATGGCTTCAACGGTTATATCGGCGTCATCAGGTGAACAATAATTTGGCCAATACCCAGTCAACTCTAAATCTCTACAAACATTATGGGTGAAAACGACATCGTCAGCAGTAATTGGCTCGCCATCGCTCCAGGTTGCGCCTTCAAGTATTTCGACTTTGATGCTCCAGGAACCATCGGCATTTTCGACCGGCGCAGGAATATCTTTGGCGAGGGATGGCACAAATTGAAAGCGCACATCGGAGAGAACAAACAGATGCGCGGCTGTCTCAGATAGCACATACTGTGTCCCAATGGTAGGGCCAAGCCCCAGGTACTGCCAGTAATTCAAGGTGGTCGGTTCCTGAAAAACACCAATACGATAAGCGTCGCAACACGCTGCCGCGCCCTGGACAGGCTCCACGGTCACAACCACCGTTTCGATAATGCGCTCAGCTTCTTTTTCTGCGATGACGGTCTCGATCACCGGCTCCGCAGAACAGGCGGATAAGAAGAAGACGGCGAGAACCACCCACACAAAAGGAGAAAACTTGTTATTCATCATCATAACGAAATCCTTCGATCATTATGAGGAATTATACCAGGCGATCCTCTCACTTCTACCATCCCCTCGATTTTCGGAATAGCTTTTCCCGAAACATGGTCCCTGACCAGTAGATCCAATAGGCAAATCCGCCGATGATTAACACACCCCACCAGATCAGAGCCAGGGGGGTAATCACCGCTAACCACCGGCCGCTATCCCAATAAAAATAGGCGTCTTGGGGAACCACCACCCAACGATCCATGACCTGTTTGATATAGAATGCTGATCGTTCATAGGTTTTAACATCGAAAAAGAGGTACTGGAAATAACCAATTTCATCCACATCAAGCAAAATAGCCAGACGCAGATTTGGATTGTGTCTTATCGGATGGGGCTCGAACCGCAGACCTGTTAATTCCTCATACAGAACTTGATTGCTCGTTCGAATTGCGCTTTCCAGGGCAACCGCCACATCGCCTGGAGATTCGTATGAAGACTGATATTCTGGAGTGAAATATCGCGCATCATATCGGAACCAGGCCTGGAGATGAGCAATGAGTATGAAAATCCCGGCAGCACACAATGGGATCAGAGCTGCAAGGGCTAAACGTATCCAATGATATTGCTTCATAACCTTATTCTTCCTAATTCTTCTTGATCTATAACTGCTCATCCATCGAACGGATTGGCTCGAAAAAAGTGTGTGCGAACGCTAAGCGGCAGCGCCGCTCTGCGTTCGTACACCCTTTTTTCGGGATCTTCCCCGTTTGGCCAAGTAGTTACCTCGATCTTGTTTTCTTCGATCTCCTAACGCTTACGAAGCCGTGGATTGACCACCTCATCCAGGGCGCGTCCAACCATGTAGAATGCGCCGCAGAAGAGCATAATGGCGAGCGCGGGTGGGATGATTGCATGCCATTGATCTCTAAAGGGAGAGATCCGGAAAGTGTATTGCATGAACCAAACCATCGTTCCCCAGCTCATGCGCATCTGCGTTCGCCCAAAGAACGACAGCAGAGCCTCGATCAACACAGATTGCGTGACAATAAACATGAAATTCACAAGAATGAATGAGATCATATTGGGCAAGTAGTGCACTCGGATGATATACCAGTTGCTTCCACCGGCAATCCGTGCAGCTTCTATGTAAGGTTTGACCTTGATTGATTGACCGTATGATTTGGCAATAATCGCTGGCGAACCTAAACCAGCAAATATGCCAAAAACCAGGCCCATCGCCAACCAGTTCATATCAACCAGCAAACCGATCACGAGGAGCACAATGGGAGGCGGCATGAGCACGAACGCGTCGCTCATCCCCATTAACAACGTATCAATAGCGCCCCCGTAATGAGCGGAGATCATACCGATGAGCGTGGCCAGAGTGGTTGCTATCGTAGCGGCGACTAAACCCAGCCCAAACGACGTACGCGTCGCAAACATCAATTGACTAAGCACGTCACGACCTAAAGCGTCAGTGCCTAACAGATGTTTCCAAGAGGGGAGATTTGGGTGGGGAATCCCTTCATAGTCAAAACCAACCAGAGGGTGATAAGTGACTCGATCCCAAACGGTTGCCATCAATATTGGGTGTGCAAGCGCCATGAGAGCGAAAAGAACAATAATGCTTAGCCCCAACACTGCCAATGAACTATGGCTGAGGAAAAACTGGAAGTTTTGCGCCGCCCTGTATCCTGCTCTTGGGGTTTTTTCAGTAGACATACATCAACTTTTCTGGGGTGAGGACAGCGAGAATGAGACGCGAAGGCGAGGATCAAGCCATGCCGCTATGATGTCCAACATCACATGAAATACCAGGATCAATGCTCCAACGACTGACAGGATTCCCATAACAACCGGCACATCGTATGTATCGACTGCGCGAAATAGCAGCTCTCCCATGCCTTGCCAAAAGAACGCCTTCTCGATGACAAAGCTGCCCACAATCACTAGCGGTAATTGAACGATGAATCGAGCGAAGACAGGAAAAATCGCCAATCGGGCAACATGTCTCTCCATCACTTGATGACTACTGAGGCCCTTGGCGCGTGCTGTCAGGACATGGTCATCCGCCAGAACATCAATCATGGTGGCTCTCATCAGCAACATCGTTTCGCCAAACGTGAGCAGGATGAGGGTAACCAAAGGCAGCACCAGATGGTGAAGCATGTCGAGGGCAAATAAAGCCAACCCTGAAACCAGCCACAGATATGCGGTAAGAGCGACGATCAGCGAAAAGCCGCCAAGCCTGAACAGATGCCGCATTGCTTTCCGTTGAGTTACGCGCCAGACAACTAGAGCAATGAGAAAACCAATAGCAACAGTAGACAGGAGATACCAGGCAATCGTTTCTGTCAATACAGTGGTCCCTGCCCAGATATTTGGGTTGATGATGTTTTCTGGGGGCATCCACTTCAATCCAAGGGCAAAAACAGCAACGATGACGAAAGCCAACCATGGGGCGAAGGCGGTGTAGAATATCACCCCTGTAACCGAGGCGCTCAACTCGAGCCAGCCTTTTCGCAACCAGGCAATGTACTTTCCCAACCAAAGCCCTAAGCCAAAGCCCATGAACGCGCCCGGTAGAAAGAGAAGCAACGTACGAGGGGCTCGGGCTTCAAATAGACTCATCACCGGAGTCCTCCCCAGTTGGAAGGATTTGCCCAGATCCCCAGTGAAGAAACTCCTCATCCAGATCGAGTATTGTTCCCACAAGGGCAAATCAAGCCCTAACGCCCGGCGCAGGCCTGGCTTGTAGGCTGATGGCACACGTATGAGGTCAACGGCATCCCAGGGCAAGGCATGGATCAGCAGAAACAAGATCGTCTGAAACACCAATAAGGTGATCGCAGCTCTGATCAGACGGCGAACGATATACCTTGCCATCTCTATATCATCTAAGAACATAAAAGGATGGAAACAAATTTCCATCCTTTTATCCTTTCGATCCAAGAAAACCAATCTTTATAGAGCATTAAATGGCCTGCGAATGCCAATCGGCTGCAATGCATCCAAGGCTGAGTTCGATTACACCATGTAACAGGCAGTCCAATGATCAGGGCCTTTCTCCTCCAAAGGTGGGTGATCATTGTCTTCGCAAACCCTGGATGCCAACGGGCAACGGTCGTAAAAGCGGCAGCGAGGGATCGGGTCAATGGCTTTGGCGATACTCCCCTTGATATTGGGCGGCTCACGTTTTAGCGTTGGGTCCGGTACTGGCACCGCAGAGAGAAGCGCCCGGGTGTACGGGTGTAAGGGGTTAGCCAACACATCTTCAGTCTCACCCATCTCGACGATCTTCCCTAGATACATCACAGCCAGACGTTCGGTCATATACCGCGCTACGGCTAGATCATGCGTGATGTATAAATAGGTGACGCCTAACTGATCTGCCAAATCCCGCATCAAATTCATAACGCCGGTTCGGATGGAAACATCGAGCATCGAAGTAGGCTCATCCGCCACCACGAAAGAAGGCGAGACTATCAGCGCACGCGCGATGGCAATTCGTTGACGCTGTCCACCGGAGAGTTCATGCGGGAACCGAAACATAAAAGTCTCTGCAGGGGCAAGGCCCACCATTGTCAGAAGTTCCGCAACCCGATCTTCTCGCTGCGCAATATCACCAATACCCTGAACCGATAAAGGCTCGGAAACTGTATCGAAGATGGTACGGCGAGGGTTAAGTGATTCGTACGGATCCTGGAAAATCATCTGAACATGCCAGCGAAAGCGCTTCAGCGAACGCCCACGCAGGCGAGCAATGTCCTGGTCCGCAACATCAAGCAACATTCGGATGTGACCATTGGTTGGCTCCAACAGCCGGACAAGAAGCTTCCCAACGGTAGTTTTTCCCGAACCGGATTCGCCCACCAAACCCAGGCTCTCGCCTTCCCGAATATAAAAATCAACGTCATCTACAGCGTGAATAAACGAGGTCGATCGTTTGAACATACCAGTTGTCAGTGGGAACAGTTTTTTCAAGCCCTCGACTTTGACTATCGTTTCGTCACTCTCTGTAATCAGGGCTGATCTGTTCTCTGGGTTATTTATATTCATTTGGGAGATCTTAGCCGCCATCAAAAGTTACCTCCATGGGGAAATAGCAACCAACGTAATGGTCACCGCTCAAATCCCTAAACTCCGGAGCTTGTTGGCTGCAAATTTGCTGAGCTTTTGGGCATCTGGGATGGAACCGGCAACCGCTGGGTGGGTTGATGAGATCTGGCGGCTCTCCTGGCATCGTCTTTAGCTCTCGCTTTGGCCCGACAATGCTCGGAAAGGTGGACATCAATCCATGTGTGTAGGGATGGAGAGGACGTTTGAAGATCTGCTTGGCTGATCCGTACTCTACAAGCCGTCCAGCGTACATGACGCCGATCCGGTCGCTCACTTCGGCAATTACGGCAATATCGTGAGAAATGTAAATCATGCTCATGCCGAGCTTCTTTTGGATGGCAGTCATCTCGCGCAGTAAGTTATCTTGCACGATCACGTCCAGGGCTGTGGTTGGCTCATCAGCGATGATCAGATCGGGGTGACAGGCCATGGCCATGGCAATGACTGCCCGTTGTCGCATCCCGCCGCTATATTCGTGGGGATATTGATCCATCATTTTGGGATCCAGATCAACCAAAAGGAAAAGATCTTCTACTCGCTTGCGTGCTTCTTCGTTCGAAGAGATCATGTTATGGTTTTCGAGGGCTTCAATGATCTGGTCGCCAACTTTGTAAACGGGGTTGAGGGAATTCATCGCTGCCTGAAAGACCATAGAAATGCGCTTCCAGCGGATCGAACGCATTTCCTCTTCACTCAAGCTGAGCAGTTCGGTTCCATTGACAAGAACCTTTCCACTCTTTACTTTTGCGTTCTCAGGGAGCAGTTTGAGCAATGTTGCAGCAATCGAGGTCTTGCCGCAGCCTGACTCACCGACAAGGCCCATGGATTCTCCCTTCCTCAGGGCAAAGGAAACATTGTCAACCGCAGACACCTCTCCCGTCCGAGTCATATAATGCATGGTCAAATCTTCGACCTTGAGTAAGTAATCTGTCAAGAGTTCTCTCCTTACATAACAAGAAACACTTATCGCTTCCGCAATCTCGGATTGACGATCTCGTCGAGGGCGCGGCCCACCAGGTAGAAGGCAGCCGTGAGCAAGCTGATCGAAACGCTAGATGGGAAAATCAACCACCACTTACTCATGTCGAGCAGGTACCCCGCGTATTGTGTGGTATGAATCATGACGCCCCAAGACATACGAATATTCAGGATACCAAAGAACGACAGCACGGCTTCGATGGCTATGGCCGCCGAGACGGTGAACGTCATATAAAGAAACGAAAGTGGCAACAGGTTCGGGACGATATGCTTGAAGATGATATGGAAATCGTTCCCACCAGCTACTCGAGCTGCCTCGATATATGTGCGCACCTTGATCGTCAAGGCTTGAGATTTTATGATGATGGTGGTTCCGCCCAAGCCCGATAAGATACCTATCACGATCGCCAGATGGAGCATTTCGAGATTAAGGAGCGACCCAAGCACGATCAGGATAGTTATCACAGGCATCATGAGGACTAAATCAGCTATCCGCATGAAAATGGAATCAACGACCCCACTAAAATATGCTGCAATGGCCCCAATAGTGGTTGCAACGATGAAGTTAACTATGGCAGCTAAAGAGCCGAGGATAAAGGCGGACCTTGTGCCATGCATCAATTGGCTGAGCACATCCCTACCTAACGGGTCAGTACCCAACAGATGCTCCGGTGAAGGAGGCGCCGGGTGAAAAGGGATTGCCAGATCAATGCCTAAAACCGGGTCATATACATTCCGATCCCAAACTGATTTCATCAGGATAGGATGAATGACGATCAACGAGGCAAATACTACGATGATTGCCAATCCGACCAATCCGATGGGGTTTTCGGTAAACAGCGCAACGTTGGTTCTGATTCCTCGCCAAAGAAGTCTTAATCTCACCCTCCAGACTGGTATGTCTGTAGCGAGAGGCGTCGTTTGTAAAGCGGGAGATTTGGTAATGATATCAGTCACCTTACGGATTCTCCTTCGAAACTAGGAATAGCGAATTCGGGGATCGAGGAAGGCGTATAGAACGTCCGCCACCAGGTGACCCGTTAGAGCCAGTACGCCAGTAAAAACCAGCGCTCCGATGACCATGGGGACATCCTGAGTTTGGGCAGCGGTGAGCAATGTCAATCCCATCCCAGGCCAGGAAAAAGTGGATTCTGTAATCACGCCGCCGTCCAAGACGAAGGCCAGGGCAAGAATAAAGGATGTGGCAACAGGCAGCATAGCATTCCGCGAGGCATGCTTATCGCGGATCACAGCATCTTTCAATCCCTTGGCGCGTGCCGCCATGATGTAGTCTTCGCGCAGGGTTTCCAGCATACTGTTGCGCGTCAGGAGCATGACCCCGGCAAAGTTGACCACGGTGAGGGTCATTATAGGAAGGAGCAGATGATGCGAGATGTCGAGAGCATACTTCCCAACTCCACTGGTATTCCAATACAAGAAGGCGCCAACTATAACGACGACCAAACCCGCCCAGCCTACCGGACGGCGCTTGGCTGGATCGAGCCGTTGGGCGAAATAGAGCCAGACAAACAACACCAGGCCGCCGATGACTGCAGTGAGGAGTATGCGATGGAAAACATAATTGGCATCAACAGGGGCTGCCCGCCAAAGCACCGGGTCGAGAAACTTACCAATCGGAAAGATATCCAAAGTGAAAGCAAACAACCATACCATCATCAGGGCAAACCAGGGTAGAAAGACGGTATAGAGAGCGATCCCCGCAATGGTGGTCGTATACTCCAGAGGTCCTCCTCTGCGCCAGGCCAATACTTTTCCGGAGAGAAACCCCACATAATAAGATATAACCGTAGAACTGAGAAACAACAATATGGTTCGCGGCGCGCGTTCCACGATCACATCCAACACTTTCCGCGGGTAGTTCGAAAAGGATATCCCCATATCTCCCTGAAGCAAATTAACAAGCCAGATGCCGAAACGCTCGAGGACGGGCTTATCCAGGCCTAAGCGAGCACGCAAAACCTGGCGTTCATCGGGCGTCAGTCGAGGATCGGAGAGATACAAATCGCCAAAGTCACCTGGCACGGCGTCGAGTAGCAAATAAACTGCCGTTAAGAAGAGGAAGAACGTTAAGATGTTTTGAAATATGCGTCTAAGTAAGTAGCGTCTCATGAACAGCCTCTATTCGAAATGAAAATGTCGGCCAATTCTAACATAACATGATAATAGCAACAATAATCGCGTCAACGTTTTCTATTCTCTTCAGCCTTCTTCGAATGCTTACCTCATGTTTATCCTAACAAGTTGGATGGCAAGGGATAGGGACCCTTGCCATCCATTGCTTGCAAAGCGTCGTTATTCGAACGCTTTGTTACTTGACATTCACCTCAGCCTGAAGGCCGCCGCCTCCCTGGTGATAATACTGGAGACCGCTAAGCGCCTTCGTGAATGGATATTCGACCGAGGCGCTGCGATAGGCTTCGATGATCCCGGTGTCGAAGAGTAAGACGTAAGGCAACTCGGTAGCCAGGATGACCTGAAGCTCGTTCGCAATTGCCTTGCAGGTATCGAAGGTCTCGCAAGTCAGGATTTCGTTCAACCGCGCCTCAACCTCGGGATTGATGTAACCACCGGCGTTGTTTCCATCCTGAGCGGCTTGTTCTTCGGCAAAGAAGTCCCGCAGGTAGTCAGGGAAGATACCCAGGCTCCAACCCAGGATGTACATGTCGAAGTTCTGCTCGGTGAAGATGATCGGCACGATCACGTTGAAGCCGGCCAACTTCGCTTCCAGAGGAATACCAAACTCGTTGAGCCAGGTTTCGATCCAGATAGCGAAGGTCGAGCGCAGGGGATCGTAGCCAGGGCTGGGAGCGGGCATGACGAGCGGGGGCACAGCGGTGCCATCCGGCATGATCAGACGTCCAGCTTGAGTAACCTGGCGGTTGTCAGCATCCCAGGTCGGCTTCACATCGCCTTCCCAGGTGAAGCCAGCCTGCTCGAGGATGGCCACAGCAAGGTTGGTGCGCTGCTCGCGGGTCAACCCCTGTCCAAGCAAAGGAATATCGGGATTGTACCAGAAAGCATTGCCCGGGGGCACGAAGGTATAGTTCGGGAACGCCACACCCTGCAGGATGGTTTTCGTGACGAATTCTTTGTCAATCAGCACGGCCACCGCCTGGCGGAATGCGCAGTCGTTCATTGGGCGACGACGGTTATTGAAGCTCAGGTAGCGGAAACCGTTGACGCTGTTCTCGATGACTTTCAGGTTCGGGTCGGTCTTGACGCGATCGGTGAGACCGCGCTGCAGACCCAACGGATTGATGACGAAATCCACTTCGCCATTCTGCAACGCCAGGATAGCAGCATCCTGGGCGCCATAGATGGTGTAGACTACAGACTCGACGTTCGGGCCGACTGTGATCGTGGTCTCGACATCACCCTCTGGGGTGCCAACTGTCACGCCTTCGCTATCCGAATAGGCAGCGTTGGCCCACTGCTCGACGACCAATCCGCTCTGGTAGAAGTCAGCATTGGCAGAATTCTCCAG
>Ga0194125_10006591_pt1 | contig 17049 bp, 14 predicted proteins | sample TA2KigC250mmetaG_FD_148626 | JGI IMG/M metagenome (GOLD analysis project Ga0194125, IMG submission 148626) | Freshwater microbial communities from Lake Tanganyika, Tanzania - TA2015034 Kigoma Deep Cast 250m | ecosystem: Environmental > Aquatic > Freshwater > Lake | place: Tanzania: Lake... | reverse complement strand
GCCATGCCGGCGTTTCAGGCCACCTTGCAACTCTTGATGTCCGACGGTTACGCGCGACTCTTGTCAGAGCCGGTGCTGGTGACCAAGAGCGGCATGGATGCGTCGTTCCTGGCGGGCGGGCAGTTGTATCTGCAACAGACCACCGCCAACACCTCGACCACCACCATGGTTCCATTCGGCGTGCGGATGACGATCAAACCCCGGGTGGACCGGGCGAAACACATTGACATTGAGGTTTATGCCGAGGTCAGCCAGCAGCCGGAACCGATCACCGTCGGTTCGGAAAACTACGTCATCAACACGCGCAATTCGCAGACCAAACTGCGGTTGAATCCGCACGACGTCCTCGTCTTGAGCGGTTTGCTGGACAACAACATGCGCAACGCGATCACCAAAGTCCCGTGGCTGGGCCAGATTCCCGTTTTGGGCGCCGTGTTCCGCAGCAAGCAATGGCAGAGCAATCAATCCGAGCTTCTGTTCTTCATCACGCCGGAAATCATCGGCGAGGATTTGCGCCAGGACACTGCGCGTCAACTCCAGACGCCGGCCATGAAGCAGTGGCATTATGTGGACAGCCACAAGGACGTGCTGCCTGACCCATACTCGCACGCGTCACCCGACAACGACGTGCACGACCTGTTGGGCCTGCCGCCCGACCGCATGCATTACCAAGAGCCAGCGCCCGCTCCGGCTTCCGCCCCGGCTCCGGCGGCCAAGCCGGCCGCTTCCAAACCGTTGTTCCCGCCCTCCAGCGCCGACAAACCCGCCGCCCCGACCGAACCGGCGGCGGCCAAACCCGAGCGCAAGTATAACTGATCCGGGACACGGCGCACGGGGCGAGAGTCCAACGGCAACAAGGCTCTGAAGGCGTGAGCGAGGAAATCATCAAACTCGTCATCGCGGACAGCGAAGGCGCCACCTGCGACGCGATCTGTTCCTTTCTGACCGGCGACCCCGCCTACCAGGTCGTCGGCAAGGCGGTGGACGCCGACGAATGTCTCCAGTTGGCCCTGATCAAACGGCCCGACCTGGTCGTGGTGCACAACACCCTCAAGCCCACCTCCGGCCTGGACGTGTGCGAACAGATCGCGCTCCAGAATCCCCAGGCGGCCACCCTGCTGGTGCTGGCGCAGTCCATTGACGAGAACCTCGTCCGGCGCATTCTCGCCGCCGGGGTGACCGAGTTCCTTACCGCGCCCTTGCAGAAGAATCGCACGCTGGAGGTCATCCGCACCGCGGTGGAGAAAAAGGCCGGCCAGCGGCGTGAAGTCGGGCCGGCCGCCAGCCCGGAGGAGCAGCACAAGATCGTCGTGGTCAGCGGTCCGCGCGGCGGTTGCGGCCGCACCATGCTCGCCGTCAATCTCGCCTGCGCGATCGCCAGCGCCGGCGAGGCCGGTGCCGCCAACGCCAAACGCACCGCGCTGGCCGACCTCAACGTGCGCGGAGGCGACGCCGCCACCTTCCTGGACTTGCGCCCGCGACGCACCCTGGCCGACGTGGCGCCCACCGCCGGCAGCGTGGACCGTGAACTGTTGGAGTCGTTGCTGGAGAACCACGCCAGCGGCGTCACGCTGCTGTCGGCCAGCGCCGCCGAGCCTTACGACCGGCTGGAGCTGTCCCGCGGCGTCGTCATCTCCGCCCTGGCCCTGTTGCGCCACCGCTTTCCGTTCACCATCGTGGACGCCGCTGCGCCCGGCACCGAGGTCAGCGACGCCACGCTGGATTTCTGCGACATGATCCTGCTGGTGGTCGGCATGGACCTGCCGCGGCTGCGGGCGGCGCGGCTCTACCTGCACCACCTGCTGGAGGCCAACTTCCCGCGCGAGAAAATCCAGATCGTGCTCAACGACGTCCAGCAAGAGGCCAAGAGCATCGGCACCCCGCAGGCCGAATCCATCCTCGAGATGCCCATCGCCGTCCGCATCCCGCACGACGGCCGGCTGGTGCCCGCCTCGATCAACCTCGGCCAGCCCTTTGTGCTGAGCAGCCCCGACAAGGCGATCTCGCGGGCCATCCAGGAACTGGCGGGGAAGTTGGGCGTCGCGTCTTCGGGAGGTCCGGGCATTCGCGGCTTGTTCAAGCGATTGGGCTTGGGAGCGCGCGCCGAGCAGAAAGAACCCAACCCGCCGCTGCGACACGGCGCGCTGGGCCACGGGACACGATAGGACTGAGATTTTATGGCTTTGGAGAGGGAAATCAGCCAACAAGATTACCTGGCGTTCAAAAACCGCGTCTTGACCGACTTGGTCCAGCAACTCGACACCAAGTTCATGGAGACCACCGACGCCGCCAGCCTGCGGTTGCGCGTCGAGGCGCTGGTCGAGGAGAAAATCCACGAGGAGAAGCTGCCCTACAGCCGCAGCGTCCGCCTGCGCCTGGTGACCGAAATCGCCGACGAACTGCTCGGCTACGGTCCCATCGAGGGCCTGTTGCGCGACCAGACCATCACCGAGGTCATGATCAACGGCCCCCGCACGGTCTATATCGAGCGCAATGGCAAGATCGAACTGACCAACATCCAGTTCCGCGACGAGAGCCATTTGCGGCAGATCATTGACCGCATCGTCACGCCGCTGGGCCGGCGCATTGACGAGTCCAGCCCGATGGTGGACGCGCGCCTGCCCGACGGCAGCCGCGTCAACGCCATCATCCCGCCGCTCTCCCTCGACGGCGCCGCGATGACCATCCGCAAGTTCGGCAAACACAAGCTGACCGCCGAGGACCTCATCAAACTCGCCAGCGTCACGCCGCAGATGATCGCCTTCCTGGCCGCCTGCGTGCGCATCAAGCTCAACGTCCTGGTCAGCGGAGGCACCGGCTCCGGCAAGACCACGCTCCTGAACGTCCTCTCCGGCTTCATCCCGCCAGGCGAACGCATCGTCACCATCGAGGACGCCGCCGAACTGCGCTTGCAGCAGCCCCACGTCGTGCGCCTGGAGGCGCGCCCGGCCAACATCGAAGGCAAGGGCGAAGTCCGCATCCGCGACCTGGTCCGCAACTGCTTGCGCATGCGCCCCGACCGCATTGTGGTCGGCGAGTGCCGCGGCGGCGAATCGCTCGACATGCTCCAAGCGATGAACACCGGCCACGACGGCTCCATTACCACCCTGCACGCCAACTCGCCGCGCGACTGCCTGGCGCGGTTGGAGACGATGGTGATGATGGCCGGCATGGAATTGCCCTCGCGCGCCATCCGCGAGCAAATCGCCTCCGCCATCAACGTCATCGTGCAGGTCGCAAGGCTCAGCGACGGCAGCCGCAAGGTGGTCAGCATCACCGAAGTGCAGGGCATGGAAGGCCAGGTGGTCACCTTGCAGGACCTCTTCCTCTATCGCCAGACCGGCGTGTCCGAGGACGGCCGCGTGCAGGGCACGATGGAATCCACCGGCCTGATACCGCGGTTCATCCCCCGCTTCGCCGCCGCGGGGATCGAACTGCCGCCCGAAATCTTCCAGCGCCCGGGAGGAGAACGTTGGTGATATGCTGATCGTCGTGCTCTTGGCTGCGCTGACGGTCGTGCTGCTCGTGCTGGGGGCGCAGCGGCTGATCACACAAAAGGAGGAAGCCCTCCGCAATCGCGTCGAGGCGATCACCGCCGAAAACGCCGCCCGCGCCGCGGCCCGCGCGACACAGGAACGGCGCGCACTGGATCTGGGCGCGACGTTCTCGCGCTGGTTCGGCCCGGAGCTGATGCGCCGCCAGGCCGAGTTGCTGGCCAGCGCCGACCTCGCGTTGCGGCCGGGCGAGTTCATGACGATGCGGCTGGCCTTTGCGGCCGTGGGCGCGCTGGCGGGTGTCGTGTTGCTGGAACGGCCCCTCAGCGCGGCCGTGCTTGCCCTGGTCGCCTACATGCTGCCGGAGTTTTACGTCCGCCGCCGCCGGGAGCGCCGCCGCGTGCTCTTCGACATGCAGTTGCCCGACGCGCTCCAACTGATCACCAACTCCTTGCGCGCCGGCTTCAGCTTCCCCAAGGCCGTCGAGGTGGCCGCCCAATCCACCACGCCGCCCGTCAGCAAGGACCTCAACATCGTGCTGCGCGAGACCAACCTCGGCATGGCCATTGACGACGCGCTGCGCAACATGGCCCGCCGCGTCCAAAGCCCCGACTTCGACATCGTCGTCTCGGCCTACCTCATCCAACGCGAGGTCGGCGGCAACCTCGCCATCGTCATGGAGAAGGTCGCCGAGACCGTCCGGCAGCGGCTGCGCCTGCGCGGCGAAATCCGCGTGCTCACCGCCCAGGGCCGCTTCTCCGGCTACATCGTCGGGTTCCTGCCGCTGGCGGTCTTCGGTGTCCTGTTGGTCGCTTCGCCGGGCTACTTCGACCCGATGTTCAAGGAACAACTCGGCGTTTTCGGGCTGGTCGGTGCGGTCTGCCTCCAAATCTGCGGCGCCCTGGTGATCCGCAAGCTTGTCAACATCAAGATGTGACCATGAGCTGGATCATCATCATCCCCGCCGCCGTCTTCGGCATGATCGTCTTGATCGGCCTGGCCGTCAGCTACAGCCTCAGCAAGCCCGACCTGCAACGGCGCTTGGAGGCGTTGCGCGCCGATTCCATCCTGCCCATGGAGGAGCGGCTGAAGCTGCCGTTCCTGGACCGCGTGTTCCTGCCGATGCTCGACACCTTTGGCCGCAAGATGAAGCGCTTCGAGAAGCAGGACCGCATGGACAAACTTCAAGCCAGGCTCGTGCAGGCGGGCGTCTTTCCCCGTTACACCGCGTCGCGGTTCTCAGGTCTGCGCTTGTTCTGCTCGCTCGGACTGTTTGTCGCCGTGACGCTCTTCCAGCTCCTGATGGGCGTGCTCGGCAGCGTGGCCGCCGGCAAAGGCTTGTCTCTGGACGTCTCGGCAACCTTTGATTCGACGGCCATGTTGATCTGCTTGGGCGCGTTTGCGCTGGGCTACTTCGGCCCGACGGTGTGGCTGAGCAAACGCACCCGCCTGCGCCAGGACATGATCTTGCGCGCGCTGCCGTCGGCCATTGACCTCATCTCCATCGGCGCCGAGGCGGGCATGGGCTTTGACCAGGCGATGAACTACGTCCGGCGGCAGACCAGCGGCGCGCTCGCTGACGAGTTCGCCACCACCCTCAACGAAATCCGCCTCGGCAAAGCGCGCATCGAGGCGCTGAACAACCTCGCCTACCGCACCGGCGTGGACGACCTGAAGGTCTTCGTTGGCGCCGTCACCCAGAGCTTCCAGCTCGGCACCAGCATCGTGGACACCCTGCGCATCCAGGCCGACTCCATCCGTGTCAAACAGCGCCAGCGCGCCCAGGAACAAGCCATGAAGGTGCCCGTGAAAATGATGTTCCCGCTGGTCTTCCTCATCTTCCCCGCCCTGCTGCTGGTCATCCTCGGCCCCGCCCTGGTCACCATCTTCAAGTCCGGCCTCTGAGCCGCCCTTCGGTGGCGCGGATTAGCATTCCTCTTTCGCCTCCCTCGCGCGCTTTCGTTTCTTGGCCGGGACACCCATCTGCGCTCAGCCGTAAACGGCTGTATCTGTTTGGCGTCGTGGCTGCGCTCGTGAGAACGCGGCGGAACGGGCTGGCCGGAAGAGCACGCGTCCGGCAAGAAGATCCACTGAGCTCTCACAAGCGCAGCCAGCCCCAACAGACACACGCAGATGGACTGGGCCAAACACTTGAACCTTCGCCTCGAACTGCTCCCGCGCAGAGATTGCCAACGGCATGGTTGCGGCTCCCACGGCGCGGCATGGCTGAATTCCACACTTTCGAAAGTGTGGAATTCAGCCGTTTCCTTTGGGTAGCGCCTTCCTGACCAAGTCAAATACGGCCTGTTGAAACGCCCCGGTGCGCGTCATATCCAGTTCCCACCCATCAGCGTCCTTGCCCGGTCGCGTCACGCCGCGCCGAGTCAATTTCCGCATGTGACGCATCACCGCGTTGGCGGACATGCCGATGTCGCTCATCATCTTGGGCTGGTTGAATCGCCCGTGTGCCAAAGCATGGCGCAGGCAGAGCAGTCTTCGCAAATGCGTATAGGCGGTGAAACAACGCACCATGTGGTCGAAGACATCCTGCCAACTGCGAGGCGGCTGGCGCGGCTCGGTCGTGCGCGAACCTCTTGCTCCGAGGCGCGCGGCGGGCTGGCTCGCGGCACCTGAAGTTGAATTCCACACTTTCGAAAGTGTGGAATTCAGCCGGTTCTCCCGCAACACCTCCTGAAGCAACCTTTGCAGACCCATCAACATCTCATTGCGCGTGCTTCCGGGTTCAGGCGGCTGGTAATTCACGAAGCGCCCCGTGGGTCGGGGTTGAACGAGATGAAGTTGAGCCAACTGTTTTAGATGCCGCGACACGACCGACACGGGCCGGCCCACGCGTCGCGCGATCTGTTCCACGCTCAACCCGGGCTCCGAATAAACGGTCAGCAGCAGCCGCAGACGCAGAGGGTTGGCCAACGTCCTGAACACGATGACAATGAAGTCCATACTCGATCTCCTCCAGAAATGAAATTCCACACTTTCGAAAGTGTGGAATTTCATCGCGCGCTCTTATACATCGTTCCTCGCGCGGGCGCAACCTCGCGGTGGCCTCGCGGTGGCCTCGTGTCGCAGCAGGGTCGCGCTGCGGCGCGGATTGAAATCCGCCCACAGGCTTGCTACGTTGCGCCGCTCTCATGGCAAGCCGTTACCTCGATGAAGTTCATCGCCGCGTCGTCGTCTTTGACGGCGCGATGGGCACCAGCATCCAGGCGCGCAAGCTCAAACCCGCCGATTTCCTCGATGGCAAGGAGGGCTGGAACGAGAGCCTCGTGCTCACCCGGTCCGATGTGATCGCCGGCATCCATGAATCGTTCCTCGCCGCCGGCTGCGACGTGCTGGAGACCAACACCTTCGGCGGCAGCCGGCTCAAGCTCGGCGAATACGGCCATGGCACGGCGGACGATGTTCACCGCATCAATCTCGCCGCCACGCAACTCGCTCGCCGCTGCGCCGACAAATTTGGCGCGCCCGACAAACCGCGCTTCGTGGCCGGCGCGGTCGGCCCGACGGGCATGTTGCCCAGCACCGACGACCCAGAACTTGGCAAAATCACCTTCGACCAACTCGCCGACATCTACGCCGAGCAAGCGCGGCCGCTTATCGAGGGCGGCTGCGACCTGCTGCTCATCGAGACTTCGCAGGACATGCTCGAAGTCAAGGCGGCCATCGCCGGATTTCGCCAATGCTTCCGCCAGATTGGCCGCAGCGTGCCCATACAGGCGCAGGTCACGCTCGATGTCACTCAGAGGATGTTGCTCGGCACCGACATCGGCGCGGCCATGACCACACTGGAGGCGTTGCGCGTGGACGTCATCGGCCTCAATTGCTCCACCGGCCCGGCAGAGATGCGCGATTCGGTCCGTTTCCTGTGCGAGAACTCGCGCCTGCCCGTCAGCGTCCTGCCCAACGCCGGCATCCCGGAAAACCGCGACGGCCACGCCTTGTATCCCGAAACGCCCGCCGACTTCGCGCGGCACCTGAGCGAGTTCGTCGCCGAGTTCGGCGTCAACATCGTCGGCGGCTGCTGCGGCACCACCCCCGACCATCTCCGCGCCGTTATCGAAACGCTCCAACGCATCACACCGAAGAAACGCGAACTGACTCTCTAATCACTCATCACTCATCACGAGTTCCCGATGCCGCCCTCTCTCCCCCACGTCTCCTCGGCCATGAAGCGCGTCGCACTGCTGCAGGAGCCGCCCCCCACGCTCATCGGCGAGCGCGTCAATGCCCAAGGCTCGCGGAAGATGAAGCAACTCTTGCTGGCCGAGGACTATGCCGGCATCGTCCAGATCGCCCGCCAGCAGGTCGAGAGCGGCGCGCACGTGCTCGACGTCTGCGTCGCTGTCACGGAGCGCAGCGACGAGGCCGCGCAGATGCGCATCCTCGTGAAGAAGCTCGCCCAGAGCATTGAAGCGCCGCTGATGTTCGACTCGACCGACCCGAAGGTCTTTGAGGCGGCACTGAAGGTTTATCCCGGCCGCGCGCTGCTCAATTCCATCAACATGGAGAACGGTCTGGAGCGCATCGAGGCCGTCTGTCCCATCGCGGAGGAACACGGCGCCGCGCTGGTGGCCCTCACAATCTCCAAGGACGACGGCGGCATGGCCAAGACCGCCGACGTGAAACTGCGGGTCGCCGAGAAGATCGCCAACATCGTCTGCGAACGCTGGAAGTTCGAACCGCACGACCTGATGTTCGACGCGCTGACATTCACGCTGGCTACCGGCGACCCGGAGTTTCGCAATGCCGCCGTTGAAACCATCGAGGGTCTTCGCAGGATCAAGGCCGGCATTCCTGGCGCGTTGACGCTACTGGGCGTCTCCAACGTCAGCTTTGGACTCGGCAAACCCGCCCGCGCCGTCCTCAACTCCGTCTTCCTCCACCACTGCGTTCAAGCCGGCCTTGACGCCGCCATCGTCAACCCGGCCGAGATCAAACCCTACGCCGAACTTTCCGGCGAAGAGCGCGCGCTCGCCGACGACCTCGTCTTCAACCGCCGCGACGACGCGCTGCTGCGATTCATCGCATTCTTCGAGCAACAGAAGACGATTGTCGCCGCCGGCCCGTCGAAGGAAGAAGAGGAACTTGCCAGGCTCGACGCGGCGCAGAAGGTCCACTGGAAGATCCTCCACCGCAAACCCGACGGCATCGAAACACTGCTTAATGAAGTCTTGCGAGAGCGCACACCCGTGGACGTCCTCAACAACGTCCTGCTGCCCGCGATGAAGGAAGTCGGCGACAAGTTCGGCGCGGGCGAACTGATCCTGCCGTTCGTGCTCCAGTCCGCCGAGGTCATGAAACGCGCCGTCGCGCACGTCGAGCAGTTCCTTGAGAAGAAGGAGGGCGCGACGAAAGGCACGATCGTGCTCGCGACCGTCTTCGGCGACGTGCACGACATCGGCAAGAACCTCGTCAAGACCATCCTCAGCAACAACGGCTACACCGTCCACGACCTCGGCAAACAGGTGCCAGTCCACACCATCATCAGCAAGGCGATCGAGGTGAAAGCCGACGCCATCGGCCTCTCCGCGCTGCTGGTCTCCACATCCAAACAAATGCCCATCTGCGTGCAGGAGCTTCACAAGCAGGGTCTCGCCATCCCCGTGCTCATCGGCGGCGCGGCCATCAATCGCAGCTTCGGCGGCAAGACCAATTTCGTGGACGACGCGCGCACGCAACTTTATCCTGGCGGTGTCTTCTACTCGAAGGACGCCTTCGAGGGCCTCGCGTGGTGCGACAAACTCACCAACCCGCAGACGCGCACCGACGCCATCGCCGCGGTGCATCAGAGCGCGCGCGAATCCGTCGCGATGGCCCAACGCATCGAAGCTACTCGAGCCGCCGCGACGGGACCGCGTCCGCTGCGCAGCGACGTGAAGCCCGTCGAGCCGCCCGCGCCGCCGTTCTGGGGCTGGCGCGTCGTGCCCTACGTCAACCCGCGCGAGATCTTCCCGCTCGTGGACAAAAAGACGCTCTTCCTGCTCCAGTGGGGCGGCTCGAAGGAGAAGGACAAGGAGCGGCTGTTCCAGGAGAAGTTCGAGCCGTTGCTGCGGCAACTGCAGGACGAGTTCATCGCCGGCAACTACCTGACGCCGAAGGCGATCTACGGCTACTTCCCATGCGCCAGCGAAGGCGACTCGCTCATCCTTTACGACCCGCGCCAGGCCGTCGAGGGAGTGCCTGTCGCCGACATGACGGAAGTCACGCGCTTCACATTTCCGAGGCAAGGCACCGCCACGGCCCACACACGGTATCTCTGCCTCGCCGATTTCTTCGCGCCCACGCCGGTGTTCGCGCGACAACTAGACAATTGCGAACTTTATAAAGTTCGCAATGATCTTGCCCAGTCAGGCCAGCGACCCGATGTGGTTGCCATCCAACTCGTCACCGTTGGCTCGCGCGGCGCGGAAATCTGCGCGGAACTCAACGCGAAGAACGACTACACGCGCAGCTACTACATCCACGGCCTCTACGTCGAGGCCGCCGAGGGCGTCGCGTCATGGATGAACGAGCGGATCAAGCGCGAGCTTCGCCTCGAAGGCAAGCGCGGCCTGCGCTACAGCTTCGGCTATCCCGCCCTGCCCGACCTCGTCGAGCACGAGAAGCTCTTCGCGCTGATGCCCGTGAAGGACGAACTCGGCGTCGAGCTGACCGCCGGCCACCAACTCAACCCCGAAGCCAGCACCGCCGCGATCCTGCTCCACCACCCGGAGGCGACGTATTTCGTGATTTGATGAGTGATGAGTGACGAGTGATCAGCAAAGCGTCACGCAGGCACCGAGGCAAGGAGGCGATTGCTCATGCGCGCTTCCTCAACAGCTTCCGCAGGCGGGCGGTAGTTTGCTCTCGGTCAAGCCGGCTGGCCGCCACGTCCAACGTCAACGCCTCCCAGGCGTCCGTGTTGAGTTCCTCGTGCGGCAGCAGGCCATTCTCGCTCAGAAACACCAAGCAGGAGGCCAGCGCAGTCCGTTTGTTCCCGTCCACGAACGGGTGGTTCCTGCACAGGTAAAACAGATACGCCGCGGCGATCTCCAACGGGTCGCTGAACAACGGTTCACCCATCATGGTCGCCTGCGGCGCAGCCACGGCAGATTCCAGCAACGCCAGGTCGCGCAGGCCCGCGGAGCCGCCGTGCGCAGCCAACACCTCCGCGTGGATCGCCTTCACCGCCTCCACGGTGGGATGCGAGAGCGGCCGCTTCATGACAGCCGCCGGAACAACTCAGCGTTCTTCTTGATCAGCCGCTTGGCGGTCGCTGCCGCTTGCGCCGGACTGATGACCGGACGCACAGGCGTCAACACGATCGTGCCGCCTTCATGGACGGTCACCGTCACCTGGTCGCCCACTTTGATGTGTGCAAGCTCCATCAGCGCGCTGTCGAACATCAGGCCCTGCGAGTTGCCAATCTTCGTAATCGTCTTCGTCATGGTGTCAAACTATGTTTTACGCCAAAGCTCGTCAAGACATCTTTCAGAATTCCCCTGACTCCGGCAAGACATCGCTCCTGGGTGGTTCCAGTGTTGAATGAGCCAGTGGGGCTGGTAGTCTATCTACCAATTTCTATGCGCTTCATCATATTCCTGATTGCGTTGTGGGCGTGTGTGTCCACGTTTGCCGGTGAAACCATTGTTCGTCATTCGTCGGGCGTCTTCATGGTGACGATGCCGGACGGTTGGGGCTGGCGCGAGACGCCGGGACCGCATCCGAACGGCGACGGCGCGTCACCGGGCGGCGAGGCGTTGTTTCAACTGATCGTCGCGCCGGCGAAGAACGACGATTTGGACGCGCAGATGAAGCTTTATCTGCCGCTCGTGCAAAACCGTTGGAAGGAGGCGGCGATGAGCGGCCAGCCGCGCGGGACGTTTGTGGGGCGCGACAAGGCGACGATCTGCCGGTTGCTGTTCAAGGATCAGGGGCGGCTGCAGGAACTGCGGACGGTGTTTCTCATCCGGCACGGCAACGTCATCATCGGCGTGATGCGCACCGAGCCGGACCTGGCTGCCAGGTTCGAGGCGGACCTCCGCGAGATTCTCGGCACGGTCCGCGTGAAACCGGTTTCGCCGCCGCCGTCCGCTCCTCCCGCAGAACAACCGCCCGCCCTCCCGGCCAGCAGGGGCACGGGGAACAAAGTCTGAGCCCCCGGAACAAGAGGCGCACAACCTGTCGCAGTGTGTAGCTCGACATTCCAATGTCGAGACGGTGACGGCGCAACAGCTTCTCGACATTGGAATGTCGAGCTACGCTACTTCCGCAGTTCGATGGAAATCTTCTCGAACCCGACTGTGCCGCCGGCTTTCATGACTTGCTCGAAGCGTTCGTAGTCAACGTCCTTGTCGAGCAGCAACAGCAGCCGCTGGCTCCGGTCGAACCCCTTGGCCAGGCGCTCCATCAGTTGATTGAGTGTCACGATGTCCTTGCCGAAGTAGATGCGATTGCCCGATAGCATCACTTGGATGACGGCCTCTGCAGGTCGCGCAGGCTCGGCGCGCAGCATCGTTTCTGGCGGGCCGGCAAACTCGATGTTGACGTCATCGAATTGCGCCTTGCCGCCCGGCGTCACGATCAAACCAACGCCGCCTTTGCCGAAGCTGACCAGATCGTCCTGCGCGGTCAGGCGCAGTTCGCCGTCGAAGCTGCAGGCGATGTTGCGGCCGTCGAGTTCGACGCCGACGCGATGCCAGCGCCCGAACGTGGTTCGTAGCGTGCAGGCGGCCAGTTCCTGCGGCACGCCGTTGCGGACGGCGATGAGTTGCAGGCGGCTGCCGTCGGGCGTGATGGTCAGGCAATCGAAGCTGTTGGTTGCGCGCAGACGGAAGACGACGCCCGCCGCGCCGGACTGGACGTTGACCCGCGCCCACACTTGGCCGGTGGCGACCTGCAGTTTCTCGATGCTGCACACCGACCCAACGCTGTTGGTCGAGGGCGGCGCTTCAGCCGCAAGCACCTGCGGGCGCGTCGGCGCATTGGCGTCCGCCGCCACAGCCCAGCCGGCTGGGGCCACGAACCGCGGCGGCAACCGCCCCGGCGGGTCGCGATCAAACGACCAGAGATGACCGCCCTCTTCCTGAGCCGTCAGCGCGAACACCGACAGCAGAGCGGCCACGACGGCAACTGTGTTGCCCAAACATTGCACACGTCTTGTAGGCGCCGACGTAAGGAGGCGAGAAGCTCGCGGCGGGAACTGCGTCCGCCTTTCCATGAAGCGTGTTCGAGGAGAATTGCGGAGTTGATCAACTCCGCAATTGTTCTTGGCCGCAGGTTCATGGCCCCAATGCGCGTCCAAAAATTGGAGGTCGAAACTTTCCATGAACCGGTTCGGGCGAACAAGCATTGCGGAGTTAATTAACTCCGCAATGGTTCTCGCATGCGATTCATGGTCGCAATGCGCGTCCGGAATTGGGGGGTCGAAGCTATCCATGAACCTCGCGGTGGCAGACCGGTTTGGAGTGCCAGCCTTAGCCGGTCGGGGGCATGGCCGGCTAAAGCCGGGACTCCGAACCCGGAACGGTGTCAACGGAAGGTTCATGGCCCGGACGCGCCAACGCCCGGTTGGTGGAGGTCTCCATACGTCGGCGCTTACATCCTGTCGCAGTTTCGTGCAGCTCGCAAAATGGCCGGACTTGCAGCGTTTCATTTGGTCGTGATGATCTGCGCCAGCGCCTTCTCCAGCGCCAGCCGGTCGGGCAACAGGCTCGTGACGATGAGTTGATTGGCGTCCAGCAGCCGCTGCATGGCCAGGACGAGTTGTGAGCGCGAGTAGTTTGCGGCCTGCGAGAGCGTTTTGAAGATGACGAAAGGATGCTGAAGCAGCGGGTTAAGCTTCTTGTCAGCGGGTAGTTCACTGGCAATGGCTGCGGGCACGCGGTTGAGCTGGTTCTGAACGCTGCCATATTCGCCGGGCTGCAGCACCTTGCGGTCAATCAACTCGCGCAGGATGAGCAACTGCCGCACACGCGAGGCCAGCGCGAACAGCAGGCCGATGACCTCCTCGCCCTGGAACAACAGCCGGTCCAGGATGCTCAGCGCGCGCCCGAGATTGCGTTCGCCCAGCGCGTCCGGCAGGTCCCACGCGATGGCCTCGCGCGACGCGCAGCCGACGGTGCGCACGTCGTCGGCCTCGATGATGCCGCGCTCGCCGACGTAGGCGGCGATTTTCTCCAGCTCGATCTCGATCTGCCGCAGGTTGGCGCCGTTGAGTTCGATGAGTTGCGTGACGCCGCCGTCGCTCACGGTCTTGCCGAGCGCCTTGGCGTGAGCGGCGATGAAATCGCTCACCTTGTCCTGCCAGGCGCGGTCCTTGGTGACGTCAATCTGGTCGAACTCCAGCACCTCGCCGTTCTTTTCACACGCCTTGTAAAAGCCGCGGCGCTTGTCCACTTCGCCGGTGCTGACCAGCAGCGTCACGCCGTCGGGCAGGCCGGCCTTGATCGGCTCCGCGAGTGCGCCGACTGCTTCGGTGACGGCCGCGGACGCGGAGGTGCGGTCGGTGCCGAAGAAGTTGGCGTCCTTGAGCCAGACGAGTTTCTCGGTCGAAAAGAAACCCAGCGTGTTGATTGCCTCCAGTGCCCGATAGACCGCCTTGATTGCCTCGTCCGAGTTGGCAGCGATGCCATCCACGATCTCGACGGCAAACTCGGCCCCGCCTTTGGGCGTGAGCGACTTCGCCAGGCGGCGGGCGTTCTCCTTCACCAGATACTCTTCACTGCCGCAAACAAGGTAGAGATTCTTTTGGCTCTTGGCTGCCATCGGCGTGCGACAGTAGCAAAGCGACGCGGGCGCGACAAGCGTCGTTGAGTAGTTCATTCCGGCGCGAGGCAGCCAGCGGTATTGGTTCAGCGCGAGCGGGTCAGCCGAGGCTCAAGCGCGCGAAACATCATCCCGGAGTTCGTGAACTCCGGGATGATCATCCTTGCCGGACGCGCCGCTCAAAGGCCGTCTCCGCATTGCGTATCCGGCGAAACCGCCCACCCTGCGGGATCATTTCCGCAGACTGCTGGCAGTGGACCTCTGCATTCCCCCGGTTGCCTGCCGCATCCGATGACGATCCTCGACGGCCTGCTGCGGTTGCTGGGCAGGTTGGAAAGTCCCGCGAACCGCTGAAGATGAAGGGACTTGGAAGATGACAGTCCATTCTACGGGGGAGGACGCCGCCGCTTCGAAGGTAGAACGGACTCCAAGTCCGTTCCGGGCGGAAGCGACCTGACCCCAGGGCTTTTCGCTTTGCGGATGTTAGTCGTTGGTGTCCCGCCTTTAGGCGGTTTTGAACACCTTGCCGCCTAAAGGCGGGACACCAACAGGTTAGCGCCGAACAACCAAAAGCCCTGGACCTGACCCCCAGCAACATTTCCGACACGTCAACTCGCGAGGATCTTGTCCATCCACTCGGAGATTGGCCGCGGGCGCGCGGCTGGCTCGACGTTGGCTGGACGGTCAGTGCTTCACCTTCGGGTTGGGGTGCTTGATCTTCTCGTAGGCCTGTTCCGCGTCGAAGCCGACTTTCTTGCCGTCCTTGGTGGTGTAGCGGTCGGCCTTCCAAGTCGGGTTCTGGTCGTTGTGACAAAGTTCGCAGCTCTTCGTGGCTGGATAGATCATCCCGTTCTCGATGCACTGTTTGCGGTCTTCCATCACGCTCTGCTTCATGTAGTTCTTGCCGGGGCCGTGGCAGGATTCGCAGGTGACGCCCTGCTCGGGCGGGATTCTGTCCGTGGCAACCTGCTCGGTCCAGTTGTAGGCGGTGGAGTGACACTTGAGGCACTTACCGCTCTTCTGGGGGTCGTCAACGCCCAGTTTCTTGCCGACCTCTTTGGCCTCGGGGCTGCCCAGTTTCTCGAACGCCTTGGCGTGGGGACCGGCCTCCCACTTGGCGATTTGGTTGCCGGATTCGTCTTTCTTGTGGCACATGCCACAGACCTTGACGCCGATGTAGAGCGACGGGTCGCGGTCGGCAGCCATGCTGGGAAAAGGGGTCAGCAAACCGACGCCGAGGGTCAAGCCGGCGCATATGCCAAGGGTGCTCATTCGATTCATAGTGTTGCTCCGCAGTGTTTGGTTCTTTTTTGTTGTTGACTAGCATGACTTGTGCCGCATCCGACGCCGACTAAACAGCGCGTCTTCGACCGGGCCCATTGCGCGAGTTCGCGCATCCGGTATGCGTTATCGCGCAGGTTTTGACTCGATGGCATGTGGGACACAATACATGTCCAAGTGATACTTCTTCCCGCCAATGGTGACGGTGCGTTCAGAGAAATGACCCAACACGCCGAAGACCAGCGCGATCGCCAGCCCCGCGACGCCGATGGTCACCGACACCTTGCGCTGCCGCGGATGCCGCGCGGGCGTGCGATCCAGGAAGGGCCAGAACAGCAGCAACACGATCGGCACCAGCGACACCAGCAGGCCGAGGACTTTCGGGAAATACTTGAGCAACTGATAGGTGGACAGGAAATACCATTCCGGCTTGATGCCCTCCGGCGTCTTCAACGGGTCGGCCTTCTCGCCCAGTTCCGACGGCCAGAGCACGATCAGCGCGAACAACACCGCCATCAACAGGCTAAAGACGACGCCCTCCTTCAGGATGTGGTGCGGGTAGAACGGAATGCCTTTGCCTTCCTCGATCGGCTTCTCCTCGCCCACTCGCTCCAGCGTCGCCAGGCTCTGCACCCGCATGAGCACCAGATGCACCACCACCAGCCCGGTCAACACCCACGGCAGCACCACCACGTGCACCACGTAAAACCGCGCCAGCGTCTCGCCGCTGACGCCCGTGCCGCCGCGCAGCAGTCTCATGATGTAGTCGCCGGCCCACGGGATCACGCCGGCGATCTCCGTGCCGACCTGCGTCGCCCAATACGACAGTTGGTTCCACGGCAACAAGTAGCCGGTGAACCCGAAGATGATCGTGCTGGCGAGGATGAACACGCCGATCACCCACGTTAGCTCGCGCGGCTTCTTGTAGGCGCCCATGAAGAACGTCCGCATCATGTGGATCAGCACGCAGAGGATCATCAGGGTCGAACCCCAGGCATGGAGGCCGCGGATCAGCCAGCCAAAGTAGGCCTTGGTCATGATGTAGTGCACGCTCTCGAACGCCATCTCCGTCGTCGGCCGGTAATACACCATCAGCAGGATGCCCGTGACGATCTGGTTGATGAACAGGAACAGCGACAGGCTGCCGAAGGTGTGCCAGAAACCGACGTGTGGAGGCAGCGGCTTGTGCAGTTGCCCCTCGCCGAACTCCACCACCGCGTCCATCGGGTAGCGGCTGCGCAACCAATCCCAGACCTTCGTGCGAATTTTCGCTCCCAAGTTCATCACGCGCTCACCATCACTTCCCCGTTAACCACCGAGACCGCGTGCTCGGCCAGCGGGCGTGGCGGCGGCCCGGACACGACCCGGCCGTTGGCGTCGAAGAAGCCCGCGTGACACGGGCAGGCGATCTGGCGCCGCTCACCCTCCCAGACCACGACGCAGCCGAGGTGCGTGCAGAGCGCCGAAAACGCCCGGAAACCCTGCGGCGTGCGGATGACGATGATCGGCT
>Ga0194125_10006588_pt1 | contig 17051 bp, 10 predicted proteins | sample TA2KigC250mmetaG_FD_148626 | JGI IMG/M metagenome (GOLD analysis project Ga0194125, IMG submission 148626) | Freshwater microbial communities from Lake Tanganyika, Tanzania - TA2015034 Kigoma Deep Cast 250m | ecosystem: Environmental > Aquatic > Freshwater > Lake | place: Tanzania: Lake... | reverse complement strand
CCTTCGCTTTCCTCACGGTGCCCCTGCGCGCCGAACGCCGGGGATACAGGACCGAAGTGTCGATATCCGACTTCGAGGTCCGCGACGAGCAGGGCAACGCCCTGAGGACCGAGACGGGCATCGAGTCCGGCCGCTTCAGGGCCAGGTGGTTCTATTCCGCCCGCGACGAACGGCGCACCTTCCATATCCGCTACCGGGTGCACGGCGGCATCACCAGCTACCCCGATGTTTCGGAGCTCTATTGGCAGGCGGTCGGCGACGAATGGGACAAGCCGGCCGGCGACGTGACGGTCACGGTCACCCTGCCCGAACCGGTCGAGAAGCCCGGGGATCTCCTCGTCTGGGGCCACGGTCCCCTGGCCGGCCGTTCGGAGATCGTCGACGGGCGGACGTCCCGCTTCTCGTCCCCACACCTGGCCTCCCGTCAATCCTTCGAGGTCCGGGTCGTCTGGCCGGCGGGTCTGGTCAGCGGCGTTCCCTCCGACCGGAACAGCCTTGAATCCATCAAGAACGAGGAGGCGGGGTTCGTCCGCGAGACCGTCGAGCGGGCCCGCCGGGCCGGCGAAGAGGCCGGGGTCCGCCGGCGGAGGGCGGAGACGAACCGGGCGCGGCTCTTCAAAGCCGCGGGGGCCTGGGGCCTCTGGCAGGTCGCGGGCCCGCTCCTCTGGCTCCTCTTCTTTTTCCGGACCTGGTCCTCGGTCGGCAAGGACCATCGTTTCGAAGGGCTCCCCGAATACGTGCGTGAGCTCCCTTCGGATCTGCCTCCCGCCCTCGTCCAGACGTTGATGAGGGAGGGCCGGACCGTTACCCCGGCGGCCTTCACGGCCACCCTGTTCGATCTGGCCCGGAAGGGCTTCTTGACCCTCGAGGACCGAGGCCTCCGGAAAAGGACGATTTTAGGCTCCAAGGAGAGCGTCGACACGATCGTCACCCTGGTCCGGGCCCCCGGGAAGGGGATGGAAATCCGCGACCTCGAAAAAGACGTCCTGATGTTCCTTTTCGACGAAGTCGCCGGAACCGGCCTTCGCTCCGGCGCCGCCCTGAGTCTCGACGAGCTCCGCGACTTCCTGAAGAAGAAGCCCCGGAAGTTCCAGTCCTGGTATGGGCGCTGGACCAAGGACATCAAGGGCGAAGCGAGATCCCTCGGCTTTCTCGAACCCGAGGGCCTGAGGGCCCGGAACATCTTCGCCGCCGTCACCATCCCCCTCGGGGTCCTGACCTTGAGCCCCGTCCTGCTCATCCTCGCGGCCTTCCTGATCCCGACGCTGAAGAGACGGACCCCGCCATGGGCCAGGGAGAACGCCCTGTGGACAGGCCTCGACCGGTTCCTCGACGATTTCTCCTCCTTCGAGCAAACCCCGCCCGAGGCCTACAAGCTCTGGGAGCACTATCTGGTCTTCGGCATCCTGTTCGGGAACGCCAAGAAGATCCTGAAAGCCCTTCCCGTCATCCTCCAAGACGAGCGGGCCGTGGCCCCGTCATGGTTTTTTGCGGCCGCGGGAGCCGACTCTCTGGCGGGAGGCCGGCTCCAAAGCATGATCGGCAGCCTGGAACGGGCGGCGACCTCCATTCAACAGGCCAGTCTTTCGGCGGCCCATTATTCATCGGGCGGAGGCGGAGGCTTCAGCGGGGGAGGGGGGGGGGGGGGGGGGGGGGGCGGCGGCGGCGCCGGATGAGACGATGAGGGGCAAGCTCTCGAGAGGGGCGGTGAGGGCCGTGTCCGCGGCGGCGCTCGCGGCGGCCTTTCTCCTCCAGGCCGGCTGCGGGTCGCCGCCCGAGGAAGCCCAAGTCAAAGAGACCGTCAAGGAAGCGGCCCGGCGGGCCGAGGAAAGGGAACTGGCCTCGCTCATGGACCTCCTGGACCCCGGCTATCTCGACTTCCGGGGGAGGGACAAAGAATCCACAAAGGCCATGGTCGAGGATTACCTGCGGAGCTTCCGCGGCGTCGTCATCCACGTCCTGGGCGTCAAGGTCGAGATCACGGAGCCGGGCGCCCGGGCGGCGGTCACGGCCGACATGGTGTTCTCTTCCGGGGCGGCCGAGGCCTTCCGGAAGCTGGCCCGCTTCACGGGCGATTATTTCCGTTTCGACCTGGAGCTCGAAAAACACGAAGGGGACGGCTGGAAGATCGCTTTCGCCGAGTGGTGGTCCGTCTCCCTGTCCGACCTTTTTCCGGAGTCCGTGAACATCCTGAGGGAACTTTTCCCCGGGCTGTAGCGTAGAGGTCATCGAAGACAACGGGAGGAAGAGAATGGAAGAAGAAAAAAAACAGGAAAGGTCGCGGACCGAGGAGTTCCGCCTGACCGGCGGCGAGATCCTCAACAAGGTCAAGGAAGTCATCCATCAGGGCAACGCGCGCCGCATCATCCTCAAGGACGAACAGGGCAAGACCTTCCTGGAGATCCCCTTGACGGTGGGGGTCGTGGGCGCGATCGTCGCCCCCATCCTGGCCGCCGTCGGGGCCATCGCCGCCCTGGCCTCCAATCTGACGATCATCGTCGTCAAGACCGACGATTAGGCCGGCCCCGGCCGCAGGGCCGCCTTTTCCTCCGCCCTCCTCTGTGCTATAAGATGGGCCGCGGACAAAGTGCCGGAGGAGGAGACATGGCCCATTCCAGACAACGGCGGTTATTCCTAGGGATGGCGATGCTGGCCTTCTTGGCCATCGGACCGGCCAGGGCCGCGCAGTCCGCTCCGGAGCGAGCCGCGCTCGACCTCATGCCGGTGCCCGAGAGCGTGAACCTCCGCGATGGGCGGTTCCGGGTGGATGATAGCCTGTCGGTCGGCGGACAGGCTGCTCCCGGGGACCGGGCCTTCGGGGCCGCCGCCCGTTTCATGTCCCGCGTGGCCGCCCGGACGGGGATCTTCCTCAAGCAGGACTTCCTGGCCGCGCGGGGATCGGCCGCCGACGGCGCCGTTCGATACGAATTCACCAGGCCGGGAAAACTCGAGCCGCTCGAGGACGAATCATACTCGCTGATCGTCAACCCCGGAAAGGTCGTCCTGTCGGCGCCCACCGACATCGGCGTCCTCCGCGGCTTCGAAACCCTTCTTCAGCTGCTCAGCTCGGACCAGGCGGGGTATTACATCCCCTGCGTCGAGATCATCGACCGGCCCCGTTTCACCTGGCGGGGCCTGCTCATCGATTCCGGGCGTCACTTCCAGCCCGTCGAGGCCATCAAGAGGAACTTGGACGGCATGGCCGCCCTGAAGATGAACGTCCTCCATTGGCATCTCACCGAGGACCAGGGGTTCCGCGTGGAGTCCAAAGTCTTCCCCCGCCTCCACGAGCTCGGCTCGGACGGCATGTATTACACGCAGGCCCAGATCCGTGAGATCATCGAATATGCCGCCGACCGCGGCATCCGGGTCATGCCGGAGTTCGACGTCCCCGGCCATTCGACGAGCTGGTTCGTCGCCTACCCCGAGTTCGCCAGCGCGCCCGGCCCCTACGCCATCGAGCGCCGGTTCGGCGTCGCCGAACCGGCCTTCAATCCCGCCGACGAGCGCGTCTACCCGTTCTTCGACAAGTTCTTCGGCGAGATGGCCGCGCTCTTCCCCGACCCCTATCTCCACATCGGGGGCGACGAAGTCGAGGGCCGCCACTGGGACGCCAATCCCGCGATCCAGGCCTTTAAGAAGAAGCGCGGCCTGGCCGACAACCACGCCCTGCAGGCCTATTTCAACACCCGCCTTCTGAAGATCCTGACCCGCCACGGCAAGAAGATGGTCGGCTGGGACGAGATCTTCCAGCCCGGGCTGCCGACCGACATCGTCATCCAGTCCTGGCGCGGCACGGAAGCCCTCGTGGAGTCCGCCCGGAAGGGCTACCAGGGGATCCTATCGAACGGATACTACATCGATCTCTGTCAGCCGGCCGAGACCCACTATCTCAACGATCCCATTCCCTCGGGCTCGACCCTGGACGAGGCCCAGAGAAAACTCGTCCTCGGCGGCGAGGCGACCATGTGGTCCGAACTCGTGACCCCCGAGACGATCGACTCCAGGATCTGGCCGCGGACGGCGGCCATCGCCGAGCGCCTCTGGTCCCGGCCGTCGGTGAGGGACGTCGGCGACATGTACCGTCGTCTGGCCGTCGTCAGCCTTCGGCTCGAGGAGCTCGGGTTGACCCACCTCAAGAACCAGGGCATGATGCTCAGGCGCCTGGCCGCGGGCCCCGATATCGGGCCGCTCGAGGTCCTGGCCCAGGCCGTCGAACCCTTGAAGAACTACCAGCGCCACAGTCAAGGCGTCACGTATACGTCCCTTTCCCCTCTGACCCGGTTCGTGGACGCCTGCGCCCCCGAATCCATGGCGGCCCGGGATTTCCGGATCAAGGTCGAAAGCTTCATCAGCTCCGGGGACCGCGAGTCGGCCCAGGAGCTGAGGAAGACGCTGACCGCCTGGAAGAACAACCACACACTCCTCCTGCCCCTCATCGCGCGCTCCCCGGCCCTCAAGGAGATCGAACCCCTCTCCCTGACCCTGGCCGAAGCCGCGGAAACGGGCTTGACAGCCCTGGCGCATATCGAGAAGGGGGAGAAACCGTCCCCGGATTGGGCGGAAGGCGGCCGCGGGAAGTTGAACGAAGCCGCCAAGCCCATGGCCCACGCCGAGCTGGCCGTCGTCCGGGCCGTGGGCAGGCTGCTTGAGGCCTGCGCGGGTCCGGCCGGCCGCGGACCCGTGCGTGATATAATGTAGCGATGAAACCGCCGAGACCGGCCGTGTTCCTCATGGCCTTCGTCGCGACTCTGGCGGGGTTTTTCGTCCCGGGGACCGCGGGGGAGGCGCGGGAGATCGTCATCACCGACGATCTCGGGCGTGTGGTTGCCTTTCCCGCCAAGGTCGAGCGCGTCATTTCTCTCGAGCCCGAGATCACCCGGATTATCGTGGCCCTCGGGGCGGGGGAGCGCCTGGTGGGGATCGATTTCTTCCTTCGTCACCACGACCACCTTTTCTCCGTCCTCTTCCCCCGTTCGAAAAGCCTGCCGGTGGTCTCCAACCAGGGCCAGGAGCTCAATTACGAGCTGGCCCTCCGGCTCCGCCCCGATGTCATCTTCTCGTCCCCCTCGGAGTTCCGGATGACCGAATCCATCGAGCGCAAGATGAGGCGCCCCGTGGCCGCGTTGGCCTCGATGGGCAAGTTCGACGTTCTGCTCCGCGAGATCGAGCTGCTCGGACGCATCTTCGGGCGGGAGGAGCGGGCCGCTGAGCTCGACGCCTACTTTCGGGGCCGGATGGAGGCTTTGCGCGCCGCGGCTCCGGATGCCGGCGGCCGCGGGAAACCGTCGGTCTACCTGTCCTTCTGGGGCAGTCTCATCCGGACCCCGGTCGCCTACGAGCCCGTCGACGCGGCCGGAGGCCGTAATCTGGCGGCGGGACTCCTGCCGTCCCAGCTGGGGGCCGCCGGCACGACCGTCCCCGTCGAGCAGATCCTTATCTGGGATCCCGACGTCATCCTTGTCCAGGGCAATTATCCCCCCGGCGAAAGATCGGTCACCGTCGAGGGCATCCTCGGCGACCCCCGATTCTCATCCCTGCGGGCGGTGCGCGACAAGCGGGTCCATTACACGTTCGGCTTCTGGTACTGGTGGGACCCGGCCCTGGTCCTCGTCGAGACCCTCTACCTGGCCCGGCTGTTCGACCCCGGCCGCTTTCCGGATTTCGACCTGGCCGAGGAAGGCGACCGGATCTTCAAGACCTTCTACGGAACGGAAGGGGCGTTCAGCGCCCTCTGCCGCACCCTGAAATGCCATGAGTGGATCGCGAACTAGAAGGACAACATCCCTGCTGTTCATCCTGGCGGCCGTCCTGCCGATCGTCCTTCTGGCCGTCTCTCTCAACATGGGGGCCTATCCGGTCCCCTTGAAGGCCGTCTGGACGACGGTCCATGATGCCCTCGTTCCCGGCCGGCCCGCGGCCGAAGCATCCCCGTACGCCGACATCCTCTTTCGCATCCGGCTGCCTCGCCTCCTCCTGGCCCTGTTTGCCGGGGCCGCCCTGGCCGTTTCCGGAGCGTCCCTTCAGGCCATCTTCAAGAACCCCCTGGTCTTCGAGTTCAGCCTGGGCATCTCTTACGGGGCCGCCTTCGGGGCGGCCCTGTCCCTGGTCTTTCTCGGCAGGGGGATGCCGGCCCAGGTCTCGGCCTTCTTTTTCGCCATCCTCGCGGTCCTTCTCGTCTTGTTGATCGCCGGAAGATCGTCCTCCCAGATCATCTCCGTCCTTCTCAGCGGGATCATCGTCTCGGCCCTTTTCCAGGCGCTGCTGTCCCTGGTCGAGTTCTTCGCCAACCCGTATGCCCTTCAAGCCCTCATTTTCTGGCTCATGGGGAGTCTGGCCCACGCCACATGGAGCGACCTCTCCCTGACCCTGCCGGTCATCGGCCTCGGCGTCGTCATCCTCATCCTTCTCCGGTGGCGGATGAACGTCCTGTCTCTGGGGGAGGATGAGGCCCGGTCCGTCGGGGTCAACGTCCGGCAGGAGAAGATCCTCATCATCGTCGTGGCCACACTGACAACGGCGGCCGCGACCTCGGTGACCGGGGTCATCAACTGGATCGGCCTGATCGTGCCCCATCTCGTCCGGATGATGGTCGGTGCGGACAACAGAAAGGTCATCCCTCTTTCGGCGTCCTTCGGGGCCTGCCTCCTGCTCGTGGCTGACGACATCGCCCGCACGGCGGCCTCCTTCGAGATCCCCATCGGCATCTTGACGAGCGTGGTCGGCATCCCCTTCTTTATCATCCTCCTCAAGAGATCCGGGAAGGTCTGGCTGTGAAGGTCCAGGTCCGGGCCCTGACCTTCTCCTACGGGCTCTTCACCCTTCGTGTCCCCGAGCAGGACTTCGGGGAGGCCGGGATCACCGCCATCGTCGGTCCCAACGGCGCCGGCAAGTCCACGTTCCTCAAATGCGCCGCTTCCGTCCTTCCGGTTTCCCGCGGCGCCGTCCTCGTCGGCGGCCGGGACATGGCCGGCCTGTCCGCCCGGGCCCGGGCCCGGTTGGCCGGATATGTCCCTCAGGAGCCGTCCTTCACCTTCAATTATCAGGTCCTGGATTTCGTTCTGACCGGGCGGGCGGCGTTCATCCCGGCTTTTTCCTCCCCCTCCCGCCGCGACATCGAGATCGCCGAAGAATCCCTGTGCTTCGTGGGCCTGGAGGGTTTTTCCCGCCGGTTGTTCCTCGAGCTCAGCTCCGGCGAGAGGCGCCTCGTTCTCATCGCCCGGACGCTCGCTCAGCAGCCGGCCGTCCTGCTCCTGGACGAGCCGACGACATTCCTGGACCCCCGCCACGAAGTCGGGATGATGGAACTCCTGCGCCGCCTGGCCCGCGAGAAGCAAAAGACGGTCATCGTCACCCTCCACGATCTCGACATGGCCGTCAAATACGCGGACGATATGGTCTTCATGAAGGGCGGCGCGGTCATCGCCTCCGGGCCGCCGAGGGACGTGCTGAGCGAACCCCTTCTCAAGGCGGTATACGATATCGACATGGGGATCGTCCGCACCAACGGCCGCCTGGTCATCGTCCGTTGAGGACGGGAGCCCTGGAAACTCCTTTCCCTATCGGGTATAATCGCTTCTTTTGCGGAGCCCCCTGAGAGCACGAACCGTGAGCACGCCCGATATCAACGACCAGCCGGCCGGCGAGCCCCGCAAACTTGCCGGCGCGGGTCTCCGAAGGCTGCGTCTCCGCTCCGTCGCCGCGGCCGCGGCCGCGATCGCCTTCGGCAGCCTTTATTTTTTCGTCCGCCAGCAGTTGAAGGACGGGGTCTGGGGTTTCGACCTCTACCTTTTCAACAAATCCCTGGCCACGGCCTCGCTGTTCCTCGTCACCCTGTCGATGATCCTGACCGGGATCGGCTATTTTTCCCGGCGGCCCGGCCGGGCCTTGGCATTCCGCAAACACTACGGGCTGGCCGGATTCTGGGTCGGAGCGGCCCACGGTCTCGTTTCTCATCTCTTGCTGCCAAGCCGGTTCCCGCTCCCGGCCTGGACTTTCGAACATCCCGTGGCCTCGGCTACGGGGCTGGCCGCCCTCGTTCTCTTCGGAGCGATGGCCGCGTCCTCCAGCGCCGGCGTCAAGGGACGGCTGGGCGGGGAGCTGTGGAGAAAAGGACTTCGCTACGTGGGCTATGCGGCTCTCGTCGTCGCATGCGTCCACGCGGGGATCCTCAAGTGGGCCAGCTGGGTCAACTACTTCGGGAGCTTCGGCTCCGTCCTGCCCTCGCTCAGTCTCCCTGTCGTCCTTTTCGCCGTCGCGGCGGTCATCCTCCGCGTCTTCGTCTGGAGATCCGCGAAGGGACGGTGACGCGGCCGAGCGGGGCCTCCCGCCGGCAGGGTGCTATTTCAGCTTTTCCTGTCCTTTGAACTCCCGGTAAGGGCTGAGGTAGGACAGGGTCTCCCGGTCGGCTTCCGTCGTCTCCCGGCGGACCATCCGGGCCAGGAGCTCGGCGAGGCCCGGGCCGAGCATGAAGCCCTGGCCGCACATGCCGACGGCCTGGAGAAAGCCCTCGACCTCGCCCGACCAGCCGACGATCGGGAAGCCGTCGGGTGTCATCGGGTAGAGGCCGCGCCATGTCCGTCGGACGCGAAGGTTCCTGAGACGCGGGATGAGCTCGACCATCCTCCGCGCGACCATGGGCAGGAAGGAGCTCGTCTCCCGGGTGTCGAAGCCCCAGAGCGGGGGGCTCGGCGTGATGCAGAAGATGATCTGGCCCGTGTCGTGCTGGTAGAAGTAATAGTTCGCCGACCCGGCCACCGGGCGGATGTCAACGACCATGGGCTCGAGGAAGCGGGCCACGGCCTCGGTGACGGCGGCCTCGTGCGAGTCCGGCCTCACCGGGAGGTCCATGCCGGCCAGCCGGGCCGTCTCCGCCCCCCACGGCCCGGAGGCGTTGATGACGACATCGGAGGCGTAGGCGCCGCGGTCGGTGCGCACGCCTTTGACCCGGCCGCCCTCGATCACAAGGCCCGTGACTTTTTCGTTGAACCGGAATTCGGCCCCCAGGCCCTTGGCCCGCTTGCGGAACGCGTGGGCCGCGAGCAGGGGAGAGGCGCTCCCGTCGTCCGGCGAGTAGGTCCCGCCGATGAGGCCCGTGGGATTGAGGTCCGGGATGACCTCGGCGAGCTCGCGCCCGTCGAGCCATCGGATGTTGAGCCCGTAGGACTGTTGGACGAGAAGGAGGTCCTTGAGCGTCCTCTCCTCCTCGGGCCTGTAGGCGACGAAGCTGTAGCCGCCCTTCCGCCACTCGAGCTTGTCGCCGAACCGCTCCTCCCAGGTCGAGAAGATCTCGAGGCTGCGGAGGCAAAGCCGGATCTTGGCGGGATCCGAGTGGGTGGCCCTGAGCCCCCCGATGGCGCTCTTGTTCGCGCCCTGGCCGACGCTCGGGAGACTGTCCAGGACGAGGGTCCTCAGGCCGGCTTCGGCCAGGGAGACAGCCGCCGGCGCGCCGACGCTCCCGGCGCCGATGACGATGACGTCCCAGGACTTAACGGCGGTCATGATCGCCCTCCTCTTCGAGCCCGGCGAAGGCCCCCATGGGGACCTCGATGAACAGCGGCCTTTTCGGCTGGTCGACGATCTCGCCGGCCGGGACGCCTTCCTCCCTGAACAGGCGGTGGATGAGGGGAGTGCAGGTCTTGGCGCCGCAGGCGCCCATGCAGGCCCGGGTAACGGCCTTGATCTGGTTGATGTCCCGCTCGCCTTCGCGGATGAGACGGCGGATCTCGCCGGCGGTGACCCGCTCGCACCGGCAGACGATCGTGTCGTCCGGCGTCTGCCCGGGCAGGACCGTGCCGATGGGCTCGGACACGGACTCGGGCTGGATGCGGATGCCTCCGACCCGGGCGGCGATCGCCGGGTCGACCTCGACGACGATCATGTGGGCCTTGTCCTGGATCGGGCTTCTCCGGGCCGCCCCGGTGCCCGGATCGATGCCGGGCAGGCACTCGCCGATCGACCCGCAGCCGAGACAGCGTGAGGCCTCGGCCAGGGCGGCTTCCTCGCTCAAGGTCCTGACGATCTCCTTCATATTGTCGAGGCGCTCGGCGAGCGGCAATTCCTCCTCTTTAGCGCGCGGCACGGGCTTGACGTTCTCCCTCAGGGTTTCGGGCGCCTTGGCCGGCTCCGCCCGGCGGCCTTCGGCGACGTCGACGCCCCTCAAAAAACGGTCGATGGACTCGGCGGCCCGCTTGCCCGCGCCGAAGGCCGCGACGACCGTGTCGGCGCCGGTCACCGCGTCGCCCCCGGCGAAGACCCCGTCGGGGCGAGTCAATTGGGTCACGGGGTCGGCGATGACGTTGCCCTGGCGGGTCAGGGCCATGCCCTCGGACAGGCCGCCGAGCGAGGTCTGCTGCCCGATGGCCGGGATGATCGTGTCGAACGGGAGCTCGAACTCGGAGCCGGGGATGGGGACCGGACGGGCCCGCCCGGAGGCGTCGGGCTCACCGAGCTTCATCCGGATGAGCCGGACGAGGCCCGCGCGGCCGTTCGATCCCAGGATGGCCTCCGGGGCCACCAGGAAGTCGAAGCGGATGCCCTCGTCCTCGGCCTGCTTGACCTCCCAGTCGTGGGAGGGCATCTGCTCGCGCGAACGGCGGTAGAGGATGCGGACCTCCTCGGCCCCCAGACGCCGGGCGACCCGGGCCGAATCGATGGCCGAGTTGCCGCCGCCGATGACGGCGACCCGTCCCGAGAGCCGCGTCAGCTCGCCGGTCTTGACCCGGCGAAGGAAGTCGAGCATGTTGACGACGCCCTCGAGGTCCTCGCCGGGAATGCCCGCGCTCGTGGCCTTGAGGGCCCCCGGGGCCAGGAAGACGGCCGCGAACCCTCGCTCGAAAAGCTCGTTGACGTCGGAGACCCGCTTGCCGGTCTCGAAGGTTATGCCCAGACGGGCCAGGCAATCGAGCTCATAGTCCAGGACGTCGTCCGGCAGCCGGTACGCGGGGATGCCCCAGCGCAGGAGGCCCCCGGCTTTCTCGGCGGCCTCGAAAACGGTGACGGCGTAGCCGCGGTGGGCGAGCTCGTTGGCGCAGGCCAGGCCCGCCGGGCCGGAGCCGATGACGGCGATCCGTTGGGGCCGCGTGACGGGCAGGGTGCGGACGTCGACGGCGTTCGCCCGGGCCCAGTCGGAGACGAAGCGCTTGAGGGCGCAGATGGCCACGGGCTCGTCGATCTCCTTGCGCAGACAGCCCTCTTCACAGGGGTGATAGCAGACCCGTCCGCAGACGCCGGGCAGGGGAAGGTCGCGCCGGATGAGGCCGATGGCCTCCGCGTAGCTCCCTTTGCGGATGAGCTGGATGTAGCCCTGGGCGCGGACGTCGGCCGGGCAGGCCAGGCGGCAGGGCGAGCGGCCGGAGCGGTCGAGGATCTCCAGGACCTTCGCCTGGCCGAGCGGCTCCCCCTTCCATCCGACGACGGCGACGCTGTCCCCGACCTCGAAACGGACGGGCAATTCGAACGGCACGGTGACCCGGGCCTTGCCGGAGGCGCGCCGCGTCATATCGACGAGGGTGATGGCCAGCCCCGGGCAGTTGGCGACGCACTTGCTGCAGCCGACGCAGTCCCCGTCGAATTCGGGCCGTTGGAGGATGTCGCCCGAGGGCATCTTGAGAGCTTGTTGGGGGCAGACGACGGAGCAGGGATTGCAGGGAATGGTCTCCAGACAGCCGACGACCGGGAAGATGTCCTTCTTCGCCCCGCGGCCGTTGCCGCCGTCCAGCGCCCGGACGACGGGAAAGTTCTCGCGCCCCGGGTGGGACTTGAGGAGCTGGGTCATCCTCTCCCAGGCCTCGGGGATCTCGACATCCATGCCCAAGTCGCGGGCGATGCGGCGCCCGGTCACGCGGCCGGAGAACATGGCCGCCGAGGCTTCGGCGATCTCCTCGGCGTCGCCCGCGAGATAGGAGCGCAAGCCGACGCTCACGGCCATGTCGTGGAATTCGTTGACCCGGTCGAGACCGACGGCGATGAGCAAGGTGTCGCAGGCGTAGGTCTTGTGGGTTCCCGGAACGATCTTCCAGTTCTTGTCGACGCGGGCCACGGTCACCGACTCGACGGCGTCCCGGCCGTTGGCGGAGACGACGCTCGTCGTCGTATAGATGGGGACGCCCATCCTGCGGATCTTGTCGGAGTGGACCCAGTAACCGCCGACGTCGGGCAGGGCCTCGCAGAGACCGACGACCGAGATGCCGGCCTGGAGCGCGTGATAGGCGGCGATGAGCCCGACGTTGCCGCCGCCGACGACGAAGAGCCTCTCGGACGGCCGGATGAGGTCGCGGTTGAGCAGGGTCTGGAAGGCGCCCGCGCCGTAGACGCCGGGCAGGTCGCAGCCCGGGAAATTCAGGGCTTTTTCCCTGGCTCCGGACGCGACAAGAAGGCTGCGCGGCGTGACGAGGGAGTACCGGTCGCCGGAAGCCACGCCGACCTTCTTGTCGGCGAACACGCCGACGGCCACGCTCGAGGTCATGACCTTGATCCCGCGGCGCTTGGCCACCTCGTCGGCCAGGATCCCGGCGATCTCGATGCCCCGCGTCCCGGCGTAGCACTCGGCGGCCGCTCCGAAAAAGAGGTGGGTCTGGAGGACGAGCTTGCCGCCGAGGGCGGACTTGTCGTCGACCAGGATGACCGAAATCCCGGAGTCGGCGGCCTCGATGGCCGCGCCCATGCCCGCCGGCCCGCCGCCGACGACGAGAAGATCGCAGGACATGTCCTCTATGGCCGCCATTTTCAGGTCGGCGCTGCTGACAGGGGGCAGCTCGGGGAACCCCTGGAGGGACAGGACGTTCATGCCTTCCCGGACGGGGACCATGCAGGACTTCACGGGCAGGCCGTCGGCGATGACCAGGCACTGGGAGCACTGACCGTTGGCGCAAAAGATCCCCTGGGGGGAACCGTCCTTATGATGCCGGCCGAAGACGCGGATCCCGTTGGAAAAGAGCGCGCTGGAGATCATCTCGCCCTTTCGCCCGGTCAACGGCCGGCCCGCGAAGACGAAGGTGACCTGCTCGGACTCCGGGATGCGGAGGATCGGGTGTTCCTGAACTCGACTCATGGCCGGCTCGCTTTCCGAGAAGATCGACTTCTCGTGGGATGATATCGCGACAAAGAGTGAAATATTTTACATCAGACCTCCGGCCGGCGCAAGACTGAAGATCCGCGACCCGGCTTCTTGCGATCCCGACCTCTCTTCCAAGGGCTTCTGTTTTAATGCTAAAATGGGGGACCGGGCCGCTATGCGAAGACCGCCCGTCCCCGACCTTCCCGCGGGGGGAGCCGTCCTTTTTTGGAACGGAGATCTCGATCAAGGAGACCGAACAATGAAAAGGCTGCTATCCGCCGTCCTCGTCCTCGCCGCCCTGGCCGGTGCCGCCGCCGGGAGTCAGGCGACGCCCGCCGCCCGTCTTCTCGACGTGAGCACCTTCATGGAGATGGAGACTGTCGGCAGCCCGTCCATCTCTCCGGATGGCCGGCAGATCCTCTTCTCCCGCGGCTGGGTGGACAAGGTCAACGACCAGTCCCGCTCCAACCTTTGGATCGCGGACGTCGACGGCAAGAGGGTCCGCGAGCTGACCCACGGCGACTGGCGGGATTTTTCGCCGGCCTGGTCGCCGGACGGCAAAAAGATCGCCTATCTTTCCGACCGCGACAAAACGACCCAGATCCACGTCCTGTGGGTCGAAACGAAGGAAGTCGCCCAGCTGACGCGCCTCGAAATGGCGCCCCAGGGCCTCGCTTGGTCCCCGGACGGCCGGACGCTGGCCTTCACCTGTTTTGTCCCCGACGACACGCCGATCCTGAGCGTCAAGCTCCCCGCGAGGCCGGCCGGCGCCAAGTGGGCCGACCCGGCCGTGCTGGTCGACCGGCTGTCTTGGAGGGCCGACGGACGTGGGCCCTTGCCTCGAGGGAACGATCACATCTTCACCGTTGACGCGACCCTGGGCGGAACGCCCAAGCGGATCACCTCGGGCGATCACTCCCATTCCGCCCCGCAATGGTCGGCCGACGGCCGGACGATCTACGTCAGCGCCATCCGCAAGCCCGACGCCGAGTATGAGTTCGGGGACACGGAGGTCTACGCCGTCGATCTGGCCACGCTGAACGTCAAGGCCCTGACGGACCGGAAAGGCCCCGACGGCAACCCCCGCGTCTCGCCCGACGGAAAATGGATCGCCTATACGGGATACGACGACAAGAACTACACGAGCCATGTGTCGAGCCTTTACCTCATGGACGCGTCCGGAGGGCAAAAGCGGCTCCTGGCCGGCGGCCTGGCCAATTCCCCGTCGGTCGTCGGCTGGGCCGCGGACGGCTCCGGCGTCTATTTCCTGCTCCAGGCCCGCGGTGAATCGAACCTTCACTACGCCCCCCTTCAGGGCCCGGTCCGCAAGGTCACCCAAGGGGCCCACGTCCTTTCCGGCCTGAGTCTGGCCCGCAACGGCCAGGCGGCGGCCGTGGTCTCCAGTTTTCAGAGGCCCGGACATCTGGTGACCTTCTCCGTTTCCAAGCCCGACGCTTGGAAAGAGCTGGTGGACGTCAACGCCGACGTCCTCGAGGGCGTCCTGCTCGGCCAGGCCGAGGAGCTGCTCTTCAAGGCCCCCGACGGCCTGGACATCCAGGGCTGGCTCATCCGGCCGGCCGTCTTTGAGGCCGGGAAGAAATATCCCATGCTCCTCTGGATCCACGGCGGCCCCTGGTCCATGTACTCCGTGGCCTTCAACTGGGAATGGCAGAACTTCGCCGCTCACGGGTATGCCGTCCTTTATCTGAACCCCCGCGGCAGCACCGGCTACGGCCAGGATTTCGTCAACGGCATCCAGTACTCCTATCCCGGCAAGGATTACGACGACCTGATGGCCGGAGTTGACGCGGCCTTGGCCCGGGGCTTCATCGACGCCGAGAACCTGTTCGTCTGCGGCGGGAGCGGGGGAGGGGTCCTGACGGCCTGGATCGTCGGCCACACCGACCGTTTCCGGGCCGCGGTGTCCATGAGACCGGTCATCAACTGGCACTCCTTCGTGGGCACGACGGACGGGCCTTCATGGTACAAGCAGTTCCGGAAAATGCCTTGGGAGGATCCCCTGGAGTACGCCCTCCGCTCGCCCCTCCATTACGTGGCCAACGTGACGACCCCGACCATGGTCATGACCGGCGAGGCCGACCTGCGGACGCCGATCGGCCAGAGCGAGGAATACTACCGGGCCCTGAAGATGCTGAAGAAGGAGACCCTTCTCGTGCGCATGCCCGAGGAGTACCACGGGTGGCGGCGCCCCTCCCACCGGCTCCTTCAGCAGCTCTACCTGCAGGCCTGGTTCGAGAGATACCGCAAGGATTGAGAGGAGTTTAGCATGAGAGCCAGGACCACGATCACGACGGTTTTCATGATGGGGGCGATGATGTTCCAGGGACACGGCTCCGCCGACAGGACCGAGAAGCCCGTCCTCCACGGACGGAACTGGGTGGCCATCACCGGCAAGCCTCTGGCCGCGACGGCCGGGGCCATGATCTTCGCCAAGGGCGGCAACGCCGTCGACGCCGCGTGCGCCATGCTGGGCGCCGTTTGCACGATGTACGACGTCCTCAGCTGGGGCGGTGAGACCCAGGCCCTGATCTACAACCCGGCAACGAAGAAGGTCGTCGGCATCAACGCCCTGGGGGTGGCCCCGACGGGGGCGACGCCCGAATTCTATAAGAGCCAGGGCTACGAATATCCGCCCCCTCACGGCCCTCTCTCGGCGGTGACGCCGGGGACACCGGGCGGGCTGATCACGATGCTGGCCGAATACGGGACGATGAGCCTGGCCGAGGTCCTGGCGCCGGCCATGGCCATGGCCGACGGTTATCCCATGGATAAGGAGATCGGCGACAGGATCGAGAAGGAAAAAGACAAGATCAAGGACTGGCCCTATTCCCGCCGAGTCCTCCTGCCCCATCTCGGCCAGGACCGCGAGGCCCCGCACCCCGGCGAGATCTTCCGCCAGCCCGACCTTCTCGACACGCTCCGGAAGCTGGTCGAAGCCGAGAGGGAGGCCCTGGCCGCAGGACAAGACCGGAAGGCGGCCCTGGCGGCGGCCTACGACCGGTTCTATAAAGGAGATATCGCCAGGGAGTTCGTCCGCGGCTCCAAAGAACAGGGCGGCCTCATCACCATGGAGGACATGGCCCGATGGAAGCTGCATATCGAGGAGCCCGTGTCCACGAGCTACAGGGGGATCGACGTCTACAAGCTGACGAGCTGGGTCCAGGGGCCGGTCATGCTCCAGGCCCTGAACATGCTCGAGCCGATGGATCTCAAGGCCATGGGCTACAACAGCGCGGAATACATCCATACCCTCTATCAGGTCATGAACCTGGCCTTCGCCGACCGGGACTTCTACTACGGCGACCCCTACTTCCCGCCCGAAGAGCCCATTCAAGGGCTGCTGTCCAAGGAGTACGCCCGCGAACGGGCCAAGCTCATCGACCGTCACAAGAACGACCCCCTTATCAAGCCCGGTGACCCGTACCCGTTCGAGGGACGCGAGAATCCCTACCTCCGTCATCTCGACCGCTGGCTCGAGTGGTCGAGAGAGGACCCGGCCAAGCTCGGAGCGGACGAGACCGAGGCCCTGGAGCGGAGCTTCCGCTCGGGGACGACCTCCATCCAGGCCGTCGACAAGGAAGGCTGGGTCGTTTCCGTGACGCCGAGCGGGGCCTGGGTCCCCTGCGTCATCGCCGGCCGGACCGGCATCGGCATCAGCCAGCGGGCCCAGAGCTTCGTCCTCGACGAATACAAGAACCCCTTCAACGTCATCGCCCCCGGCAAGCGGCCCCGGGCGACGCTGACCCCCGGCTTGGCCATGAAAGACGGGAAGCCGTTCCTGTCGTTCGCCGTGCAGGGCGGCGACACGCAGGACCAGAACCTCCTCCAGTTCTTCCTCAACGTCGTCGAATTCGGCATGAACGTCCAGGAGGCCTGCGAGGCGGCCAACATCACGAGCTACCAGATGCACGACTCGTTCGACGATCACAAGATCGTGCCCGGCAAGCTCGAGGTCAACGAGAAGGTCCCGCCC
>Ga0194125_10006587_pt1 | contig 17052 bp, 21 predicted proteins | sample TA2KigC250mmetaG_FD_148626 | JGI IMG/M metagenome (GOLD analysis project Ga0194125, IMG submission 148626) | Freshwater microbial communities from Lake Tanganyika, Tanzania - TA2015034 Kigoma Deep Cast 250m | ecosystem: Environmental > Aquatic > Freshwater > Lake | place: Tanzania: Lake... | reverse complement strand
ACCTTCAGCCCAATATCATAAAGAAGCACCCTAATGGCAATCATTATGAAACGCAAAACGGGCATTCTCATTCGAGGATGCCCTTTTTGCGTCCCGACCGGGCTGGTCAGGCTGGCTGTAGTCGGTATCCCAGTTTGGCTGCCTTTTTCTTTAGATATTTGACTTGCTGTTCGGCGTACTTCCTCTCGTATTCTTCTACACTGATCGTCTCATATTCCACCTTGTATTTCAGCATCCGGTAGACCACCCGTGCGATCGCATGGGCAGTGGCCACGGTCGCTTGAGCAGGTCCCAGCCTGGCTCTCAGGCGTCGATACATTACACCGAAGACGCAATCTGCCTGCTTCACCGATTGCGCCGCCATCCGGAACGCTTGCCCGGCGCGGTTCTTCGTCTTCAGGAGTTTGCCGATCTCAACTGGCACATCCGGCCGCAAAGTGGTGGTACACTTTGGGCGCAAACTACTGGCACATTATAGGGCGCAAATTGACACGTTCAGTACAAGTTTGTTCGGGGGCTGTTGGGTAACTGGCAGTCCTACCGCGATGGCGTTTTCTTTTATCCGAAAAGTCATTGACGAATTGAGCAGAAAGGTGTATCTTTGTTGTAGACACAAAAGGAGATGCATCTTATGTTCACTAAAGTCCAGAAATGGGGTAATAGTCTTGCCCTTAGAATTCCTAAGGCGTTCGCACTCGATGCCCAATTGAAAACAGATTCAGTAGTAGAAGTTTCTCTTGTTGACGGTCAGATTGTGATCAAACCACTCACCTCGCAGGTTTGGTCTCTTGAACAATTACTATCCGGCGTAACGAGTAGCAACCTTCACCATGAGACCGATACCGGCATTGCAGTAGGAAATGAAGTATGGTGAGACTATGGCGCATATCCCCAATCGCGGTGATGTTGTTTGGATTACTTTCAATCCACAAGCAGGACACGAGCAAGCGGGACGACGCCCTGCATTAGTCTTGTCACCAGCATCCTATAATGGCAAAGTCGGGTTGGCGCTTTTATGCCCAATTACAAGCCAAATAAAGGGGTATCCTTTTGAAGTTTTGATACCTGATGGCTTGAGAATCAGCGGAGCAATATTATCTGACCAGATAAAAAGTCTGGATTGGAATGTAAGGCAAGCTGAATTAGTATGTAAATTGCCTTCTGCGACAGTTGACGAAGTATTACAGAAAGTAAACACTCTCTTGAGCCAATAACATAAGCGTAAGGCTTTTGCAGTAGGCAAGAAAACGCCTAATCCCGCGTGAACTGGACCAGGTGTCAATTCGCGGACAAAAGTATACCAGGGATTCGCGGCAACACTGCGCCAGTAATTTTCGGCAACGCTGCACCACCCAGAGGGGAATGCAAAAGGCAATAGGCAGCGAAAAAACGAACCAAAGAACATGACACTTCGACTGCGATCAGGGCAGGCTTCATCCGGTGGACTTCATCATGGCAGTGACCGTGCAGCAGCACAAGATTGGCGATAGCGTTGTCGTTGCATTTACCGTTCCGGTGGTGGATTCGGAAAAGCTATCATTGGGAAGGGTTCAAGCAACTGTTGACCCTATTCGATGTGGTGAAACCGCACATTGTCAATCAGCCCAGACGTGAAAGAAAGGCGTTTGTCCCAGGTCTCGCATGACGGCCTTTGCGGAAGCGAGTACCTCTGAAAAGCCCGGTTCGCCTGCCTGCCGCAGGCGAGGTAGTTCCGCTAGCAGCGAGACCGATGTCCACACTTCTGCTTGCCACCAAATTCTACTGCCCTCCTTCTCGGCCAAACCTCGTGCCGCGCCCGCGGCTGCTCAGGCGGCTAGACGCCGGTTTATCTCAGGCAGATTCCTTCTTTACCCGTAAACTCACCTTGGTTTCCGCACCAGCCGGGTACGGCAAAACCACCATCATAGCGGAATGGCTTGGCGGGAAAGATGAGATCGGAGTCACCTGGCTCTCTCTCGACGAAGGTGACAACGACCCGACACGTTTTCTCGCCTACCTGATCGCCGCGCTGCAACAAGTTGACCCGGGCATTGGGCAGGCTGTGGAAGCTATGCGCCAGTCGCTGCAGCCGCCGCCGGACGAGGTCTTACTGACGGTGCTTGTGAACGAGATTACAGCCGTTCCCGGTCCGTTTCTCCTCGTTCTCGACGATTACCACGTCATCCACACACCCTCCATCCACCGGCAAATCGCCTTTCTGCTCGAACACGAACCTCCCCAGATGCACCTGGTTCTCATCACGCGTGAAGACCCGCTCCTTCCCCTCTCTCGCCTGCGCGCCATGGGACAGATGCTGGAGGTTCGCCAAGAAGACTTGTGTTTCACTGTTAACGAAACTGCTGATTTCTTGGAACGCATGATGGGGCCGGCTCTCTCCCCCGACGATATTGCCGTGCTCGAACGCCGCACCGAAGGCTGGATCGCCGGACTGCAGCTGGCGGCTCTCTCCATGCGCGGACTTGAGGATATATCGGGATACATCCAAGCCTTCACGGGGAGCAGCCGCTTCATTCTGGACTATTTGATGGAGGAGGTCTTCGAACGGCAGTCCCCTGAGGTGAAGGATTTCCTGCTCAAGACCTCCATCCTGGAGAGATTATCTGCTCCGTTGTGCGATTCACTGATCAATGATCACCGATCACTGATTACTAATTCCCAGTCAATTCTCGAATATCTTGACCATTCGAACTTGTTCATCATCCCGCTCGACCAATCGCGTCAATGGTATCGGTATCATAGTCTATTTGCCGAGTTACTGCGTCATCGGTTGCAAGCGTCCCATCCAAATATTGAATCCGAATTGCACCAGCGCGCCAGCCAGTGGTTCGAAGCGGAGGGACTGACGGCCGAAGCCATCCAGTATGCCCTGGCCGCGCAGGATTGGGAGCGGGCTGGAAACCTCATTCAAAGCGTCAGGACGAATTTCCTCGACCGCGGCGAGGCGCTGACCGTGATCCGCTGGTACCAGCGCATGCCCGAGGAAATGTTACTGTCCAATCCAAAATTATGCTTTGACTACTGCTGGCCCTTGCTCCTGGCTACTCAATACGACCTGGCGGCTCCATTGTTGGAACGCGTGGAACAGGCGGCAAAAGATATCCCTCCTTTCCTTGGTGAGGTTTTCGCGGCACAGGCGTATCTGGCGCGCGGGCGGGGCGACCATGCCCTTATGGTCGAAAAGTCACAACGAGCATTGGCGCTTTTGCCGAAAAGTTCGTTTCATTCCAGGGGACTCGTGGCGCTCAATCTGGGGCTGGCTCACTGGCACATGGGTCAAATACTGGCCGCAGAAGAAGCCCTGACAGAGGCGTTGGAAGCCGGACAAAAGACCGGCAACCAGTACGCCGCATTGACGGCAGTCATCTTTCAGGGACGCGTTTGTGCCGTGCACGGACAGTTACACCGAGCGGCGGAATACTTCGAACGCGCCATCCAGCATGGGAATGAAATGCCGGTCAACGCGCTTGCCTATATGGATCTGGCGACTTTGCACTACGAGTGGAATGAGTTGGATGTTAGCGATGGGTATTTGCAAAAAGCAATTGCGCTATGTCAGCGGTCACAGAATGACGAGTTTCTTGTAGGTTCGTTGATGATTCAAGCGCGTTTGCGGGTGGCGCAAGGAAACCTGGCCAGCGCGGAAGATGCGCTGGCAAGTGCCTGGGAATTGGTACGCATTGGAAAAATCCCTGCGCCGACATCGGTGCGCCTGGATGCCGCCCAAGTGGGTTTGTTACTGGCAAAAGGTGAAACAACAGGAGAATGGGGACAGAAGTTGACAGAGAAGGTGGACTGCCATCCTTTTTACCGCTTCTTAGGTTTGACAAAGGCTCATACTTTGCCGGATGCTCATGCCAGGGCTTATCTCGATGCGTTGGGCAAAGTTGCGCAAGACAATGGCTGGGTTTATGGATTGATCGCTGTCCGCGTGTTGCAGTCTGCGCTGGCAGAGAAGCAGGAAGAAGCACTGGAGTTTTTGATCGAGGCATTGAAACGAGCCAAAGACGGCGGGTTTATCCGTTTGTTTGTGGAGGCGGGGGAGAAGTTGATTCCGCTTTTGCGCGAAGCGGCAAGGCGCGGTGTTTCTCCTGATTATATTGGCAGGATACTGGCCGCAATGGCGGATCAGGCCGATGTAACGAGGACAGTTCCAGGGTCCCTGATTGAACCGTTGAGCGAGCGCGAATTGGAAGTGTTACGGCTGGTGACGGCAGGGCTATCCAATCGTGAAATCGCTGAGAAATTGGTTATCAGCACAGGGACAGCGAAAACGCACGTCCATAACCTGTGCGGAAAATTGGGGGTCAGTAACCGCACCGAGGCGGCGATGCGAGCAAAAGAGTTGAACTTGGTATAGGACCAGTATCGTACGAGAGGTGACAGTCATGCCAAGTTGACTGTCACCTTTTTGTTTTAAACCCCTCAAATCTACCGTTTGGCAGATGCGCCAATGGGGTTGAGAAGAGTAAAGTGGGGATGTAAATGTAAGATAGATTGTTTCAACGAAAGGAGAAAGAAATGACCACAATTTCCCATGTTCAACCTCAGGCGAAGATTGCAGGGCAGACGATGGCATTACGGTTTGCATTGGGCATCCTGCTTTCTGCGCTTAGCGGCGTGATGATTCTATTGGCATTCCCCCCTTATGGAATCTGGCCCCTGGCATGGTTTGGGGTTGTCCCTGTCTTGCTGGCGCAGTACAGGTTTCTGCCAGCCAAATGGTCCAGCCTTGCGCAAGTTGTTTTCGCGGCAGTCTGGCTGGGACCCTTTCTGGCGCGGCTATTTGGTTCAGGCTATGGACCGGTCTTCCAGTATCTGGGAATCTGGATCGCCCTCCTGAACTTCTTCCTGGCGAAAGATCGCAGGTTCCACGATCTAACGAAATATCGCTGGTTCGTTTTCCATGGTGTTATCAACTGGGTGGGTTTCGAGATGATTCGTGCTTCGTTCATCCCTATCATCGCAACCACCGGGTTCATCGGCTATACCCAGGCGACACAGCCGTGGTTGATCCAGCCGGTTTCGATTTTCAGTGTCTACGGACTCAACCTGGTCATCATTCTGGTCAACTACGCGCTGGCGCTGGGCGTAATGACCTGGCTCGACCGTAAATGGATGGCAAAGGGCGTTGTCCCTGTGGAGGCTGGCGCGACGCGGCGCTGGCTGGTGGGAACGGGCGTTGTTCTCGTCGCGTGGATCGGTCTCAGCGTAATCATCCTCAATTCGATGCCGAACATGCCCAAGGTCCGGGCGGCGAGCGTGCGTCCGAATTTCCCGTTGCCCGCGCATCAGGATGAAGTCAACACATCACAGGTCCGTTTCGATGCGTTCGCTGAACAGGCGCGGGAAGCCGCGGCGCAGGGCGCGCAGGTTATCTATTCCCCTGAAATGATGTTCAACTTCGACCCACAGGTGGAATACGCCGAGCAATTCCGCGCGCTGGCAGAAGAGACGGGCGCGTACATCTTCATCACCTATTCGGTTGGGATCGAAGGACAGCCCTGGCGCAACGAGTCGGTGATGCTCTCACCCGAGGGCGAGTTCTCGCAGGTATATGGCAAGAACCATACTTGGTTGATCGGCGAACCGAATACACCGTCGGCTGGCGTGTTCCCGGTGTACGATACGCCGCTGGGAAAGTTGGCAGGCTTGATCTGTCACGATGCCAACTACACCGACATCGCCCGCAAACTAACGGCGAACGGCGCGCAGATCATCGCTGCCCCGTATCGTGAGTTCGGCGGATTTGGCGAGCAAGCCTGGACGAATGCCCTGTTCCGCGCGGTCGAGAACCGCACGGCTGTGGTGATCAGCGGTGTGGCGACCGTTTCTGGGATCATGAATCCCGATGGCAGTATTGTGGCGCTGGATACGAATATTGACGGTTCGCGCGTGACCTTGGTCGGCGACGTGACCCTCGGCTCTGATCACGCCCCATACACTTCCCTCGGCGACATCCTGGGCTGGGCTGCGTTGGCGGGTTATGTCTTCTTCATGTTCTTTCCCTCAGTGGTTGAGAAGCGGATGAAGAAGGCATCGCAGAGTAAGTAGATCTGAGACTGAAGTCTTGGAGACTTCGGAAGTCTGGAATTCAAGTAGTTAGTTCAAAATCAAAAGGAGATAAAAATGAACAAGTCTAAACTCATCTGGGGAATCATCTGTCTGGTCATCGCGGGAGGGCTGGCGGTTGCCAACCTGACCCTGCCGCCTGAAAACCTGATGTTCCAGGTCGGCGATCAAAATATGCCGTGGATTCCGCCTGTCGTATTGGGAATCGTGGGTATCGTCCTGCTCGCTACGGCGAATCAGCCTGAAGTGAAGGAAGAACCGATAGCCGAAGTCGTAGTTGACTCGGAAAAGGCGGTCCTCAACAAGCGTCTGGAGACCATCGCCTGGGGCTGCTTTCTGATCATGCTCGGCGGGTTCATGTTCGTGCCCGCATGGTTTATCAAAGGCGGATGGTGGTCTATTGGCGTCGGTCTGATCATGCTGGGATTGAACGCGGCGCGCTATTTCAATGGACTCAAAATGAGCGGCTTCACCACCCTCCTGGGCATTCTCTCGATCATCGGCGGCATCTTAGATCTGGTCGGCATGGAAGGAGTGAACGGAGCAGTGCTGGTCATTGTCCTGGGCGGCTACCTGATCCTGAAGCCGTACTTCGAGAAACGTCAACTATTCGGCAAGGCCGAGGAAAAGTAACCAAGGGAATAGTTCAGGCAGGCTAATCAAGAAAAGAGCCTGCCTGGACCGTATGGAGAGATCCAATGCGGCAAGTGGAAATCCGCATCGAAGGACGCCTCGATGAGAACTGGGCCGAGTGGCTGGGTGAGTTCGCCATCCGCCATACTGGACAGAATGAGACGATCCTGACAGGCCTGGTCAAAGACCAGGCCGCTTTGTATGGACTGATTGCAAAATTGCGCGATCTGGGAGTGAGACTCATCGCGGTCAGTATTGGGGAGCAGGCTACTTAAGGATGGTGATTTTGACGACAGAAATCGGGTGCCCCGGACGAGTGCGGGCGTAGCCTACACTTGAGCGGATTCAGCCCCGAAAACAGGTTCGCCCTTTGGCATTTTCCCGCCAAACCCGCACGTGCCGGTAAAACCTGCTGTTGGCTGGCTAGAGGCCACTTATAACAGAGCAAAAACTATCCCCCATTCATCCAGGAGAAATATTGTTGTGTCCACTGAAAAAACTCCAGAACGAGGCGGCGGGGCGGCATATATGGGGGTGCGTGCTGCGCACGCACCCCAGATACGGGCCATTACCCCAGATACAGCGTTAAGACAATCGCGATATTTTGGTCTTTCAGAGCGTTTCTGGATCAATATGCAGTTGCGATATGATATTGAAGTTGAGTAGGACCGATTGTGTGACCGTTTTGAACGCGAAGTACACGTATGTGCTTCGGTTTAGATGATGAGATCATCATAGGCATTGGTCATTGTCAAAGGTTGTAGTCAGCAAAAAGCCAGCCAACACCGGCGTACTAGACGAACTAACCACCAAACTACCCCCCACGCGACACGACTTATCAAATAACGATCATCGTCCGCGCCATGTACACGCCCTTATTGTATCCATCAGCCCTTCTGCCCTAACTCATGCTCGACCTCATGTACATGGGCATAGAGGTTGGCGATCCACAATTTTCCCTCCTGAGTTACTTTGAGGTAGCGCAATGCCTCGCCTAAATAGGGGAAAATCATCTTCCAGTAGAATCCAGCGAAGTTGCGCCGCATGTGACCGGAATTTCTGTATCCTATCCTCTGGCTGATGCCTGCCTCTTCGAATTCGTAATAGAGGGCGGGGACTTTTCGCAAATAATTGGGATCTCCTAACTGGCCGATAAAATCCGCTGCGCGCACCAGGCCAGCATAATCCCCAATCTCCTGGTATTCTGGCTCATCCGGCACGGGGAAGCGCGTGCGCTCGATATAGGCTGCGATCAAATCGGCGTCCACTACCTGCTCCAACATAGCCGCGCCAAAACGTTCATGCACGAACGCCTTGCTGCGATCCACATGATACGGCGTCAGGATTGCATCGGTATCATCTTCTGATTCCTCGATGGTCTCCTGGCCGATCCCTGTAGCGTATTCCCCACGGCGGTCGGCCTGACAGACGCCCCTCACATAACCGATATCATGGCACAGCAACGCCATGGTCACATGCAACCAATCGCGCGGAGTGACCCCCCCAATAGAAAGATGCCTGCCCTTGAGAATTGTTTGGCCAACCAGAGTCACCAGGATCGTATGCTCGACGTTATGGTACAGCAAATCCGAATTGGCGATATTTTCCAGCGCCAGCTGGCCAGTCCACTCGATGATATTGGCAAACTGAGATTCGAGCGAGCTATACGTCTGTTGATAGGCGTCTTTCAGCTCTTTTACGAAACTCTCGATCAGTAAGGCGTGAAAGTTGAACACAGCTACTAACCCAGGAACATCAATCAATCTTTCGGAAAACCTACTTCGATCTGCCCATCCCGGACGCGCGACGGGTAGGCAGGAATATCTTCCACCGCCGGCAGGGTGAGCGCCTCCCCCGTGCGCACATCGAAACGCGCCCCGTGTCGCGGACAGATGATTTGGCGGCCTTCCAACTCGCCATCTCCCAATGGGCCATCATCGTGAGAACAAACATCCGAGATGGCATAAACCTCTCCGGCGATATTGAAGAGAACCAGGTATTCTCCAGCAACTTCCAGATACAAACGCCCGCCATCGGGGAGTTCATCCACAGCGGCTACAGCGACGAATTCGCATTTCTCGGGATCTAGTTGGGCGTAATTCATCGCCTCACTCCACCAAATCGTCGCTGGCCTCGCCCAGACCATAGGCGCCGGCTTTGAGCGCCTTCAAGGATAACAGCGCACATTTGAGCCGCACGGGGCCTAACTCGATGCCCAACAATTCGAGCACATCTTCTTTGGTCAAAGCCTTGACTTCTTCCAAAGTTTTCCCGTGAATATGCTCGATCAACAAATCTGCCGAGGCCTGGGAGATCGAGCAGCCCTGGCCATTATACGCAGCCTGGGTAACGACATCATTCTCGTCGAGGCGCACATCGACGCGGATGTGATCCCCGCAATAGGGATTGTCGTCCTCGAAGGTGATGTCGTTGGGATTTAGCTCACCCCGGTACTGGGGATTCTTGTATCGGTCAATGATCAGTTCGCGGTAGAGGTCGTCCATGTGTTCCTAAGCAAAAATATTTTTCACCTTATATATTCCCTCGACCAATCTATCTACTTCTTCTTTCGTATTATACAAGTAGAAACTGGCGCGGGTTGTGGCAGGGATGCCGAATTTCTCATGCAAGGGCATGGCGCAGTGATGGCCTGCCCGGACAGCGATCCCCTCACGATCCAGTATTTGGGATATATCGTGGGCATGAGCTTCGGATAAGGTAAACGAGGCCACAGCGCCTTTGTACTGCGCTTCAGGGCCAAAGACTTCGACGCCAGGGATTTCTTCCAACCGTTCCAGGGCGTAGGCGATGATCTCCTGCTCATGCTGCTCGATAGCCTTCATGCCGATCCCGGAGAGATAATCCACCGCCGCGCCCAGGCCGATCGCTTCTGCAATCGCAGAAGTGCCGGCCTCGAATTTGTAGGGCAGCGCATTACTCTGGAAGGAACGCAACTCTACGCGCTTGATCATATCGCCGCCCCCCAGGAAGGGGGGCATGGCTTCGAGCAACTTCTTCCTCCCGTACAGGACGCCAATCCCGGTGGGGCCGCACATCTTGTGGCCGGAGAAAGCAAGGAAATCCGCGCCCAGGTCTCCCACATCCACCGGAATATGTGGAACCGATTGGGCGGCGTCAACCAAAGTATTCGCCCCAACCTGGTGCGCCATTCGGATGATCTCGCGGGCCGGGATGATGGTGCCGAGCACATTCGACATCTGCGTGAACGCCACCAGCTTTGGTTCCAGCTTCAACAACTCAGCATACGAATCCAGATCGAGCAGGCCATCGCGGGTGACGGAGATGAACTCCAGGCGCAGATTCCGCTCCGCGGCCAGAAGCTGCCAGGGGACAAGGTTGGAGTGATGCTCCATTTCGGTCAGGATCACCACATCCCCATCGTCGAGATTCGTCTGCCCCCAGGATCGAGCAACCAGGTTAATCGATTCTGTGGTGTTCCGGGTGAAAATCACCTCTTTGGGCGTAGCTGCCCCTATAAAAGCGGCTATCCTCTCCCGGGCGTTCTCGTATTCCACCGTAGCTTCTTCAGCCAATGTGTAAAGACCACGATGAATATTGGCATTGGAGCGCCGATAGTATCTATCCATGGCCTCCAGCACCTGAACAGGCTTCTGGCTCGTGGCGGTGGAATCCAGATATACCAGAGGGACGCCAGATCGCATCTCCCTGCCCAGTATGGGGAAATCAGCCCTGATCTTTTGGATGTCCAGCCTTGCACATTGTTGCTGATCTGCCATCATGATGTTATCCATTCGTGAAGACAAAAGAATGTGGCTTTCGATAGCCACATTCCCATTTTATTTTGCCGCCCCGCGACCGCTCTTCTTTGGATGACGCATGTTGGAAGACTCCTTAGGACACCAAAGAACATGATCCGGCACCATCCAGCCGTTGGTCAAGTAAACATTTTCATGAAACTGAACCGCAACTAACTTATCATCTACCTGGACTACCACACCCTCAAGCCAATCTCGGATACGCTCTCTCTTTTGATTATCATGATCACATAATACTTCTACCACATCGCCGACTTCGTATTCCCGATGCACATCAGGAGGAGAAGAAAAAGGTAATCCGGCCAATTCAGCCTCCACAACTATTCATATTTTGTCCGTAACTACTCAGCCAAACGGAGAAATACCCGAAAAAAGGGTGTGCGTGGGGGTGCTGCGCACCCTTTTTTCGGGCTAATCCGTTCGATGACTGAGCAGTTACTTTAGTCCACTGAAAAAACTCGACAGGAGTAGGCTCGCTTTTGTGGTTTTATCAACGGACTCGCATATTATATAACAAAAGTCGCTATCGCGCTCCCATTTTTTCCTGGATCGCCTGATGAAAACGCTCTCTAACGCCCTCGAAGGGGATGCGCTGCATGATCGGTTCGAAGAAACCGTCCACAACCAGACGCTCGGCCTGACCGGCAGGGAGGCCTCGGCTGCGCAAATAAAACACCAAATCCGGGTCTATCTTGCCAACCGTGGCTCCGTGAGTGCAGCGCACATCATCGGCCAGGATCTCCAGGCCGGGGATTGAGTCCGCCCGCGCCTGGTCGCTGAGCACCAAATTACGATTGGCCTGATAGCCATCGGTTCGCTGCGCGCCAGGGGCAACATAGATCATCCCCTGCCACACGGAGCGACTTCTCCCCTTCAAAGCGCCCTTGAAGAGCAAATCGCTGGTGGTATGAGGGGCCAGATGATTCTGCTGAGTATCATGATCCAAATGCTGGGCGCCATCCGTGAAATAGAACCCGGACATCCGGCCGGTCGCGCCCTGGCCCACTAGATCCAGATCGGAGAAGTTCTTGGTCAGCCTGGAGCCGATAGCGCCAAAGATCCAATCGAGATTCCCATCTCGTTCGAGGCGGGCGCGTTCGTGCGTAAAGTTCCACACATTATCGCCCAACGATTGCAATTCGACGAAACGCAAATCAGCGCCGGCCCCCACATAGATTTCCACCACCCCGCCATGCAAGGTCTGCCCGCCAAGGCCATTGGGCGAAGCAGCCTCATGGACATAGGTCAGTGAAGCGCCTTCTTCCAACCAGATCAACAGGCGCGAGAAATGCGCCAATCCAGCGCCGGCAGCCCACACGACGCTGTGCAGCGGCTGCGCGACCTTCACACCCTTTGGCACAAATACGAATACCCCATCCCGCGATAACGAGCTCGAAAGGGCGGCAAATTTCCCATCCTCCGGTTCGACGATCTGGCACAAAGCTCGACCAAGCTCCTTTGGATACTGTTGGGCGGATGTTTCCAGATCGGTGAAGATGACTCCCAATTCAGCGATCTCAGGGTTGAGGTCTTTCTTCACCCCGCCGGGGAGCAACACGATCTGACCTCCATGCCGGTCGTTGACCAGAGGCATCAACAACCTTTCAGGGATGGCTGGTAAATCTTCATAAGCCCCAAGAACAGGAAGCTCGAAGTCGCCGTTCAATGCGCGGATATCCGTGCGACGCCAGGCTTCATCCTTTGCGGTTGGGTAAGGGAGGCTCTCGAAGACCTCCCACGCGCGGGCGCGGTAATCTGCCAACACGCGGCTGCCATCGCCCGCAGCGACCATGGCGCGGGTAAAGTTGAATCCTTCGAATTCCGGGCGTCTGGTTCGCTTACCCAATAGACCCCTCCATCTGAATCTGAATCAATCGATTCATCTCGATAGCGTATTCCATCGGCAATTCCTTGACCAGCGGCTCTATGAAACCAGAGACGATCATGGTAGTGGCTTCCTCCTCGCTCAAGCCGCGGCTCATCAGATAGAAGAGCTGCTCTTCGCCCACCCTGGAAACTGAGGCCTCGTGTCCAATGGTGACATCCTGATCGTCTATCTCGATATAGGGATAGGTATCCGAGCGCGAGCTGGGGTCCAACAAGAGCGCATCGCAGACCACGTTCGATTTCACATCACCCATGCCTTTGTGAACCTTGAGCAGACCACGGTAAGACGCGCGCCCGCCATCCTTGCTGATGGATTTAGAGATGATCTTGCTGCTGGTGTGCGGGGCAAAGTGGATCATCTTGCCGCCGGTGTCCTGATGCTGCCCTCTTCCGGCGAAGGCCATCGAGAGGATCTCTCCATGTGCGCCTGGGCCCATCAGGTAGCAGGATGGGTACTTCATGGTTAGCTTCGCTCCGAGGTTGGCATCCACCCATTCCATGGTGGCGCCCTCTTCGACAATAGAGCGCTGGGTCACCAGGTTATAAACGTTATGTGACCAATTCTGGATGGTAGTGTAGCGCACGCGGGCGTTCTTCTTGACGATAATCTCGATCACGCCGCTATGGAACGAGTCGGTGGTGTACTGTGGAGCAGTACAACCCTCCGTATAGTGCACATACGACCCCTCGTCGGCGATGATCAGGCTGCGCTCGAACTGGCCGATGTTGGCCACATTGAGCCGGAAGTAGGCTTGCAGCGGCAAATCCACTTTGACGCCCTTCGGCACATACACGAACGATCCGCCCGACCAAACGGCGCTGTTCAGAGCCGCGAATTTGTTATCCTCGATCGGCACAACTTTGCTGAAGTGTTCTCGAAAGAGATCGGGATGTTTGCGCAGACCCTCCTCGATGCTCAAGAAGATCACGCCCTGTTCTTCGAGATGTTTCTGGATGTTGTGATAGACCATCTCGCTTTCGAATTGTGCGCCTACGCCAGCCAGGAATTTCTGCTCGGCCTCTGGGATACCGAGTTTATCGAAAGTCGCCTTGATCGTGTCGGGAATGTCGTCCCATGACCTGCTCTCTTCGTCGGTGGGCTTGACGTAGTAATAGATGTCGTCCAAATCGAGCCTGGAGACATCGCCGCCCCATGTGGGCATGGGACGGCGCCGGAAGTGTTCCAGAGCCTTCAGACGGAACTCCAGCATCCACTGAGGTTCTCCCTTCATCTGGGAGATTTGTACGACGATTTCACGATCGAGGCCTTTGCGGGATTTGAAAACGTAGGTTTCAGGATCGCTGAAACCCCACTTGTAGTCGCCAATACCTTTCAGAATGTGAGCATCGGAACTCATGCTGCCTCGCCGTATTTTTCCCTGAGCCAATCGTAGCCTTGCTCTTCGAGCAGGAGGGCCAATTCGGGGCCGCCAGACTCGACCACGCGCCCATGTAACATCACATGCACGAAGTCGGGTTGGATGTAGTTCAAAATGCGCTGATAGTGAGTAATCACCATAGCGCCAAAATCGCCGCCCCGGAGCGCATTGACCCCCTCCGAAACGATCCGCAAGGCGTCTATGTCGAGGCCGGAGTCGGTCTCATCGAGAATGGCGATCTCGGGTTTGAGCACAGCCATCTGTAAGACTTCAGCGCGCTTCTTTTCGCCGCCGGAGAAACCCTCGTTGAGATAACGCCCCGCAAAGGAGTGATCCATCTTCAAGAGATTCATGCGCTCCTTGAGCATCTTGCGAAATTCGGGGATGGGAATCCCTTTGTCTTCCGGGTCTGCGGCTTTGCGATGGGCGTTGATCGCCGTGCGCAGGAAATTAGCCACGGTCACGCCTGGGATGGCAACCGGATATTGAAACGCAAGGTACAACCCTAAATGAGAACGCTCATCCGGCGCTAATTCCAGGATTCTTCCCCCTTTGAAGGTCGCCTCCCCCTCCGTGACCTCGTAATTGGGATGCCCCATCAGGGCATACGCTAATGTGGATTTTCCGGTGCCATTGGGGCCCATGATGGCGTGAATCTCGCCTTTGCGCACGGTGAGATCAACGCCTTTGAGGATTTCGGTTCCTTCGACATGGACATGCAAATTCTTGATCACTAACTCAGACATAGAGAAAGCTCCTCGGCAACCAAGTGGTTTTCTTACGTGACTGCCTCGATAATGTTTTATTCGCGATAAGAACCCACATCCGTTTCGCAAGGCAGCCTCGATTTCCAAACGATAGCCTGTGTTCACCGAAAAAACACATGAACGAGGGGGCGGGGCGGCATATATGGGGGTGCGTGCTGTGCACGCACCCCCATATATGCCGCCCCGAATCCTCTACTCGTGATTTTTAAAGTGGACTCATAGCCTTCCATCGTTTTTAACGAGCGGTATTATAGCACGCTCAGTTAATTAGGTCAATATTTTAGATAATATTCATATAAATTATTGACAGCGGATCGAGCGGATGATATACTGGCAGAAGCAACTCGAATGAGTCTTATCAAGGTTTGGCATGTCGAACACGCGCGAAAAAGTTCTCGAAACCCTGCTCGCCCGCCAGCGTTGCACGATCAACAATCTGGCTGACACAGTAGGCATAAACCCTATCTCCGTGCGGCACCACATCAACAAGCTGGAAGCCGCCGGCCTGGTGGCATCGGAAGAGGAGCGGCATGGCGTGGGACGGCCGCGCCTGGTATATTTCCTCACCGAAAAGGGGATAGAACAATTCCCCAGCCGCTACCTGACGTTGACCGTGCGCTTGTTGGAGCAACTCAAAGAAAACATGCCAGAATCTATGGTGGGGAAACTCTTCACCCAAATGGCCGACGATCTAGCGGCGGATTACGCTTCAGAATTGGCGTTGGGAGAACTTCCAATCGAGGAACGCCTGAACCTCGTCAAGGACCTTCTCAGCACGGAAGGTTTCACGATGGAATGGGAACTCAAGGAGGATGGCTATCACATCCGTGAAATCAGTTGCCCCTACTACCATATTGGACAATCCCATCCTGAAGTTTGCACGGTTGACGAGACCTTGATTTCCAATATGCTCTCCGTCCCCATCGAAAAGGTAAAATGCATCCTCGATGGGGATTCCCACTGCACTTATATCGTGCTAGGATCAGAGAAAACAACCCATCAACCATGAGTCTATTACGCCCCCGTCCCACATGGCAAATCGAAGAAAGCCATCCTGAGCTTTTCACCCGGCTCGACGAAACCTTTCGTCAGGTGATGGACCCGGAAATCGGGTTGAACATCATGGAATTGGGCCTGGTGCGCAATGTCAGCATAGATGCTGAAATGGATAGCGCCCATGTGGTCATGATTATGACCACGCCTTTCTGCCCCTATGCCCATGCGCTGTTGGAAAGCGCTCGCGCCAGAGCGGAGAAAGTGCTCGAAAAACCCACGACGATCGAGATGGGGATGGAATATTGGGACCCAAGCTATATGGAAGAGGGCGTCGGCGCCGATTGGGGATTATTCTAATCACCCCCTTTCATCCCCTCATTTTCGCTATTTTTAGACACTTCACAAAATTTTTGCTTCATGTTATCCTTGCGCAGCTTTCCGCTCCCAGCGCATTCGCGGCGCGGGGGCAAATCCCGTGGAAAGGAGGTAAATATGCGCGAATACGAACTCGTCGTCATCATCCATCCAGATCTGGACGAAACGGCAACCAACGATGCCATCGAACGGATCAAAGGCTGGATCACAGAAGCAGGGGGTTCGGTTGGCAAAGTTGACCGATGGGGAAAACGCAAACTGGCCTATCCCATTCGAAAACAGAATCATGGTCAGTATTTTCTGTTGAATATCACCATCGCCCCAGATTTTGTCAACGGGCTGGAGCGCAATCTACGGTTCCTGGAACCTGTGATGCGTTTCCTGATCACTTCAATCAACGCCTGAGTACAGGAGGCTGATATGAGCCGAGGCTTAAACAAAGTCATGATCATCGGTCACCTTGGGCGCGATCCAGAGATGCGGTACACCCCCTCCGGTCGCCCGGTGACGACTTTCAGTGTAGCTACCAATCGCACCTGGAATACATCCGATGGCGAACGGCGCACGGAGACAGAATGGTTCAACGTAGTCGCCTGGAACAAACTGGCTGAAATTTGCAACCAGTATCTGGTCAAAGGTCAGCAAGTCTACATCGAGGGACGTCTGCAATCCCGCCGCTGGGAAGACTCCAACGGCACGAAACACACCTCGGTCGAAATCGTGGCCAACGAGATGATCATGATCGGCGATCGCCGCGCGGATGAGGAAATCTCCGATGACGAACCGATCGAGGATGAATTTCCTTTCTAGCCTGGCTTGTCTAGCTAATATCCATTGAGTCCACTGAAAAAACTACGAGCAGAGGATACGGGGCGGCATATATGGGGGTGCGTGTTGCACACGCACCCCCATATATGCCGCCCCGCCCCCTCAGTCATGAGTTTTTTCGGTGAATTCATCCATATAGAAATAATCAGGAGTACGAACCGTGACCACATACGAAAGATACGAAAGACGGCGGCCGCAGAAGCAGAAAGAGGAACAACAGCAACAGCGATTTCTACGCCCAAGAAACTGTCGCTTTTGCGCCGACGGCAAAATTGTCATTGACTACAAGAATACCGAACTTTTACAAGGCCTTGTCTACGA
>Ga0194125_10006585_pt1 | contig 17056 bp, 12 predicted proteins | sample TA2KigC250mmetaG_FD_148626 | JGI IMG/M metagenome (GOLD analysis project Ga0194125, IMG submission 148626) | Freshwater microbial communities from Lake Tanganyika, Tanzania - TA2015034 Kigoma Deep Cast 250m | ecosystem: Environmental > Aquatic > Freshwater > Lake | place: Tanzania: Lake... | reverse complement strand
GTAGCTTGCGCCGAAACCGGTAACCGAGCCGCGAGCGTCAGCGAGCGGTCTGAATCGCGCAGAGCTTACGGCGCTGGGGTTAGCCCTTGGGCTCCAGGATGAAGGTGGGCGCCACGCCAGCCAGGCTCGGTAGCTTGCGCCGAAACCGGTAACCGAGCCGCGAGCGTCAGCGAGCGGTCTGAATCGCGCAGAGCTTACGGCGCTGGGGTTAGCCCTTGGGCTCCAGGATGAAGGTGGGCGCCACGCCAGCCAGGCTGGAGAAGCCACTCTCGCCGGTGGTCAGCCAGCTTGAACAGCCCTGCACCTTGCCCAGGTAAGCGTGCGGGTGCAGGTCCACCTGCATGGTCCTCATCTCCAGTTGCCCGTAGCGCAACAGCGGGAAGGTGGCGAAGTTAGATTCGACCCGCTCCTGCACCACGAAGGGCGTCCGCAAGGCTCGCCGCAGCGAACGCTCCCAGCCGCTGTCGTCGGATTCCCAGCCCCGCACCAGGTGCTGCTCGCCCACGCCGTCGTTGGGCTTGAGCACCAGCTTCTCGCGGTTCTTCAGGATGAACTCCAACAGATCGACGGTCTGGTCCTGGTAGCTGGTCTTCACCGGGCGCACCACCCGCGTCCAAGGGATGTACTGGCGGATGGCCTTGCGCTCGGCGGCGGGGAACGTGGCGGTGAGGGTTTCGTCGGTCAGCAAGTCAAAGATGGCCTTCTTGTGCGCCAGCTCCGAGCGAAAGCTGTTCACCACGCATACCTTCTTGTCGCGGTAGGCCCGCACCAGCGGGTGCGACAAGTCAAACCGCAGCAGGAACTCCTGCACCTTCACCCGGCGACAGATCAGGTCGATCTCGAACCTGCCGCTGCGCAACACGCCGCCGCGGTACTCGAGCTGGTCCGGCCAGACGATCTCCGCCTCGTAGCCTTCGCCGCGGAAGAACTCGCGCAGCAACACGTACTCGCCCTGGTCGGGCGTTTGGAAGGCTTGCCGGAACTCCAGAATGCCGATGCGCGGCTGGCGCTTGCCCCCGAATTGCTTATAGGCCTTCAGCATGGCCGTCAGCAGGTGCTTCTTGCCGCCCAGTTTCTCCAGCGCGTAGCGCTTGCGGAATTCCTTGACCGGCGGGCAGTCGTAGAACAAGTCCGCCAGCGCTTCCCCGTACGCCACTCCCACCGCCGTATCCGCGTTGTACTCGACAAAGTACAGCGACCCATTGGTCAGCCGCGTGTCCAGCAGCGAAGTGACCGCCAGAATGGGATAGCCCGGGTCCACCGTGGCCAGCATCTTCTCGGCTGGCAGAAGTTCCATGCGCGACAGCAAGGCCGGGTTGGCCAGAGCCATCTGCTTGATCCGGTCAATGGCCGAGAACAGCGCCTCGGCGGCGCGCACTAGAGACTCGTACTGCCGGCGCGTGATGAAGTGCGGCCGCAGGAAGGGGCACACCGGCCGGCCCGCCTGGGTGAGATGCTCCGCCTGCATCCGCTCGGAAAGAGCCTGGGCCCAGGCCATACGCTTGAAGGGCTCGGCCTCCAGGATCTTGTGGTAGCGAGCTACCGCCTCCTCTAACTGGGTCATTCTGACTTACTTCCAGGGACTTCTTCTTTCAGTATCCCACAGGGGGTCCACAAAGGGGAAGAACCGATCGGTGTTTTTCAGGTAAGTCCTGTAATTTCAGCAAGATACGGCCAGCGCAGATTTTTGCCGCAGGCCCTTGCGGGGCCCCCTGCGGAACCCTCCCCGGGTGCTATGCTGAGGACTGGCGCGGAGGGACCATGTACCGACTTCTCAAATGCGTCTGCGGGCTAACCCTCACCCTGGCCGTGGCCGCCTTACTGGCCGACGAGGGCATGTGGCTGTTCAACCAGGCCCCCAAGGACCAGATCATGCATCGCTACGGCTTCGAGTTGACCGGCGCCTTCCTGGATCAGCTCCGCCTGGCGTCGGTGAAGACCCCGGGGGCCTCGGCCTCGATCGTTTCCCCCAACGGCCTTATCTTCACCAACCACCACGTGGCTTCCGGCTGCATCCAGCGGCTCAGCTCGGCCCGGCACAACTACATGGCCGGCGGGTTTCACGCGGCGCGAGAGTCCGACGAGCTGAGGTGCCCCGGCATGGAGGTCACCGTGCTCTTGCGCATCCAGGACGTCACCGCCCGGGTCAACGCCGGCGTCCAAGCCAGGCCGGGCACTCCCGAGGCCAACGAGCAGCGTCGCGCCGCGATGTCCGCTGTCGAGAAGGAGTGCGCCGCAGCGGCCGGCAATCGCTGCGACGTAGTTACTCTCTACTCCGGCGCGCTCTACCACCTCTACGAATCCAGGAAGCACACCGACGTCCGCCTGGTGTTCGCTCCCGAATTCGACATCGCTTTCTTCGGCGGCGATCCGGACAACTTCACCTACCCGCGCTACTGCCTGGACGTCACGTTTCTGCGGGCGTACGAGAATGGCCGGCCCGCCCAGACTCCGCGCTACCTCCAGTGGAGCCGCCAGGGAGCCCGGGACGGCGAGACGGTGTTCGTCTCCGGCCATCCCGGTTCCACTGACCGCTTCATCACTCTGGCGCAGGTCGAGTACCTGCGCGACACCTCTTACCCGCTCTCGATTGCGTACTGGGAAGCGGCCATCGCCGCGCTGAAGACCTACGGCGCGCACAGCGCGGAGAACGCCCGCGTGGCTCGCGACAAGGTCTTCCGCGCCGAGAACAGCCTGAAGGCACGCACTTGGGAGCTTAAGGGACTGCGCGAGGCTTCGCTCCTCCAGCGCAAGCGCCAGCGCGAGCAGGCCCTGCGCGACCGCATCCGGAAAGATGCGCAGCTCCGCCAGTCCGTGGGCAGCGCCTTCGAGGACATCGCCGCCGCCTACCAGCAGTGGGCGCCCCGGTACAAGGAATACCAGAGCCTGGAGCGCGGTCCTCTCTACTCCGACCTGTTCCGCATCGCCCGCCACGTGGTGCGCTTGCCCGAGGAAAAGGCCAAGCCGAACGGCCAGCGCCTCCGGGAGTACAACGACGCTGCTCTTGCTTCACTCGAAGTGGATCTGTATGCCCAGACGCCCATCACCGAGTCGGTGGAAGTCACGGTGCTGGCCACCTGGCTGCGCTTCATCGAGCAGCACCTCGGCGCGGGCCATGAGACCGTCAATGCCGTGCTCGGCGGCCGCACCCCCGAGCAGGCGGCTCAACTCTACGTCGGCGCCACCCGGCTGAAGGACCTCGCCGAGCGCAAGCGCCTGGCCGCGAGCCTCGATGCGGTGAAATCCTCCCAGGACGGCATGGTGCGCCTGGCGCGGCTCGTGGACCCGGCGGCCCGCGCCGTGCGCAAAGCCTACGAAGACGGCGTGGTGGCCGTTGAGACCGCCGCCGCCCCTCGCGTTGCACGCGCCCGCTTCGCCCTGTTCGGCGCCGCCGAATACCCCGACGCCACCGGCACCCTGCGGCTTTCCTTCGGCGCGGTGAAGGGCTATCGCAACGCTCAAGGCCAGCCGGTGGCCTTCGCCACCGACTTCACCGGGCTATACGCCCGCGCCACCGGCCAGGAACCCTATCGCCTTCCGGAACGCTGGCTCAAGCTGAAATCGACCCTCGACCTCAAGACCCCCTTCAACTTCGTCAGCACCGCCGACATCATCGGCGGCAACTCCGGCAGCCCCGCCGTCAACACCCGGGGCGAGATCGTGGGCGTCATCTTCGACGGCAATCTGGAAGCCATGCCCAACCGCTTCCTCTACGACGATGCTCAGGCCCGCGCGGTGCTGGTGGCCGCGCAAGGCATCGTCGAGGCGCTGCGCCGGATCTACCGCGCCGAAAAGCTGCTGACTGAGTTGGGCTTGGCGGGCAGGTAGGAGGCACGACCATGCTGGTGCTGCTGGCGTTGATTCTCACCGTGGCGCAGGCGGTTTCGCCTGCGCAGGGGCAGGCCCGGCCGGCTGAAGGCCGGCCCCACGGAACCGAGGTCGTGCTCAACCCCGACGGCGCCTGGTGCTGGTTCCAGGACGAGCGGGCGCTCATCTACCGGGACAAACTGACGGTAGGCTCCATCAGCCGCCAGGGCGACGTGCAGGCCACCACCTGGGAGTTGAAGCGCGGCCGCGTCGGCATCGCCACGCTGCGCGCGAAGTTCCAGGTGGATGACCACAACGTCCCCGGCTTCCTCCTCCGCCGCGACGGCCGCCTGATGGCCTTCTACACCGAGCACGGCGGCCAGCGCATGTACCACCGCACCTCCGCCAAACCCTTTGACGCCACCGCCTGGGAACCGGAGCTGAGCTTCGACGCCGGCCTGAAGACGCGCTTCACCTACGCCAACCCCTTCCAGTTGTCCCGCGAAGGCCGGCGCATCTACTTCTTCTACCGGAACCTGGACTTCAACCCCACCTGGTCGGCCTCCGACGACGACGGCAAGACCTGGAGCGATGGGCGCAACCACATCTACTACCAGAAGGGCGACCGGCCATACGTGAAGTATGCCTCCGACGGCCGCGACACCATCCACTTCGCCTTCACAGACGGGCACCCCAACCGCCCCTTCCTGAACAACCTCTATCACGCCTGCTACCGGCAGGGCGGGCTCTACCGCAGCGACGGGACGTTTCTCCACAAACTCGCTGACGGCCCGGTGAAGACCACCGAGGCCACCCGCATCTACGACGGCACTGGTCCCGCCGGCGAGGCCTGGGTGTGGGACATCCATCTGGATCCCGCGCGGCGTCCGGTGATCGTGTACACCTCGCACCCCAGCTCGACCGACCATCGCTATCGCTACGCCCGCTGGAACGGCGCAGCGTGGGAGGATCACCAGATCGCCTACGCCGGCAAGCGGCTCTACGAGCGCGAAGCCTACTACTCGGGCGGCATCTGCCTGGACCCCGACAACATCAACGTGGTCTACCTCTCTTCGGATGTCAACATCCACAACGGGCAGCCCAACACCAGCGGCCATCGGGAGATCTACCGGGGCGAGACCGGCGACGGCGGCAAGTCCTGGACCTGGCAGGCCCTCACCGCCAACTCGACCCGCGACAACCTGCGGCCCATCGTGCCGGCGGGCCATCCGGGCAAGACCTTTGTGCTGTGGTACCGCGGCACGTATCGCACCTACGTCGATTTCGAAGCCGAGGTGGTGGCCTTCACCGACGCCAGGCTGCCCGCTGTGACCCAGCGCGTCTCCCACGACCCCGCGCCGCGCTGATTCCTGCGGGCTCACCAAGTGTGAATCCGCGCCTGGAAGATGCCGGTCTCGCCCGAGCGGCGCATCAGGCCCGGGTTCCCGGTGGCGGCCACGGCGAAGGCCTGGGGGAACAGCGTCGCGCTCACCGTACCAGCAGAATCCGTGACCCGTTCGTAGTCCCTCCCTACAAGGGGTATACTGCTCCAATGACACGCAGAAACCTGATGGCCGCTCCCGCGGTCGCCGCTTTGAACACGACCGCCGCCGCGCCGCTCAAGCCCTCCCTCTTGACCCTGACCCGCTTCCAGTTGCGGAACGGCCCCGACAACCAGCGGCAGCGCGCCGCCGACTTCCTGAAAGCCTACGTCCCCGTGGCCAGGCGCGCCGGCGCCGGGCCGATGGGCGTTTTTTCGGGAACCGTCGCCGAGGACAGCCCGTTCCTATTGGCGCTGTCGAGCTACCCCGGTCTGGCCGAGCTGGAAGCCGCTGAGGCCAAAGCCACCGCCGACCCTGAGTTTCACAAGGCCGTGACGGCCTGGTACGCCGGCGGGCTGCCATACATGCGCATCGAGGTGTCGCTGCTGCGCGCCTTTGGCGGTTTCGCCACTATCGCGGTCCCGCCCACGGAGGGCCGCAAGGCGCCGCGCCTGTTCGAGCTGCGCGTCTATGAGTCCGTCAACTACCTCACCCTGGAGCGCAAGATCCAGATGTTCGAGCAGGGCGAGATCGACATCTTCCGTCGCGTGGGCCTGCTGCCGGTCTTCTTCGGCCGAACCCTCGCCGGGCGCAACATGCCCAACCTCACCTACATGGTGGCGCACGACGACTGGGCCGCGCGCGAGCGCCACTGGCGCGCCTTCGGCGGCGATCCCGAGTGGAAGAAACTGCGCGAGCAGCCCGGCCTGAGCGACGCCGAGATCGTCTCCAACATCTCCAGCTCGCTGCTCAGCCCGCTGCCTTTCTCGGAGATACGCTAGTGTGCTGTCCAAGCAATAACTAAGCAATTCATTGTTTCGACTTTCTCTTGCGGGGCAGCGTGCATCCCGGCTGGATTTTCTCGAGTGTCTGCCGACAGCGCGATAGCTTCTCCACGATCGACTCGACGGTGGCCGCCCATACGAACGGTCTCGGCTTCTCGTTCCAGGTGGTTAGAAATTCCTCAATAGCTTTCTCAAGATCCTCTACGCTGCCGAACGACCCGCGCCGGATCCGCTTGCGGGTCAACTCTCCAAACCACCGCTCCACCAGATTCAGCCAACTGCAACTGGTGGGCACGAAGTGAGGAACAAAACGGGGATGACGCTGCAACCAGGTCCGCACCCTGGGATGTTTATGAGTGCCATAGTTGTCCATCACCAAGTGCAGAGGGATCTCCCCCGGAAATTCTCGGTCCAGCCGCCGTAGGAACCGCAAGAATTCCTGGTGGCGATGCCGTTCGAAGCACTCTCCCACCACGCGTCCTTGCAACACTTCCAAGGCCGCGAACAAGGTCGTCGTCCCGTTACGCTTGTAGTCGTGCGTCATCGTGCCGCAGCGACCTTTCTTGATCGGCAGGCCCGGTTGCGTGCGGTCGAGCGCTTGGATTTGGCTCTTCTCATCCACACACAGCACCATGGCCTGCTGCGGCGGATTCAGATATAGACCCACCACGTCCGTCAACTTCTCCAGGAACTTGGCGTCCCGCGACAGCTTGAATGTCTTCACCCGGTGGGGCTTGAGGTTGTGACTCTGCCAGATAGTGTGGATCGTGGACTTGCTGACGTTCTGGCTGGCGGCCATCAGCCGACAACTCCACTGTGTCATTCCCTTGGGCTTGGTGCGAAGGGTGGCATCCACGATCGCCTGGATCTTCTCCGGGCCGTAGGTGGGCTTGCGTCCGCGCCCGGGGGCCACCTCCCACAAACCATCCAGGCCATCCTGTTGAAAGCGGCCACGCCACAAGATGACGGTGTTGCGATTCACCGCCAAGTCCCGGGCGATCGCGCTGTCGGATTGTCCAGCGGCTGCGGCTAACACGATGCGGCTGCGCAAGGACACCTGTTGAGGTGTCCCGAAGGCTGCTACCCATTGGCGCAGTTGCCCCTCATCAGTTGGGTCGAGAGCCAGGGCCGGCTGAACTCGTGGCACGAGTCCAGGATAACCGAATCCTGCGTATTTGTCTAGGTATTTGTTGGACAGCACACTAGCGCCTCCTGGACCACGTTGCCGCAGGTGTCCGTTCGAGAGGGAAAGACGAACACGTCCATGTCGGCGTAGGCGCTGGCCAGCGCCTCTGCGTGCAGCACTCCGGTGAATTCGGCCCTCTCGAGCCGCCGCTCCAGCCAGCTCCGCTCGCTGCCGGCGCCGACGATCAAGAAACTGACCTCGCGCAGCCCCACCGCCCGCACGGCGGCCTCCACTCGCGGCAGCAGACGGAGGTTCTTCTCCGGCATCAGCCGGCCCACGAAGCCCAGCACCAGGCCGCTGTCCGTGCGGCGTCTCCGGCAGGGGTTGAACAGCTCCGTGTCGATGCCGCGGCCCATCCGGAAGACCGGTTTCCCGGTTCGCTCACGCAGCAGTTGGAGCAGTTGCGGGTTGGGTGCGAACAGCAGGTCCCCGCGTGAGAAGAACCACACCACGCGGCCCAGCACGAAGCGCTCCACCACCCCTGCGGCAGCCCGGTTGAGGCCCTGCGGGAACCAACTCAACAGCTTGTCCACCTGCCGGCCCGCGAACTGGTGCAGGTTGGTGTGCCAGGAGAGCGCCAGGCGAGTCTTAAGGCGCGCCGCTAGGATGGCGCTCGCGATACCGAGATCCCCCGGACTGGTGAGGTGAATGAAGTCGGGGTGAAAACCGCGAAGCACGCCTTCGATGCGCTCCAGTTGCCGGTAGAAGCAGGCCTCGAAGTGCAGGTCGGGGTCCACGGGAACGGATAAGGGACCGCGGGGCAACTCCAGGCTCCAGACAGATCCCTCCCGCCGGAAATCCGGCGCCCCGCCCCAGCGAACCGACAGGAAAGGTAGTTGGCGGCGCCGGGCGAACGCCTCCCATTCCCGGCAGGTGCGCGCCACGCCGTTGACCTCGTAGTAGGTGTCGGCCAGCAGGGCGATGCGCGGCATCACGGCCATGCCTACGCTCCCAGTTCAGCCTGCCTCCCCAACGCCAGACGGAGCGTGAGCCGCAGGCGTGGGTCGGCCAGAAAACCCACCGCCGAGATGAACCAGCGGATCGGCCACGGCCCTCCTGAGGGCCAGAACCGCGCCAGCGGAACGACTTCGCCGTCGTCCGCCTGGTGGAACACCCGGTCCACCCAGCGCGTGTGGCCGACCAGGCCCGGCGTGGTTTCCACCACGTGCCAGATGCACTCGGTATACCGCACGGCCAGGGGCTCGCGGTAGTGGGGCAGAAACAGCACCCGGCTGGCGTGATCCCGCCGGATTTCCTCGACGAACTCGTCGAAGCTGGCGGCGTTGGTGAGGTTGACGTTGGCGTTGGGCTCCCTGCCGTGCCGGTCTCCGCCCGACACCACGGGCAGACTCAGCGCCGATGCCAGCGCCATCACCGCGCGGTTGTCCTTATGCGGCTGGAGGCCGTTCAGCTCCAGGGCATGCAGCCGGCCACGGCAGCGGGCCAGGAAGTGCATCAGCAGCGGCACGTGCTGGTCGCGCGGCGCCCGCTCTTCGTTGCTGAAAGGGTGGTTCATAACCAGCAGGACGGCTGGTATGGCGCTCAACCAGGCCAGCAGCTCCTCCAGCCGGGGCTGTTCGGGCCGCGCGGCGAAATCGGACAACGCTGCCTGCACCGCGCGGACTTGGGCGGCGGGCAGGTTGTGCACCCCCAGGTGGAAGACGGTCGGGCCGTACGGCACGGTCCATTCCAGCGAGTACGGGACCGGCACGCCGATGGCCCGCAGCTCGGTGCAGGCTTCCAGGACGTCATGATCGGTGAGCGACACCAGGGGTCGCAGTCCCAGCGTGTTCTCGATCTGGGCGGCCTCCAGGTCGAAGGCCGCGTGCGGATGCAGCGGCGGCCTCCAGGAAAGGCGTTCGTACTGCACCGGGCCGTCCCGGGAACCGTGGCGGCTCTCCAGGGTCCTCACCAGCGAGCGGACCAGAGGCGCCCTTTCCAGGATCCGGGGGATGAAGTCCAGCGACTCCCGCGAGTGCACGGTGTGACTGTGGAGTGAAACCGCGGTGGAATAGCCCCGGGCGGCGTCCCGGTTCCGCCACAGGCATTCCACGCCGGCGCGGCGTACCGGGCCGCTGATGCGAACTGGCATAAGACATTTATGACTGGTTTTGTTTTAATGCCTGTAACCGTAGTGTTAACTTTTGCACCATCCGGCGGCGGCGGCACCCGGCCACCGGCACGGGCGCCGCCCCGCGATTCATGCGTTTGGAATCCCACGGCCGCCCTCCTGTAACAAAGCGCCGGGCAGCCGCGGCCCGCTGCATGATCCGGACGATTCCCACGGGCGCCATCGCCGGCCACCGCCTCGCGCCAGGGGACGGTTCAGTCTGTCCCCGGGCGCGCGCAGCGCCTGGGCAGGTCAGGCTACCGCCCGAACAGGCTGCGCCTCGGGGCGGGCGGGTCGGTGCCGCGCAGGGCGCGCCAAAGAATGTCGTTCAACTCGTGGTCGTCGATGCGGTCGGCTTCGCTGAAATCCAGCGCCGCCGAGCGCGCCGCGGTGGGCGAGGCCGCCGGGTTGCGCTCCTCCAGCGACATTCGCGGCTTCTCGGCGGTGTAGGGACGCAGGTCCGGCGTGGCCTGGAAGGCATTCGCCATGGGCCGCGCGGCGGCGTCAAAGTGCGTCATCGGCCGCAGCCCCAGGATCAGCTCCATGCTGCGCAGCACCGAGGTGGTGTTGTACATGGTGCTGTCCACCACCCGCCGCTTGGCGTAGGGCGAGATGACGAAGGCCACCGAGCGGTGTGAATCCACGTGGTCGGGGCCGTTCTGCGCGTCATCCTCGAGCACGAAGATGGCCAGCTTGGGCCAGAAGCGGCTCTTGCTGAGGCCCTCCACTATCATTCCCAGCGCATAGTCGTTATCGGCGAAGGCGGACAGCGGAGCGATCTTGCCCGCACTGGTCCCCGAGGTGTGGTCGTTGCCCAGCCGCATCAGGATCAGCCGCGGCATCTGGCCCGTTTTCTCGAACTCGGCCAGGTCGCGCAGGAAGACCTGGGCCCGCTCGACGTCCGGGTAGTCCATGTCGAAGCCCCGAAAGTGGAGGTTGGTCACACGGTTCAGGATGGCATCCCGCACGGCCTCCACCTGAAGCCCCTCCGGCGACGGCGCCTTCCGGTTGGTCACCCAGTACCCGTAGTTGCGCATGGAGACGCCCGCCGCCGCGGCGCTGGTCCACAGATACCCGGCGGGGGGCACGGCAGTGGGCTCCTGGCCGTAGTAGTCGTTGAGGGGGCGGCGCCGGGCGTAGCTGTTGGGCCACAGCTTCTGCACATAATCCGGCGCGATGGCCGCGGTGGACCAGTGGTGCCCGTCGGCGCTGACTTCCGAGTTGACGTAGAAGTTGTCGAACAGCACGAACTCGCGCGCCAGCTTGCGATGGTTGGGACCCGCCTGCTCGCCGAACAGCACCAGCGACGGGTCGCCGTTGCCCTCCTTCAGATCGCCGAACACCTGGTCGTAGGTGCGGTTCTCCTTCACGATGTAGACCACGTGCTCGATGGGAGTGGGGTCTCCCAGCCGCGCCGGGATGGGGCCGCCCGGCGCGATGCCGGCGTCCTCCAGCTTGCTGTCGCGATAGGGCGAGTTGGCGTACACGGTCCGGGTGTAGCTTTCCAGCTCCTCCGGCGTGAACGGCGCGATGAAGGTGGCCGAGCCGGTCTGGATGCGGCCCACGTACTCGACCGCGGCCACGCCCACGCCAGATGGCGCCGCCACCCGCAGGGGCTGGGGGCCGCGCGGATTGGGATAGGAGCGCAACCCGCGCCCGTTGAGCACCACCAGCCGGCCATCGGGCAACTGGCGCACCGCCGTGGGATACCAGCCCGTGGGTAAGAAGCCCAGCCCCAGGCTGCGTACCCCGGAAACATCGGCCACCGCCACCGCGTTGGCATCCGAGCAGGCCACGAACAGGCGCTTGCCGTCGGCGGCGAGCGCCAGCGCGCTGGGCGTCATGCCCGCCGGCTGGCGCGGCGTCATGGCCACATTGATGATCTCGGCCAGGCGCAGCTCCTTGTCCGCCGAGACGCCCACCACGTACACGTGGTTGGTGTTGGCGGCGGCCACGAACAGACGCGCCACCCAGGACGGCGCACTCTCCTCCTCTTCGGCCAATGGCGGCTTGCCCGTCAACCAGGCCATGTCGGTGGGATGCGGCCCCAGCCGCACCCGGGCCAGCAACCGGCCATCATCGGCCTGGTGGTGATGGAGCATGCCGTCGGTCCAACTGGTGACGAACAACGACTTGCCGTCGGGGTGAAACAGAATCCGATAGGGGCGCCGGCCGGTCTGGAAGCGTTCGGTCACTATGCCCGATTGCGGGTTGATGACCGCCACGGCGTCGCGGTACAGGTCAGCGGCGTACAGCAGGCGGCCGTCGGGTGAGAGCGCCACGTCGCCGATGAAGTCGTTCACGGTGCGCTTGTCCGGCGGCGCCACTGCGAAGGTGCGCCGCGGCGTGAGCTTCCCCTCGGAAAAAGCGAACTCGAACACGGCGGCCTGTGATCCTCCGCCCACCCACACGCGGTCGCCCTTGGGCGAGAACGTCAACCCCAGCCAGGCGTCCGCCACCGGCACGCGGGCGATCTCGCGGGTGGTGCGCAGGTCCAGCACGCTCACGCTGGGCGGGTTGTAGCCGCCGTTAAGCGCGAGCAAGTAGCGGCCGTCCGGAGACAAGGCGGACGACATGGGCAGCGTATCCAACTGCACCGGGGTCCCGGCGGGCTGGATGCGCCAGCCCGAGTTGAGCAGGAACCCTCCCCCGGGCCACGGGCCCACACGCTCGGGCGGGACTGGCTGCGAAGTGAGCACCAGCGCCAGCACGATCAGGGTAAGCCCCGAAAACAGGAGTCTCATTCGGAATACCTCTGGGCGATGGGGAAGCGGCGGCCGATGCCGAACGCTTTCGAGGTCACCTTCAGGCCCGGCGCGGCCTGCTGACGCTTGTACTCGTTGCGGTCCACCATGTTGATGATCCCGCCAACAAACTCCACCGGCAGGCCGAGCCGGGCTGCGATCTCGCCTGGCGCGCGGCTGTCCTCGACGTAGGCGCACAGGACCTGGTCCAGCAGGTCGTAGCTGGGCAGCGAGTCGCTGTCCTTTTGATCCGGACGCAGCTCGGCGGAAGGCGCTTTCTCGAAGACGCTCTCGGGAATGGCGTCCCCGTGGCGGCGGTTGGCGATGCGCGCCAGCCGGTAGACCAGGGTCTTGGGAACGTCGCTGATGACCGCCAGGCCGCCGCACATGTCCCCGTACAGCGTGCAGTAGCCCACCGCCAGCTCGCTCTTGTTGCCGGTGGTCAGCACCAGCGCGCCCCACTTGTTGGACAGGGCCATCAGGGTGACTCCGCGCAGCCGGGCTTGCAGGTTCTCCTCGGCGACGTCGTGCGGCAGACCGCGGAAGAGAGGCTCCAGCACTTCCAGGAACCTCTCGTAGACGCCGGTGACGGGAACCACCTCGAAGCGCATGCCCAGGCCGGCGGCCAGCGCGCGGGCGTCCCCCAGGCTGTGATCGGAAGAGTAGGGGCCGGGCATGGCCACGCCGACGACGTGCTCGGGTCCCACCGCGTCCACCGCCAGCGCCGCCACCAGTGACGAATCGATGCCGCCGCTCAGGCCCAGCAGGACGCTCCCAAAGCCGCACTTCCGCAAGTAGTCGCGGGTGCCCAGCACCAGGGCCTCGTAGACCGCGTCGTCTTCATCGGGCAGGTTCTCCCGTTGCTCCCCCGCGCCGGCGCCGGTGTCCACCAGCGCCAGATCCTCCTCGAACGAGGCGCAGGAGGCCATCAGGCGGGCCTCCGCATCGAGGGCGAAGCTGGAGCCGTCGAACACCAGCGAGTCGTTGCCGCCCACCTGGTTGACGTACACCACCGGGATCCGGAACCGGCGCGCGGCGTTGGCGAAGACCTCGCGGCGCAACTGGCGCTTGCCCTGGTGGTAGGGCGAGGCGTTGATGCTGACCAGCACGCGCGCGCCATGCTGGACGAGTTCCTCGACCGGATCGCGACAGTAAAGCGGCCGGTCCCAGAACTGCTTGTCATTCCAGGCGTCCTCGCAGATGGCCAGCGCCAGGGGCGTATGGCCCAGCCGGAAAACCGACTGGCGCTCGGCGGGCAGAAAGTAGCGGGCCTCGTCGAAGACGTCGTAGGTGGGCAGCAGCGCCTTGTGCTGGCGGAACAGAACCCGCCCCCCGCACAGCAGGGCGGCGCTGTTGGTGGCGCGCTTGCCCGCGGTGACCTCCGCGCGGCCCACGTAGCCGCAGATGAGGGCCGCATCCAGCCCGGCGGTTTCGCGGGCCAGCCGCTCCAGTTGCTGCTCGCTGCGGTCGATAAAGGTCTGCTTCTCGACCAGGTCGCGCGGCGGGTAGCCGGTGACGGCGAGTTCGGGGAAGACCACCAGCTCGGCGCCGCGCGTCGCTGCCCGGCGCGCCATCTCGATCATGCGATCCACGTTGCCAGCAAGATCGCCGACGGTGGTGTTGATCTGACCCAGAGCAATGCGCATGGGAGCTCTCATTTTAGCGGTTGGCCGCGGGGCTCGGCACGCGGCGGCGCTGGGAGGTAGAATCGTGGCCATGAGCTGGAACTTCACGCGCCGGGGTTTCCTGGCGGCCGCGGGGGCCGGCGCCTTGAGCGCCGCCGGCCGTCCCATCCGCCTGGGCGGCCCGGTCTTCCTTAAGAGCGATGATCCGGCGGAGCTGGCCCGCGAGCACCGCCGGCTGGGCTACAGCGCGGCTTACTGCCCCAGGGCCAAGGCCGACGATGCCGCGCGGGTACGCGAGATCGAGCGCGCTTTCACCGCCGAAAACGTGGTGATCGCCGAAGTGGGCGCCTGGGTGAATCTGCTGGACCCCGACGAGGAGAAGCGCCGCGCCAACTTCCGCTACGTCGCCGAGCGCCTGGCCCTGGCCGAGGCCGTGGGCGCCCGCTGCTGCGTGGACATCGCCGGCTCCTACCATCCCAAGATCTGGTACGGGCCGCATCCCGACAACCTCTCGCCGAAGTTCTTCGACGCCACCGTCGAGAACTGCCGGCGCCTCATCGACGAGGTCAAGCCCAAGCGCACCCGCTTCACCCTCGAGATGATGGGCTGGAGCCTGCCGGATGGCCCCGATTCCTACCTGAAGCTCATCCGGGCCATCGACCGCAGGGCCTTCGGGGTCCACCTGGATGTCTGCAACGGCATCAACAGCCCCGAGCGCTTCTACCGTAACGCGGAGTTCACCGCCGAGTGCTTCCGCAAGCTGGGACCGTGGATCGTCTCCTGCCACGCCAAGGACCTTCAGTGGGTGGTGGAGATGAGTGTGCACTTCGTGGAAGTGATCCCCGGGCGCGGCCAAGTGGACTACCGTCCCTTGCTGCGGGAGCTGGCCAGGCTGCCGCTGGAAGCTCCGCTTATGATGGAGCACCTGAAGACGGCCGAGGAATACGAAGAAGGCAAGAAGTACATTCAAGGCGTGGCCCGCGAGCTGGGCCTGAGCTTCGCATAGCAGGAGGAGAGACATGAACCGACGCAGTTTCCTGGCGGCCGGCGCCGCCACTCTGGCCGCGAGCGCGACGGGCGCCCGGCTGAAGATCCGCAAAGGCGTCTACGCCGGCATGCTGCCGCGCACGCTGAGCTGGGCGGATCGCTTCAAACTGGCCCGCGACGTGGGTTTCGAGGATGTCGAGTGCGGCACCGTCACCGAGCCGGCGGCCGCCGAGGAGATCAAGAAGGCCTCCGAAACCAGCGGGCTGCGCATCCATTCGGTGATGAATCAGGCCCACTGGAAGTTCCCGTTGTCCTCCAGCGACCCGGCGGTGGTGGCCGAGAGCGTGAAGGGCATGGAGACCAGCCTCCAGAACGCGCGCCTGTGGGGCGCCGACACGGTGCTGCTGGTGCCCGCCGTGGTCAACCCGCAGACGCGCTACCAGGACGCCTGGACCCGCTCCCAGCAGCACATTCGCAAGCTCCTGCCGCTGGCTCAGAAGCTGAAGGTGGTGATCGGCATCGAGAACGTGTGGAACAAGTTCCTGCTCAGCCCGCTGGAGATGGCGCGCTACGTGGACGAGTTCAAGAGCCCTTGGGTGCGGGCCTATCTCGACGTGGGCAACATGGTGCTGTTCGGCTTCCCGCAGGACTGGATCCGGACCCTGGGCCAGCGTATCGTCAAGGTGCACTTCAAGGACTTCCGCTTCCAGAAGCGGCAGGCGGAATTCGTTCCTCTGCGCGAAGGAGAGATCGACTGGCCGGAGGTGCACAAGGCCCTGGCGGAGGCGGGCTTCACGGATACCGCGACGGTGGAGCTGCCGGGCGGCGACGAGGCCTACTTGCGGGAGGTCAGCCGGCGGGTGGACCTCATCCTCGAAGGCAAGTGAGCCGGCGCCGCGGGGCCTTTTCAAAAGGCCTGGCTGGACTGGATGCCCAGCCCTCCCAGCGCCACTCCCATCTTCTCCAGGGCGGACTTGTGGATCTGGGACACGCGGCTCTCGTTGATCCCCAGAATGGAACCGATCTCGCGCATGGTGAGGTCCCGCAAGTAGTACAGGGCCACCACCTTCTGGTAGCGCGGGGGCAGCGTCCGAAGCGCGACTACCAGCAGGGCGCGCAACTGCGCCTGACCGCACATCCGATCCGGGCGCGTCTCCGGCCGGGCGGGAAACTCGGGCGCGGGCAGCTCGTCGTGCTCCCGGCGGCGCGCGGAGGCCGACACCAGCCCCACGTGCTGTAGGTCGATCATCATGTGGCGCCAGCGGCTGACCTCCACGCCCATTTTCGCGGCCAGCTCGGCCTCGGTGGGATTACGGTGCAGGGTGGCGGCCAGGTCGCGGGTCACCGCCTCGACCTGCTTTTGACGGCGCCGCAAGTCGCGCGAAGCCCAGTCGAGCTGGCGCAGGCTGTCCAGAATCGCTCCCTTGATGCGGTGCTTGGCGTAGCTGGAAAAGGCCACCTTCTTCTCCGGCTTGTACTTGTCCACCGCGTCAAACAAGCCCAGTATCCCGGCGTGCACCAGATCCCCGATGTCCACGTGTACCGGCAGGTTCTCATGCACCCGCACGGCGATGGCCTTCACCAGGGGGAGGTGCTGGATCACCAGGCCATCGCGCCTGGCTGTCTGGGGCGGGCTGCTCCGCTCTCGGGCGCCGGTGGAACTTGACATGACTTACACCCTGTCCCTTAGCCGGGTTGTTCTCCAGGGCCGGTCGCTTTCTTCCGCGCCTGGAACTGAGTATCAAGCACGCTGAGTACCACTGAAGGATTAGGGAAGAAAGCCCTCTCAATATATCGTGGCTGACCTGGGTGCTGGCTGGCATCGGGCATCGATCTTACTTATGACAAACAGTTTGCCCGAGCCAGCCGTAAGTTTCTAATGCAGACTTTTCCCAGGATTAAAGCTGATATCGAGTTCCAAACGTTCCAGTTTGAAATCTTCTCCCGGGCGCGGCTGTTTCACCTGGGCCGCCATGGTCCGAAACGGAACCACCCGCGGCCCCCCAACGAGCCGGCACGGGGACAGACGGAACGTTCCCCGGACACGGGGACAGACGGAACGTTCCCCGGCTGTCCCGGATCCGGGATGCCATCTCAAGCCCAGCCGGACCATTGGCCTGCGCGCGTGGCTCGGCATCGGCTGGCGAGCCGCGACCGTCAGAAGGTGTGAAAAAATCGGCGGGCAGGCGAAACCGCCTGCCCCACGACGGGCTAAGTGCCCTGGTTGCACCGTGGGGCAGGCCGTTTGGCCTGCCGCCCGCACCGCCGAAC
>Ga0194125_10006581_pt1 | contig 17059 bp, 14 predicted proteins | sample TA2KigC250mmetaG_FD_148626 | JGI IMG/M metagenome (GOLD analysis project Ga0194125, IMG submission 148626) | Freshwater microbial communities from Lake Tanganyika, Tanzania - TA2015034 Kigoma Deep Cast 250m | ecosystem: Environmental > Aquatic > Freshwater > Lake | place: Tanzania: Lake... | reverse complement strand
ATGCGGACGCGGTCGCTGGCGCCCAGCACGCGGGAGTAGCTCAGCGCGGTGGTCACTCCAGCGGCGCGCGCGAAATTCCGGCGAGTAAGATCGCTCATGGATGATATGGTACCCCGTCAGGGAGCCGGCGTAAACCGCTCCTCGGCGGCGCGCCAGGCTTCGGCCTGGGCCGGGTCGATGAAGACCTGGTGATAGGAGTTGGTGAGCCAGCGGCCCAGCATGTTGACGTGAGCGGGGCTGCCGGCGAGGCCGCTCTGGCCTCCGGGGATTATCTGCCAGGCGCGTATGCCGGAGGGGGCCATCTCGGCGATGATGCGGCGCGAGGAGCCGCCGCCGAACATGAAGGAGGCCGCCGAAGCGGCGCGGGCGTTGTGACCCGAGGCGTCCAGCACCTCGAAGCCGCCGGCGCGAGCCACACCAGGCAGCGCGGGGCCGAGATTGGGGAAACCGCCCGCGGGCGGAACGCTGAAGTTGCCGCCGAGAGCGTGACGGAAGACGATGCGGTGGAGCTTGCCCCAGCGGTAGTCGTCCATCCGGGTGGAGCGCTCGAAAGCCGGGGCGAAGGCCGGGCCCGCCAGCAGGTCCAGCGCTTCGCGCAGGCTGCGCAGGATCAGGATGTCGCGGGCGGCCTCGGGCGAGGGCGCGCCGTCCAGTGGGAAGAAGTTGACTCCCGAGGCGCCGTGGCCGCGGCGTGCTCCGAAGTTGTCCAGCAGGTTGCGCAGCGCCGAGAGGGCGCGGTCATCGGGCACATCCAGCCCGCGAATGCCCAAGCGCTCGACGGTGGCGTCGATGGTGTTGCGGATGATCTGGCCGCGCCACACGCTGTAGATGGTGGCGGCGACGCTGTGCTGCACCTCCTCGGAGGAAGGCTCGGGCAGGCGGGCCGGGTTGTCGCCCGGGTCGTATCCCTCACGTATACCGGTGGGGGTGCTGTAGTCCCAGACGGAGAGGCGGGCCACCGCCTCGGCCACCCGGTAGTCGCGCGCGAGCGCCGCCAGCGCCGGAGGAGCGCCGGACTGGCCGGCGCTGCCGAAGGCCGCCTGGAGCCAGGGAATGAAGAACTGAGCGTCGCGCATCTGGTGGTTGGCCTGGAGGCTGGCCATGATGCTCAGATCCACTTTCTCTCCGAACAACTGCATGTTGCGGATGAGCGTGGTGAGCTGGCCCACGCGGCACCCGATGTCGTAGCCCGGGCTGAGGTAGTAGATGCCGCCGGTGGCGCGGCGCCGCCCGAGCGGGTTGTTGGCGAGGGTGACGCCAATGGGGTCATTGTTGGCGTTGGCGATGAAGCCCAGCGCGGGGTTGACCACCTGCGGCATCTCCTCGAAGGGCAGGATCTCGTAGGGCAGCGCCTGATCGGGCTGGGGCCGGGTGACGGGGAGCCACTCGTTGCGGTAGCGGCGGGTGCCGTCGCGGATGAGGAAGGGCGGCGTGCCGTCCACGCGGCCCAGGGTCTCAAGGTCCTCGCGCAGCGGCAGCTCCGCGCTGGTGAAGTAGGCGATGTTGCCGTCCACGTCGGCGTAGGCCCAGTTCTGCGAGCCGAAGGTGAAGAAGCGGAGGGCGCGCTTGAAGTCCTCGATAGCGCGGGCGCGGGCGAAGCCCAAAAAGGTCTGCGCCTCGCGTGTGGGGCCCAGGCCGGTGTACTGTATGCTCAGCGCGGTGACGTTCTGCGGATTGCTGATATCCAGGCTCACGATAGGCCCGTTGTTGCGGCGGGGCACCAGGATGGTGAGGCCGCCTTCAAACGGGCCCACTGCGGCGTCCGCCAAGTCGTCCAGCGTCCCGTTGCCCGCCTGGTTGAACTTGAACTTCTGCGGGATGAGGGTCGCCGGCTCGACGCGGCCCTCGAAGACAGTGCCCGCGGTGAATCTCAAGAGGTCGATCACCAGCCGCTCCTGATAGGTGTCGGTCACGTCCAGGGGATTCATGGTGGCGCCCCAGCAGACGCGCTCGTTGCAGCCCAGCACGATGCCCGGCACACCCGGCAGGCTCACCCCGTTGACGTTCATGGGGCCGCGATCGGGGTCGCCGCTCACTATCAGGTGCGCCTCGTACCAGATGGGCGGCGTGCTCAGGCTCATGTGCGGATCGCTGGCCAGCAGGGGGTAGCCCGAGGTGGTGAGCTGGCCGCCGATCAGCCACCAGTTGCTGGCCGGGCGGATCGTCTGAGGATCCAGCGTGCCCTCGAACAAGCGCGCCTGGCGAAGCGTGGCGACGTACTTTTCGGCCAGCCGGAGCGTCTCGGGCGCGATGATCTCCTGCTGCGCGCGGGCGGCTTCAAGGGCGGCTCTCCGCTGCGTCTCGCGCCTGGCCTCCGGGAAGCGGTCCAGGAAGCCGGGGATCGAGATGGTGGGGTCGAATGGCGCGACGCGGACCAGGTCCTCGAAGAACAGCGTCGTGCCGTCGAAGCCACGCAACCTGCCGGCCCGCTGCGCCGCATCCAGCCCCACGCTCAGCTCGGCGTCCTGAAAAAAGGAGAGGCCGAAGGCCAGGGCCTTGGCGATCACGATGCTGTCGATGATGGTCCAGGGCGGCACGCTGGACTTGGTCAACTCGAGGGCTTTGTACTCCGGCGGCAGGCCGGTGGCGGGATCCTGAAGGAAGGCGTTGACGCCGCCGGCATACGCATCCAGCAACGCGCGAACCTCGGCGGAATGCACGTTCACGGAAACTTCGGCGGCGCGGCGCAGGCCCAGCGTGCGGGCCAGGATGTCGGAGCCGAGCGCGCCCCTTCCCAGCAATTCGGCCGAGGTGCCGCTGGCTTGCCGCCGCATCAAGTCCATCGGGAAAAAGCGGTCGCGGGCGTGCAGGTAGCCCAGCACGCGCATGGCGTCGTGATCGTTCCCGGCGAATACGTGAGGGATGAACTCAGCGTCCCACACCACGCGGACAGCGGCACGGAGGCCTTTCAACGAGACAGCATCCGCGGCCTTGGAGCGGCGGTCCGGGGCGGCCTGCGGCCCCAGCAGCAAGAAGGACACTACAATAACTCCAGCCAGTCTGCGCATGGCTCTATCTTAAGCCAGGCTGCCGGCGCGGCTCACGACGTGGGCAGGTAGTGGACCTCGACCCCCTCGGCGCCCGCAAACCCCCGGTCCAGTGTGGCCACAGCCAGTCCGCCGGTCGCCGCCACCGCGGCCAGGTAGGCGTCGGACCAGGAGTGGGTGGAGGGCTCCGGGCTTTGCGTCAGCCGCCGAAACTCGGCCTCCACGCGGGCCGGCTCGGCGAGACACGACACCCGCGCGTCGGAGCTCAGCCGGTCGAAGATCCGCCAGGCCTGGCGCTGGCTCACCACATCCCGCCCCATCACCTTGCGATTGGTCAACAGCCGCAGCAGCCCAAGTTGCGTCATCCTGCAAAAGAAGGCCTGCTCAGGCCCCAGCGATTCGAACCAGGTGCGCGCCGTGCGGTGGTGGACGTGCAGGTCGTAGACCAGGGCCACCCAGACGTTGACATCAACCAAATAGAATTTCATCGATCTGCCGGTTGGTGAGGTTCAAGCGGCGTGATTCCTTGCCCCTGATCAGGGGGAGCCGGGAGCGGCCGCGCGCGGGAGCGCCCTGGATCTCGCGCGCCACGAGCCGGACAATGACTTGCTTGACCGTGGCGCCGTCCAAAGCGGCCTGGGCCTTCAGGCGGCGGTACAGGTCATCGGGAATGTCCACGGTGGTGCGCACAGAAGCATATTAGCACATTTACGCAGATCGCGGCTCCCGATTGAGCCGGGCCAGCTCAGCCAGGTCCAGGCGGCCGGTGTAGATGGCCATGCCCAGGGCGGCGTGGACGTTCATGGCCAGCAGGGCGCGCACCTCGTCGAGGGTGGTGATGCCGCCGGCGGCGGTCAGCTCATGCGCGGTGGCGGCGCGCAGGCGGCGAAACCACGGCAAATCGGTGCCCTGGAGCATGCCTTCCTTGTCCACGTAGGTACACAAAAAGCCGGCGCAGTAAGGCTCCAGCCGGTGCAGGACTTCCTCGGCCTGGAGCGCGGTGGCTTCCCGCCAGCCCTTGACCACGATGCACCCGCCCTTCGAATCCAGCGCGATGATGACCCGCTCGGGGCCCACCTCGGCGGCGAGCGCTTCGAGGAACGGGGTGTTGGGGCCGCCCGCCTGGAAGGCCGACGTGCCCACGATCACCTTGCGCGCGCCCTGGCGGATCAACTGGAGCGCGCGCTCGACAGTGCGCACGCCGCCGCCCACCCGCGTCGCGGCGCGGGCGGCGAGGAACTCGACTATGACGTCGTTGGAGCCTCGGCCCAAGGCGGCGTCCAGGTCGATCACCTGAATCTCGGGGAAGTCCGCGAAGCGCCGCAGCATTTCCTCCGGCGAATCGCCTTCAAGGGCCTTCTCGCGACCCTGGACGAGCTGCACCACCTTGCCGTCCATCAGGTCGATGCAGGGTAGGATCAAGCCGGCCTCCGCACCGGGACGCCGTGTTGCGCCAGGTAGTCTTTCAAGTCGCCGACGGTGTAGGTTTCGTAATGGAAGATGGAAGCGGCCAGCGCGGCGTCGGCCTCGCCCGCGGTGAGCACTTCGAGGAAGTGCTCGGGCTTGCCGGCCCCGCCCGAGGCGATCACGGGAATGTGCGTGGCGCGGGAGACGGCGCAGGTAAGCTCGCAGTCGAAGCCGGTCTGCACGCCGTCGGTGTCCATCGAGGTGAGCAGGATCTCGCCCGCGCCCAGCGCCTCGCCGCGCACGGACCACTCGAGGGCGTCCAGCCCGGCGTCATCGCGGCCCCCGCGCACGTAGACGGTCCACTGGCCCGGGGCCACGCGGCGGGCGTCCACGGCCAGCACCACGGCCTGGCTGCCGAATTCCTCGCTCAACTCGGTGAGCAGCTCGGGGCGCTTCACCGCCGCGGTGTTGACCGATACCTTGTCGGCGCCGGCCAGCAAGACCTTGCGGGCGTCCTCGACCGAGCGTATGCCGCCGCCCACGGTGAGGGGGATGAACACCTTGCGCGCGGTGCGCGCGACCACGTCCACCATGGTGTCGCGATCGTCGCTGGAAGCGGTGATGTCGAGGAACACCAGCTCGTCGGCGCCTTGCTGGTTGTAACGCTCGGCGAACTCGACGGGGTCGCCCGCGTCGCGCAGGTTGACGAAGTGCACGCCCTTGACGACGCGGCCGGCGGTGACATCCAGACAGGGAATAATGCGTTTGGCAAGCATGTTCATAGCTCCACGAAGTTTTCCATGATCTTAAGGCCCAAGGCCCCGGACTTCTCCGGGTGGAACTGCACCCCGAAGACGTCGAACCACTCGAAGACGGCGGTGTAGGGCAGCGTGTAATGACAGGCCGCGGCGGTGTGCGGCGTCAGCGGCACGTAGTAGCTGTGGGCGAAGTAGAGGTAGGGTTGATCGCCCAGGCCGGCGAGGAGCCGCGCGGGGCGGCGCATCTCGAGAGTGTTCCAGCCCATGTGCGGCACACGAGCATCCATAGGGAAACGCCGCACTATGCCCTGGTACAGCCCCAGTCCGTTCACTTCGGGCGCTTCGTCGCTGCCCTGGAAGAGAGCGTGCAGCCCCAGGCAGATGCCCAGGAAAGGCACGCCCGCCCGGATGCGCTCCACGAGCGGCCCCAGCAGGTCACGCCGGTCCAACTCGCGCATCATGTGGCCGAAGTGGCCCACGCCAGGGAGGATAATCTTCTCGGCGTCCAGCAGACCCTCCGGCGCCCACACCACGCTGAAGGCGCCCACTCCGATGGCGCGCAGCGTGTTGGTCACCGAGCGGAGATTGCCCGCGCCGTAGTCAACCACCGCGATCATAGCAGTCCCTTGGTGGAGGGAAGCTGGCCGCGGAGCTGCTTGTCCTTCGCGCAGGCGTAGCGCAGCGCGCGGGCGAAGCACTTGAAAACGGCCTCGACCTGGTGATGACTGGAGCGCCCGTAGAGCACTTTGACGTGCAGGTTGGCCCGGGCGTGCGCGGCGAAACCCTGGAAGAAATCCTCGAGCAGCTCGGCGTCCAGATCGCCGATGCGCCGCGCCTTCACCCGGTCCTGGTAGACCAGGTGGGGACGGTTGGAGAAATCCACCGCCACCACCGCCAGGGTCTCATCCATGGGCATGACGAAGTAGCCGGCGCGGTTGATGCCGCGGCGGTCACCCAAGGCCCGGTCAAACAACTGGCCCAGGACCAGCCCGGCGTCCTCGACGGTGTGGTGCTGGTCCACGTCCAGGTCGCCGCGGGCCGTCAGGTCCAGATCGAATCCGCCGTGTTTGGCGAACAGCTCCAGCATGTGATCCAGGAAGCGTATGCCGGTGGAGATGTGATAGCGTCCGCGGCCGTCGATGCGCAGGCGGCCACGGATCTGGGTTTCGCGAGTGATGCGTTCAATGATCGCGGTTCTCATGGCAGCACCGCCTCCAGTTGATTGACGTCGTCGAGCACCGCCAAAGCGCCTTCCTGGCGAAGCAGGCGGGCAAGCTCTGCGGCGCGCGGATTCGAGGGCGCGGCCACTCCGATGAAGGGCGCCCCTGCCGCCCGCGCGCAACGGGCATCGTCCAGCGTGTCGCCCACGTACCACAACTTGCGGCCCGGCACAAGCTCGGCTATGCGCAGCAGGCCCTCCGGATCGGGCTTCGAGCGGGCCACGTCGTCGGTGGTGATGATGGGGTGGAAGCGCAGGCCGGGCGCCGAGCGGGCCAGGGTGTAGCTCACCTCCGGGCGGATTCTTCCCGTGTAGATGGCAAGCTGGTAACGCAGGGCCAGCCGTTCGAGCAGCCCCGGCGCGGCGACCCACCGCTCGCGGCGGATGAGGCCCGCGGAGCCGTCCGCGCCGAAGAATATGCGCTGGAAATACTCGACCACCTGCTCGTAGGAGACCTCGACGCCAGCGCACAGGACGAAGTGGTGCGCCACGCGCCAGTCGTTGTTCCAGCCGCCCTGGTTCTTGAGGTCCTGGATGTCGCGGTTGGTGATCTCGCCCCCGGTGAAGTTGAACACGGTCTGGCGGATGGTTTCGCGGTAGGATTCGCTGACGTCCACCAGGACGCCGTCCATATCGAAGACCAGCAGGTCCGCGGGCATCACCAGATCTCCTCGAGCAGGGTGACGAGGCGCCGCACCTGCTCGCGCGATCCCACGGTGATGCGCACGCAGCCCGGCAGCTCGTAGCTGCGGTCGCGCACCAGCACGCCGGCCTCGCGCAGGCGATCGCGGACTTCAATAGCGCGCTGGCCGAAGCGGGCCAGGACGAAGTTCGCCGCGCTGGGGTAGTGCGGGATTCCGAGGCGCTCCAACTCCCCGTAGAGCAGATCGCGCGCGGCCAGCGCTTCCTCGACGTAGCGGGCGATGTAGTCGCGGTCCCGGACGGCTTCCCGCGCCGCCAGCGCGGCCAGAGCGTTGACGCTGTAGGGCGACTGCGCCTTGTGCAGGCAGGCGATGTTGTCCGCGCGCGAGAACACGCAGCCCAGCCGCATGGCCGCCATGCCGTAGACCTTCGAGAAGGTCCGGCTGACGAACAGGTTGGGGTAGCGGGGGAGCAATCCCAGCGCCGTGATGCCGGAGAACTCGTAGTAGGCCTCGTCGATCATCACCGCCGTCGCCGGCGCCTGCTGGAGAATCTGCTCGATGCCGTCGAGAGACACTGCCGTGCCGGTGGGGTTGTTGGGATTGGCCACGATCACGGCGCGGGTCTCGGGGCGGATGGCCGCCAGCAGCTCCTCCAGCGGGAACTCCAGGTTCTCCGGGCGATAGGCGAGCTCGCGGATGCGAGCGGCGGCCACTTCGGCGTAGAAGCGGTACATGGCGTAAGAGGGCTTCAGCAGCAGCACCTCGTCGCCGTCGTCCACATAGGTGTTGATGACCACCTGGATGGCTTCGTCGGTGCCGTTGGTGAGGAGCAGCTCCTTGGGTTGCACGCCGAAAAACGCGGAGAGCTCCTGGCGTGCCTCGCCGTACTCCGGGTAGATTGAAAGGCCGCCGGAGCTGAGCTGCTGGCGGAGGAACTCGATGACGCGAGGCGAGCAGCCGATGGTGTTCTCGTTGAAGTCCAGGCGCAGCTTGCCGGCGCGCCCGGCGGTGGGCGGCGAATAGGGCGCCATGTCGAGGACGGCGCTGCGGGGACGAAGCGGTTCAGCCACGGCTGCGGACCTCCACGGAGCGTGCGTGCGCCTCGAGGCCCTCGGCGCGGGCCAGCGTTCTCACGGCCGGCGCCAGCCTGGCGAGCGCCGCCGCGCTCAGCTCTTGCGTCGAGATCACCTTGACGAAATCGGCGGCGGAGAGGCCTCCCCGCAGCCGGGCCGCGCCGCCGGTGGGGAGCACATGGTTGGGGCCGGAGGCGTAGTCGCCGGCGGCTTCGGGGCTGTCTGGTCCGATGAAGACGCTGCCGGCGTTGCGGACCTGCTTGAGAAGAGCGCGGTCCGGAATGGTGAGGTGCTCGGGGGCGAAGCGGTTGGCCAGTTCGAGGGCCTCTTCGAGCGAGCTCACCAGAACGATGGCGCTGTTCTGGTCGATGGCGGGCCGCGCCACGCCGGCGGTGGGCAGCGTGCTGAGTTGCCATTCGACCTGCCATGCCACGGCGCGGGCCAGTTTCTGCGAAGTGGTTAGCAGGATGGCGGAAGCCTCGACGTCGTGCTCGGCCTGTGCCAGCATGTCCGCCGCGAGCACCGCCGGGTTGCCGTCCTCGGCGATGATCAAAATCTCGCTCGGCCCGGCGACGAAGTCGATGCCCACCTCCCCGGCCAGCAGCTTCTTGGCCGCGGTGACGTACACGTTGCCGGGGCCGACGATGCGGTCTACCTTGGGCACGCTGCGCGTACCGAAAGCGAAGGCGGCAATGGCCTGTGCGCCGCCCATCTCAAGAACGTCGCGGACCCCGAGCAGGTACGCCGTGCCGAGGATTTCAGGAACCGGGCGCGGCGAGGCTACACAAATTCGCCCGACCCCGGCCACCCGGGCGGGGACCACGGTCATCAGGAGCGTCGAGGGCAGGGGATAGCGGCCCGCGGGGATGTAGCAGCCCACCGCCTCCAGGGGGCGCACCACCTGACCCAGGCGCAGGCCCGGCGCGGCGCTCCAGGCAGCGTCGCGGGGCAGTTGGCGGCGCGCGTAGTCGCGGACGTTTCTGGCCGCCGCGCGCACGGCCTTGCGGAAGGTGGCGGGCAGGCGGCGCGCGGCGTGCTCAAGTTCCTCTGGCGGCACGCGGACGCCGGGGCGCTTCAGCCCATCCAGCCGCCGCGCGTACTGGATGAGCGCCCGGTCGCCCCGCCGCCGCACGGCTTCGACAATGGGCCGCACCACGCGCTCAGCCTCGCTAAGCCGCAAGGCCCGCCGCTGGAGCAACCGTCCGGCTTCCTTCGAGGAGATGATTCGGATCATGGCGTCACATCACGATCTTGTTCAGCGGGTACTCGACGATCCCCTGCGCCCCGGCCTGCTTCAGGCGGGGGATGATGCTGCGCACCGTGGATTCGTCCAGGATGGTATTCACCGCCAGCCACTCTTCGTCGCTGAGGTGCGAGATAGTGGGCCGCTTCAGCGCGGGCAGCACTTCCAGCACCGCCGCCAGGCTGTCCTTGTGCACGTTGAGCATCAGGCCCACCTTGCCCAGGGCGTTGATGGCGCCCTCCAGCAGCATGCGCAGGTCCTCCAGCTTGCCGCGTTTCCAGGCGTCCCGCCAGGCGTCCTGGTTGGCGATGAGCTGGGTGTTGGATTCGAGCACGGTGTCGATGACGCGCAGCTTGTTGGCGCGCAGCGAGGAACCGGTTTCGGTTACCTCGACGATGGCGTCGGCCAGTTCCGGCGGCTTGACCTCGGTGGCGCCCCAGGAGAACTCGACCTTGGCGGTAACGCCGTGGGCGGCCAGGTACCGCCTGGTGGTTTCGACCAGCTCGGTGGCGATGACCTTTCCTTCCAGATCCTTCGCCGAGCGGAAGGGTGAAGCGTCCGGCGCGGCCAGCACCCAGCGCACTTTGCCGAAGCTCTGCTTGGCGTAGATCAGGTCGGCCACGGTGACCACCTGGGCGGCGCATTCCTCGACCCAGTCGCGGCCGGTCAGCCCGGCGTCCAGCACGCCGTCCTCGACATAGCGGGCCATTTCCTGAGCCCGGATGAGCATGCAGTCGATCTCCGGGTCGTCGATGGCGGGGAAGTACGAGCGCGTCGAGATGGTGATATTGAAGCCGGCGCGGCGGAACAGATCGACGGTGGCGCTTTCCAGGCTTCCTTTGGGAATACCAAGTTTCAGTTTCATGCGCGGCTCCCGTAGAAGGCATCCGGATCGTAGGCGCGAGGCTCGGAGACCATCCACTCGCCCTGCCGGTACGTCCGGTAGAAGCAGCTCTGGTAGCCATTGTGGCAGACGCCGGGACCGAGCGCCTCGACGCGCAGCAAGAGCGCGTCCTGGTCGCAGTCGGTGGATATCTGCTTCACCACCAGGCGGTGGCCGGAGGTCTCGCCCTTCATCCACAGCTTGTTGCGCGAGCGGCTGTAGAAAGTGGCGCAGCCGGTCTCGAGGGTGCGCGCGAAGGCTTCGCGGTTCATGAAGCCCACCATGAGCACGCGGCCGGTGGCGTGGTCCTGAATCACGGCGGGGACAAGCCCGCCCAGCTTTTCGAAGTCCAGATCCATGGGTGACACCCGACAAAAAAGCCCGCCAAGCTGGGGCGGGCGTCCTTTCCTAAGAAATGGATTTGCTGGAGCTACAGATCCCCCCGCCGCCCCCGATGGGCGCCGTGGTGGTGATGACCGGCGGTGGACCTGAGTCGCATGGAACCTCCGAGTATAGCAGAGTCAGGGCGATCCGGAAGCGCGGCGCGTGCCGGTTGTACCCAGGCCCCGGCAGGCATCGTGGCGGTGTCGGATACCAGGGACCAGCACCTGGCGCTGTGTGGTTCTGACCTGATAGAGCGGTAGTCGCCTGCCGCGCGTCACACACGCCTTGGTTCGGTCGCCCACCTCCACTGCCACACAACACACCGTCTCAAGCACCTGCCAAGCCGTCGCCGAGGACAGACGGCTGCTGGCGGCGCGCAGTTTCTTCTCCAGGGCCCGGTCCGGCAGAAACGCCAGCGCCGGCCGCCAAGACGTGCGCCCGCACTCGTTCCTCCTTGCGGTGATGCACTGGCCGGATCTCCAACAGCCCCTTCAGGTGGGTGAAGCCCGGCTCGACTTCATGGAGCTGCCCTATGCCGCGAACGAATTGACTGCGCAACCACTCCCTGACGGTCGCGGCTCGCTTGCGGAATCGCGGCTGTAACCGAGCCACGAGCGTAAGCGAGTGGCCGCCGTGATGCGCAAGGACCTATGACGCCGCGTATAGTAAGCCATCACCGCCTCTGGCGGGGTCAGGTCCCGCTCTTCGGTCATCCGGCTTCGCTTTCAGTTCCTTCACGCTCAATCGACCGCCTCACTCATCCTCGCCATCTTACGGGAAGTCGGTCCTCCGCTCGCCGGCGGATTGGCCGTCACCACCACTCCCCGCGGAACCAGAATCCGCAAGCTACCCTTTCGCCCGAGCGAGTGAGGCCGAAGACCTGGCCCGTGCCGCCGAGCGGCTGCTGGCGTACTAGCAACGCCGGAAGCTGGCGGCCGGTTTGACTCCCGTCACGGCCGGGCATATACTACTGTCAGAAGTAAGTGTCTGTGCTTCGTGCTATCGCGAAAGGAGCTTGCTATGGGAGCTATTCTCAGAACTGTCTGTTTGCTGACGGCGTGCGCGGGCCTGGCCTGCGCCCAGGAGGTGCGTGCCAGCATTACCGGTATTGTCACCGACCCGACCGGTGCGGCGGTAGCGGGGGCGAACATCAGTGTCACCAACCTAGCTACCCGGGTGGCCGTTGCGGCCAGGAGCAACGACACCGGCAACTTCGTCGCGCCCTTCCTGCCTCCCGGCAAGTATGAACTTGCCGTGGAGGCCACGGGCTTTAAGAAGTTTGTGCGCCAGAACATCGGCCTGCAAGCCAATGACCGGGCCCGCATCGACGTTGCCCTGGAGGTCGGCGAATTGACTACCAGCGTCACGGTGAGCGAATCCGTCTCCCAGTTGCAGACCGAAACCGCCACCCGCTCGCAGGTGCTGGCCCAGGAAATCATCGCCAACCTGCCCACCCAGGGACGCAACCCGTTCCAGATCGCCTGGGCCGCCTCCAACGTCATCAAGAGCGGCAGTTGGCGCTACCTGCGCTCATTCGATATCGGTGGCACCTCCGGCATCTCCATCAGCGGCGGACGCGAGAAGACCAACGAGGTCTTGCTGGACGGCATCAGCAACGTCCGCGCCGAGTACACCGTCATCAGCATTCCCACCACCGAGTCCATCCAGGAATTCAAGGTGCAGGCCAACACCTACGATGCGCAATACGGCCGCACCGGCGGCGGCGTCATCACCGTGGTCACCAAGGGCGGCGGCAACGACTTCCACGGCACCGCCTTCGAGTACTTCCAGAACGACAAGCTGAACGCCAACCAGAGCGAGCTCAACCAGCCCACCACGGTGGCCGGAGTGTTCTACCCCAACGGCCGCAAGCCGCCCAATCACATCAACCAGTTCGGCGCCATGGCCTCCGGTCCCTTCTATGTTCCCAAGCTGCTCAACACCAGGAACCGGGCCTTCTGGATGCTCTCCTGGGAGAGCATGCGCCAGCGTTCCGCCGACCCCGACGTGAAGACCTTCCCGCCCACGGATCTGCGCACGGGCGATTTCTCAGGGCTATACAACGCCGCCGGCCAGCAGGTGCTCATCTACGACCCGCGCAGCACCCGGCCCGACGGCAGCCGCACCCCTATCGCCGGCAACCGCATACCCACCAGCCAGATCGACCCCGTTGCCCAGAAGGTGCTCTCCTTCTACCCGCCGCCTTCCGCTCCCGGCGACGGTCCCGCGCGCATCAACAACTACCCGTACCCGTCGCGCTGGATCGCCAGCTTCGACCAATTCGTCGGACGCACCGACGTGGTGCTCAACTCCTCCAACAACATCTTCTTCCGTTACAACGAGAACCCCTTCCAGGAGTTCCGCGCCATCGTCTTCGGCATGACCAACCCCGCCGAGCCGAGCGGCAACACGCCCCTGTTGCGCAATGGCCGCAACATCATGATGAACTGGACCTCCACACTCTCGCCCAGCATGACCTTCGACCTCCGCTTCGGTCTGAACCGTTGGGAAGAGGCGGGCGGCAGCTCCATCGGCGCGGGCTATGATCCCAAGCAGCTCGGCATCGACTCGGCTCTGGTGGCCCAGTTCAGCCAGTACCAGTTCCCCAGGTTCGACCTTCAGGACTATCAGTCGGTCGGCTCGGACGCCTTCGGACCCGGCACCCGCGACACATACAGCGTGCAGCCCAACTTCAATAAGGTGCTCGGGCGTCACTTCATCAAGTTCGGCGTCGAAGCCCGGCAGTACAACCTGAATAACTCGGGCCGCGGCTATCCCTCCGGCCAGTGGTCCTTCACCAAGGCCTGGACGCAGGCCAACGCCAGCCGCGCCGACGCCGTGTCCGGCAACAGCCTGGCCACCTTCCTGCTCGGCTTTCCCAACTCGGCGCAGGTGCAGAAGAACATCGACCCGGCCTACCGGCATTTCTACTATGCCGGATTCATCCAGGACGACTGGAAGCTGACCTCGCGGCTGACCCTGAACGTCGGGCTGCGCTGGGACGCGGAATCGGCCAACCTGGAGCGCTACAACCGCATGGTCAACGGCCTCGATCTGAACGCTCCCAGCCCCATCGCCAGCCAGGTGAAAGGTCTGGATCTGAAGGGGCGGGTGCTGTTCGCCGGACTGGACGGCCAGCCCCGCCAGCTTCTCGATACCGACCAGAACAACTGGCAGCCGCGCATCGGCCTGGCTTACAGAGTGCGCGACAAGTGGGTGCTCCGGGGCGGATACGGCATGTACTACATCGGTTGTGACATGACGGGCTCGTCCGCCGGCTTCAGCCGGACCACCAGCGCCGTGGTCTCCACCGATGGCCTCACGCCGGTAGCCGGCCTGCGGACGGCCAATCCCTTCGTGACCCTCGGCGGCAAGCTGCTGGACCCGATCGGTTCCAGCCAGGGCGCGGCCAGCTTCCTGGGCGAAGGCATGAGCAGTTACAAGCGGGACCGCGGAAACGCTTACGCGCACCAGTACTCCTTCGACATCCAGCGCGAGTTGCCGGCCGGCATGCTGTCTGAAATCGGCTTCAACGGCAACTACACCCGGCGCCTCTCCAACACCGCCAGCTTTGCCCTGAGCTACATCCCCACCAATGAGATGGGGCGGCGCACCGCCGCGGGCGTCATTGATACCGCCTACTACACCGGGCAGGTCCCCAACCCCATGGCCGGCCTGATTCCCAACAACGCCGCCTTGAACGGCGCGAACATCCAGCGGCAGATCCTCTGGCGCGCTTACCCGCATTACAGCGGCGTTACCGCCATGAGTATCCCAATCGGCCGCAACGATTACCACGGCATGTCCGTCAAGGTCACGAAGCGGCTCACGCACGGGCTGAGCTTCCTCTCCAGCTACGGCATCGGCAAGAACCTGCAACAGATCCGCATCCTCAACGCCCAGGACTTCGTGCTGGCAAACTGGGAAAACACCAGGCTGGTCAAGGAATCCAACCAGAACATTGACGCCCCGCAGAAGTTCGTGATCGCGGGCATTTACGAGCTGCCCTTCGGCAAGGGCCGGCAGTTCGCCGCGGACGTCCCGGGAGTGGTCAACCAGATCATCGGCGGCTGGCAGATCAACTACGACGTGACCTACCAGAGCGGCTGGATGGTGGATCACCCCAACGCTCCGCAGGCCCGGTCTGGCAGCCCCAAACTGGAGAACCCCACCCGCACTCAGGTGTTCAACACCTCGCTGTGGATGGACGCGGCTACGGGCCGCCCCGTGGCGCCGCCGAATCTGAGCTACGAGTCGCGCACTTTCCTGTTCCTGTTCAGCAACATCCGCCGCCCCGGCTACCAGAACTGGGACGCCTCCCTCTCGAAGAACTTCCCCATCAAGGAGGACCTCCGGCTGCAATTCCGCTTCGAGATGGTGAACATGATGAATCACCCCTGGTTCAACGACACGGCGTCCGTGGACGTGACCAACGCCGCGTTCGGCCGGCTGAACCCCACGCAGCGCAACCTGCCGCGCTTCATCAAGCTGGCGCTGCACCTGAACTGGTAGCGTGCGCTTCGCCTTTTTTCTCGCGCTGGCCGCGCTGCTGGCGGCCGGCGCGCTGGTTATCGCCGCCGAAAGCGGGGGACAGGCCACTCTGTCCCCCCGTGGACAGAGCAGCCTGTCCCCCTCCGCACGACAAGGGGGACGCTTCCGTCTGTCCCCGCTGGTGGTGAGCGTTTACGCCACCGCGGGGGATGTGCTCCGTTACCTCGCGCCGCCCGATGGCGTCGAGCGCGTGGCGCCGCTGCTCAAGCGCCTCCAGGTCTCCCGCGTTTTCCTCGAAGGCCGCCGCGGCGATGAGTACGTGCCGCCCGCCACGCTCGCCGCTGTGCGCGATCGCCTCACCCGCCTCGGCATCGCCACCTCCGGCGGAATCGCCACGGTCCCCGGCAAGACCTTCGGCGTGCGGCAGCAGGGGAAGCTGGGGTGGCTCAACTGGGAGGCCGAGCAGACCCGTGCCGGCGTCGCGCAGTTCTTCAGCGAGAATGCCCCCGTCTTCGACCAGCTCATCGTGGACGACTTCTACTGCACCGCGGATACCTCCGAGGCCTCCCAGCAGGCCCGCGGGTCGCGCTCCTGGGCGCAGTATCGGCAGGATCTCCTGGTGTCGCTGATCGAGCCGCTCATGGTGCGCCCCGCGCAGGCCCCGCGCCCCGGCGCGCGTCTCATCATCAAGTACCCGCAGTGGTACGACCGTTTCCACCTGTTCGGCTACGACCCCGCGCGCATGTCCGTCCCCTTCGAGCAGGTCTGGGTGGGAACCGAGGTGCGCAACCCCGAAACGCAGCGCATGGGCTTTGTCCAGCCTACTCAGGGCTACGTCAACTTCCGCTGGCTGGCGAGCGTCATCGGCGACAAGGTGCGAGGCGCCTGGTTCGATCACATCGAATGCACCGCGCAGAACTTCCTCGACCAGGCCTACCAGAGCGTTCTGGCCGGCGCACGCGAGCTGACGCTCTTCCACCTCGGCGACATCGTCCAGGAACATCCCGGCGACGCGTTGTTTGCGGCCGCGCTTCCTGAGCTCAGGGACCTCGCCGCGAAGGTGCGCGGCCGCGCCCCGCGCGGCATCGCCTGCTACAAGCCGCCCTCGAGCGATGCCGACGATAACCTGTATCTGGCGGACTACCTCGCCATGCTGGGCCTGCCCATAGTGCCCGCGGCGCGCTATCCGGCGGACGCCCGCGTCGCCATCCTGGGCGCTCAGGCCGCCGCTGATCCCGGGCTCCTCGACAAGCTGCGCCGCCATCTGGCCACCGGCGCGACCCTGGTGCTTACTCCCGCGCTCGTGCGACGGCTGGGCGCGCCCGCCGAGGCGCTGAGCGGCGTCCGCGTCTCCGCCGACCCGGAACCCGGCGTGACGGCGGAGCTCGGGGCGCACAAGCTCGCCACTCCTGTCGAATTAGATCTCGGCGTGTCGGCTGCCGCCAGCCTCACCAGGATCGCCGCAGCGGACCGCCGCGTCCCCTGGCTGACGTCCCGCCGCGCTGGCGGCGGGCAGGTGCTGGTGTGGAACCTGCGCACATTCTCCGAGCAGGACTACGAGGAGGTGGGCGAAGTGCTGCTGCCGCCCAAGAAGCGCGGCCTCCCCGATTTGCCCCAGCACCTCGCCGACGAGCTGCGCCGCGTACTGCTCGCGCCCCTGGGCGTCCGCCTCTCCGCCCCCACCCGCGTTGCTCTGTACCTGTTCGACAACGACGCCTGCCTCTACAACTTCCTCGACCGGCCTGTGCGCCTCCGCCTGGACGGGAAGAGCCTCGACCTCGGCCCCAACCGGCTGCTTTGGCTCGGCCCTTGAGAGGGGACAGACGGACCTGTCCCCGGCTGGCTCTCGCTATACTGGCTCGGGAGGTCAGCGTGACAACCATCAGCAGGCGCAGCGCAGTGGCCGGCTTATCATCCGGTTTCTTGATCGTACGGCCCGAGACGGCTTTCGGGTCGCAGGCCAACTCGGC
>Ga0194125_10006580_pt1 | contig 17061 bp, 20 predicted proteins | sample TA2KigC250mmetaG_FD_148626 | JGI IMG/M metagenome (GOLD analysis project Ga0194125, IMG submission 148626) | Freshwater microbial communities from Lake Tanganyika, Tanzania - TA2015034 Kigoma Deep Cast 250m | ecosystem: Environmental > Aquatic > Freshwater > Lake | place: Tanzania: Lake... | reverse complement strand
TGGGAACTCCCTTGACGCAGATATGGGACGAATCAGAAACATTGGAGAAGTTGAGAAAGAAAGAAAACCTGAAAGGAAAATGCGGAAGGTGTCCGATAGCAGATTGCCGGGGTTGCCGTAGCTTAGCCCTTGCCTTAACGGGCGACCTCCTCGCCGAGGATCCCTACTGCGGGTATCCAAAATTTAAGTTGACTTGTCGAGTCAAGATCGAATAAACTTAATAAAAAACAGAAGGAGGTAAGTGAGATGATTCCCAAGATCAAGAAGATCCTTTATTGCACCGACCTCAGCAAAAACTCTTCCTATGCCTTTCTTTTTGCCATCGATATGGCTAAAAAGCATGATGCGAAAATTGTCGTCCTCCATGCCATCGACCCCATTCCTCCTTATGTGGATTTTTATACCGGCCTTACGGATGAGAAGAGGCAGAAACAGCAGGAAGAAATGGTGAAAGATCTTAAGAAGCACCTCCAGGGGTTTTGCAAAAGGGCAGAAACCCACATCGGTCCTCCTTGCACGGAGTTGGTTTCCAACATCCTTGTCCCCAACGCTCATCCTCCTGAAGCCATCCTGAAGGCGGCGGATGAAGAAGATTGCGATATGATCGTGCTTGGAACCCATGGGAAGGGATTTTTAACGCATGCCTTTATCGGGAGCGTTTCGAAAGCGGTCCTTTATCGAACCCGAAAGCCCATCTTTATCATCCCATTGCCGTCCGAAAAAGCTTCTTTTGACTGGGATGGCATTTGATCAACCCGATTGTCTTTAAAGAGTTAAAGGAGGTCAGAAGGGGAAGAGGATTCCACTTAGGAGGGGGTTCCCTTCAGGCCGATGGATTCGGCGACCTCCTGCATTCCTTTGATCGTATCGTCGATCAATTCGTCCAGCCCGACGTGAAGCATCTCCGCACCTTTTTCGATGATCGACCGGTCCACGCCAGCAGCAAACCTCTTGTCCTTCCATTTATTCTTTACGGATTTGACCTGGACATCGAGGACACTTTTTGAAGGGCGGATCAAGGCCGTGGTGACGACGAGCCCTGTCAGCTCATCGATGGTGTATAGATACTTTTCCAGATCGGTTTCCGGCATGACCTCGGAACAGATGCCCCATCCATGGGAGACTGCCGCCCGGATATATTCCTCAGGCCATCCCAGTTCGTTGAGGATCTCCCCAGTTTTTTTGCAATGCTGATCGGGAAACTTTTCGTAGTCGAGATCGTGGATCAAGCCGATGATTCCCCACTTCTCCTGATCCTCCCCCCGTTTCCGCGCGATGTAGCGCATCACTCCTTCAACTGAATAGGCATGCTTTCGAAGGCCATCGCTCTCGTTGTATTGATGAAGAAGTTCTATGGCTTCCTGTCGTGTTGGAGTCTTTTCTGTCATAATTATTCCTCCTCTGTATTCTTCTTTATCATTTCATTTCCATGCCGGTCAAGTGGTAATAAAATTGACAGAATCTCTCTGTTGGGTTATTCGATTTAAGAGTCCATAAAATTGGAGGAGAACCAATGCCGAAGATTATCGAGGGTGTCTATTTTATTCCGGGGCAGGACGAGATGATGCCGGATTCGCACACCTGCGTCATTGGAAAACCATCTTCAAAGGACCTTTCCATCATCGATCCGGGTCTCGTCGGAAAGGGGAATTATAAGATTGATTCGATCAGAAAACTGGGGATCGAGCTGGAGGATATCAGAAGGGTAATTATGACCCATACCCATTTCGATCATATCGGCGCTCTCTCTGAGATTCAGAAGAGAATCCCCTGGGCTGAGCTGTGGATCCATCAGACAGAAGGCGACCCATTGGAACAAGGGGACGAAAGAACGGTCTATGGCATGGAGATGTTTCAGCAGGTCTGTCAGATGCAGTTTGGGATAAAATCCGGATCCTTCACTTTCAAGGTCGATCGAAAGCTGCAGGGGGGAGAAAGCCTGAAAATCGGAGGGATGTCGTGGGAAGTGATCCATATCCCAGGACACTCATTAGGCAGTATCGGCCTCTACTATTCACAAGAGAAAGTTCTTATCCCTGGCGATGTCCTCTATGCTGATCATGCGATCGGTCGCTTTGATCTCTTCGGCGCGAATGGGGCGGCGCTCAGGGATTCCCTGAAACGGCTTTCCGAGCGAGAGGTAAAAATTCTTCTGCCCGGCCACAATCAAGCTGTGACGAAACTACCAGCGGGCTACATCCTTGAAACCTTAAAACAGTGGGAACCCTATCTGGGTTGAAAGATCGGAGGTGCTCAATGAAAAAGGTCATTTTTTCAATTTTAACAGTTATCTCCATTGCGATCAGCCTGCCTGCTTATGCAGATCAGGAAGCAAAGGAGATTCTCAAGGCTGTTGTGAAGATACGATCGGTTATTCCCAAGGAAGCCCATTCAGCGGGGACGCTGGGAACGGAGCGGGAGGGTAATGGCGTGGTCATTGATTCCAAGGGCCATATTCTTACAATCGGCTACCTCATCATCGAGGCGGAGAGCATCGAAATCACCCCTCCGGAGGGAAAGCCTGTCAGCGCCACCTTTGTAGGGTACGACCATGCCACGGGATTCGGGCTCCTGAAAACAGATATCCCCTTAAATGTGAAACCGATGAAGATGGGACAATCGGCAAAAGTGAAAGAGGGAGAGCCTGTTGTGATTGCAGGATATGGAGGTCAAGAAGAAGCGGTTCAGGCTGTAGGGGTGATCAGCCGGAAGGAATTTACGGGGTACTGGGAATATATTATTGAAGAGGCCCTCTATACCGCGCCCGCTTTTTCTAGTTACGGAGGAGCTGCATTGATTGACCGGAACGGTCTGCTCGTGGGCATCGGATCTCTTTTAAGCCAGGTGGTGATCCCCGGGTTCGGCACCATTCCCTGTAATATTTCTGTTCCGATCGATCTCCTTCCTCCCATTCTAAATGACATGATCACAAGGGGCCGTTCCCAGAAAGCTCCAAGACCCTGGCTCGGCATTAATGCAGAGGAGGCGCAGGGCCGGGTCTTCATCACCAGAGTGACACCGGGAGGCCCGGCTGAAAAGGGAGGCCTGAAACCCGGCGACCTTATTCTAACCGTTAAAGGAAGAGAGATAAACGGACTGTCCGATTTTTATCGCAAGATTTGGGCACTGGGCAATGCAGGAGTGGAAGTCCCTCTTGCCATCCTTCAGGGAATTAAGGTCCGCGAGATCACGCTCCGGTCTTCAGACCGCTACCAGTTTCTCATGCTCAAACCGCAGAAGGTCTTATGAGGGCCTCGAGGCTTTCTTAGGATGCCAAGAAAGCAAGAATGGCATGAAGAGTGGCGCTGATCAAAAGGGTCATTCCGCTCTTCTTATGCACTCCAAAAGGCGCCTTGATCCATCGAAGCCCCGTGCTCAACTGAAAGAGGATCAGAAGAAAGTTCAGAATCCCCAGTATTAGAATAATTGATACTCCACCGATGTTCATTTTGGAAATCTCTCCCATCTATTCTTTAATGGAGATCTTTACGGTTGTCGGTCCTGTGCTTCCGTGAATGTTGCAATTAGCCTCGGCAGTGACCTCCAGGTCTTCCATTGCTTTGATTGCGATTTCCTTGGTGAAGACCCCCGACTCAGGTCTCTGGCCTGAAGTGAAATCCCACCGGGCGATTTCTTTCTTGTTGGCGACCACCTGCAACGATTTGGTGTAGTGAATAAAACTGTTCCCTTTGTGCGTAACGGTCACCCGGATCATCACCTCCGAACCCTTTTGAACGGTCTGCGGAGCCTCAATGGAAGTGGAAGATTTGTTTGCGAATGCTACCCCTGTGCGCAGAGCAAGAAAAAAGAAAGGAATAGATAAGAGAAAATCCCTTCTCCTCATAGAACACCTCCTGATCGAATTTTCCGTACACCATCATTTTAACCCGTCTTTTTCCGAATGCAAACAGTAAAGTTGCCGAACAGGGGGGTATCTGTTACACATTAAATAAATAGGAATTGCCCATGGCCGATAGGCCACTCACAAACCATGAAAATGGACTGTGGGAAAGGTTATGGTTACGAAGCCCGTTTCGTCATTCGGTAACGGTTACGTAAAAAAGAATTAAAAGACGATAAACGTAGCCTTTTATCAACGATACGGGCCTCGTTGCCCTTACCGTTAAACTTAATTAAATAAACTGAAAGTCAGGCCAAAGATCATGAATTTGACTCGCAGGGATCTTTTAAAGAAAACAGGTAAGATAGCTCTTGGTTTTGGGTCGATGAGTCAGATCCTTTCGGGTTGCACGAGCAGGAATATGGGAGGGCCGAGTCGAGATGAGATATTATGGAACGATCATTATGAAAAGTTCACGAGACATTGGGATCCTATTTATGGCCCTCCCATTCGCCGGTCATCGAGTTACGGAGGACTCAGCAATTTTCAGGGGCACATTGAAGGAGGCGCCACCCCGGGAGTGGATTATGATGTCCTGATGAACACGCCGCTTGTTCCGATGATGGCTTCCTATTTAAGGCAGGCCACTAAAGATGAACATGGCTCCCTGTATATTCTGCTGGTCAATAAGTTCCATCCCTCCTATCGAATCAGCTACGGTCACTTGAACAGGGTCTTTCCTGACAGAAGGTACTTTTTGGCGGGAGAGGTGATGCGAGCTGCGGCAGAAGGAGTGAAACCCTTGACGAGAGAGCAGGTCGTTGCCCTCTCCGGAAATTCAGGCGTAGGCCTGCTAAAAAATAGATTTGTTCACCCGCCGCACCTGCATATTACACTATACTATCTCAACGTCAGGAACAGAACGATGGCCTATCTCGACCCGGAAAAATTCGGCCTGGACGGAGGGCGGCCTGTGTTCTGGGACGGAGAGACGATTCTGGATGTCCAGCCGGAAGAGAGAATTTCGAGACTTGAACTCACTCTGGAAAACCTGGAACAGGAACTTAACCTCTGGCCCAGGATATCCGGATTGGATGAGGTGGAGGGCAATTTAATGCAGTACAGCCGTCTTCTAACAGGGGTAAAAGGGAAGCGGATTCTGGACTCGAAGCATTTTCACGACATGAGAACCCTATTGAAAAGGGTCACGCTGAAGGAAAAGAGATTTATTCCCGGGACCAGGCCTTATTCTCTCATGCTGAAGGTCGTTGGATATAGCATGGACGAGCAACAGGAGATTATCCTGACACTGCCATTTATCGCTCCTGGTCCGGTAAATATTTATAAAAAGTTGGTGTGAGGTTGCCACTCATTATGGGTCATTAATGGTTATCGAGTTGTGGCGTCCCGATTTAGTCGGGATGGACTACGCCCTCAACCTGCCTTCGCCGAAACGCTCTCGCCTGCCAAAGAACTTGTTCGGCGAGCAGGTCGTGCAGGCAGGTAAATGGAGGCGCAACTTTAAAGGAGGAACCCATGTTTATTCAGGCAAATGGTATCAAGATCAATTATGAGCTTTCCGGGAGAAAGGATGGTCCTGTGGTCATCCTGAGTCACTCTCTGGCTTCCAGTTTGAAGATGTGGGAGCCTCAGATGGGAATACTGGAATCTCACTTCCGTGTTCTCCGTTACGATACACGGGGCCACGGCCGAAGCGAGACAACTCGCGCCCCCTATACGCTGGAAATTTTAGGGAAGGATGCTATCGGTTTGCTTGATGCCTTGAATATTGAGCAGGTCTACTGGGTAGGGCTTTCCATGGGCGGAATGATCGGCCAGGCTATTGCCTTAAATCACCCCCGCCGGCTTAAAAGCCTTGCCCTGTGCGATACCGCCGCCGTTATTCCTGCGGAGGCACAGCCGATATGGGATGAACGGATTGAAGGGGTGCGAACCATCGGGATGAAATCCCAATTAGAGACGACGATGGAGCGCTGGTTCACTCCACCGTATCTGAGGTTGAACCCTCCGATGTTCACCCTGATCAAGGAGGAGTTTTTAGCCACTCCGGCAGAAGGTTATATCGGATGTGCCGGAGCGATCCGGAGACTCAATTATTTGGAGCGCCTTGGCGAGATCAATCTTCCAACTTTCATCATAGTGGGTGAGGATGATCCCGCAACGCCAGTTTCGGCCTCCCAAGCCATTCATGAACAGATCAAAAATTCAAAACTGATCATCCTTCCATCCACGCGCCACCTCTCCAATGTGGAGCAGGCAGAGGCATTCAATCGTCATCTGTTGGAATTTTTGCGGAGTGTTGCTAAACTTTAGTCCATCGATTTAGAAAAGAGTCAACATGTCTATCTTCTTCAATGCGGATGAAATTTTTCAGATGGGGCTTCGAATCGAGACGAATGGAAAAGAATTCTATGCAACCGTTGCTCAAAACAGTTCTGATCCTGCAATGCAGAAGTTTTTTTTTGATCTTTCCAGATGGGAATCCGAACACATCCATTATTTTGACCGTTTAAGACAGGCCTTGCCAGATTCAGCCAAACGGGGGGCTTCTTTCGATCTGGGCGAGGAACTTCTCCTTTATCTCCAGGCCAGCGCGGACAGCCATATGTTTTTAAGAAATAAGGACATTCAAAAACTGGCGTCCCAGTGTAAAACGCCCCTCGAAGCCCTGGAGCTTGCGATCGCTTTTGAAAAAGATTCCGTAGTCTTCTACACCATGATGAAAAAAGTCACACCGGAGGAGTTCGGGAAAAAGGAGATCGATCTCCTGATTGATGAAGAGGTCGGACATATCGCTCTGCTCCACCGGAAGAAGAAGGAGTTGGAAAAGAGATAAAGGAAGGTCATTTAAAAAAGTGAAGGACTTGATGCGCCGAGTTTAACGGCGCAGAGCGCCGTGAACTCCAAGAAGAATAAACATTCCTCCGAGGATCTGTTGCGGAAAGACCTTCTCCCCCATCCAGAGATAGTTAAAGAGGATCGCCCACAGGGGGATGAGGTAGAGATAAACCATGGACCGGGTGACACCCAGCCTCTCAATCCCTCCATAATAGAAGACATGGCCTACGATGCCCGGCAGCAAGATGGCATATCCCAGGGCCCACCAGGAGGCTGCACGGACCTGGTTCAAAACAATAGGGGCTGCCAGCAAAGGAACGGCAAGCCATAGCACCAGTGAACCGATTATCATGCAGTAGCCCATCAGACGGAGCGGAGAATAGATTTTGAGAAGGGGTTTTGACCATGCGGTAAAGAAGACAGCCGCAAAGAAGGCAGCGATCAAGGAGATCAGGTCGCCGGGGAGCGTATCGGGAGAGAACCGGAGACTCACCGAGGGTTTCAGAATGACCAGCATCACGCCGACTAAGGAGAACAGCATGTAGAGATATTGCTTCCTTCCGACGGACTCCTTCTCAACGAGATGGACATAGAGAGCACCCCAGATGGGTGTGGTTGAAAGGATGAGGACAGAGTTGGAGGCCGAAGTCAGGTCCAGGCCGACCAACCAGAGGATTTGATAGACCCCGATTCCAAGACTTCCTACCCATGCCACTTTCCAGAGATCCTTCTTTTGGATCGCAATACTTTTTTCCCATTTCCAGGTGAGCAAGAGGACCAGAATGCCGCAGAGAGTGAACCGGATGGCTCCAAAAAGGACCGGCGGTAAATCCACAAAAGCAGATTTGACGATTCCGTAATTGGCCCCCCAGGTCAACACGACGATGATGAGAAGGAGGTGGCCGAGGTTTTTATTTTTTTTAGACATATCGAATGCTGATTTCAAGAGGCCAATGTAGTGGGTCTAACACTTCTTTATATAATCCGTTCACCCTGAGCCTGTCGAAGGGTGCATCATATCGACTGGTTCCGTTCATGGTTCGACATAGCCTGTTCTGAGCAAACCGTTCACCCTTCGAGAACCTCAGGGCGAACGGTGGTCGTAGGGCTCACCACGAACGAACTGCAAAGGAATTTATGACGTACTATATCAATATCTTGCAGAGTTCCGCCACCCGCTTTCCTAATTTGCGTGCATTCTCTGATGCCTTATCATCCGGAGCGCCCACACAGGCCACACCATAATGACCTGTTGCCTCCATGGGATCTCCCACCACGATCATCCCATAGATGAGCATGCATTGGATAATGGAGAGCATGGTCGTCTCTTTTCCACCTGAGAGGTCTCCCGAGGTGGCAAAGGCGGCTCCGACCTTATTCTCCACCTTCTTTCGTATTCCCACATATTCATCGAAGATGCGTTTCAAATCCCAGGCCATGGCGCCGAAATAGACCGGAGAGCCCGCGATGATACCGGAAGAGTTTAAGAAATCCTCTTTTGTAACTTCCTGAGTTGATTTAAGAAAGGCCTGCGCCCCTGAGACCGAGTTCACTCCCTCAGCAATCCTCTCTGCCAGCTTTCGGGTGTTTCCACCTTTTGAATAATAAAGGATTAAGACCTGCATTGTTTTCCTCCTCGTTTTTTTTCACGAATAACACAGCCGAAAGATCTTTGCAAGAAAGAGGAAGGGCTTTTTCAACCCTTAAAATGCGGTGTGTTCCTATTGGTAAAAAAGTCGACTGAATAGTTGTCTTTATACCTTATTGGGTTCTTCCGGAAGTGGGGTTTTCGCGGTAAATATAGGCGATGGCTTCAAGGAATTGTTTCCGCCCCGAAGGAGTAAAAAGGACTTTTAAGGTTTTGTCTCTTTCAACAAGGAATCGGCTTCAGTGAGAACAACGTCGAGATCATACCCCTTGCCCGCCTCGATCTCCTTTTCGCCACGGGCAAGATGACGTAAAAGTTCCAGTTCATGCTGGGAATGCTCATAAGCTTCCATGCTGACCATTACCACAGCGGCCCGCCCTCGCTGTGTAATCACAAGAGGCTCTTTGGATGAGGTCACCCGCTTCAGGATGGTTGTGGCATCCTGCCGCAGATCGGTAATCGGGATGATATTCGGGATTTTAGTCATTGAAGATACCTCCTACGATAGTGTTAATCATACTTCTAACCCTATCAAAAATCAAGGACGATTTGGGTTCCCCCTCAATCCCTCCCTCTCCCCGGTGGAGATTGTGTCGTAATTGCAAGCAAAGGGGGAGAGGCAGTCAGGTTCCAAAGCTTTAGAATGCGGGTCTTTTAGATTATGGGGAATTTTTATTTATATAAAAACGAATGTTTTCATACACTTGGCATGCCTGAATCCGAACGGCTAAAGGTTGCCGCCCTAAATCTTTTCCACCCGACCGCGACCGCCCCTCCCCCTTTTCAAAAAGTCGGTTTTTTCATATTTCGACACAGTCTCGTGGGGAGAGGAGAAGGGTGAGGAGGAATTTCAAATATTTTTGGGTAGAGTTTAGGAATCGTTTGGCGTAAAAAGATTTATTAGTGAGTTAATAAGCCGGTTTCACGGAAGCTGTAGTAGCCTTTTCGATTAACGATGATATGGTCAAGAATTTGAATGCCAAGAATCTTGCCTGCCTCTGTGAGCTGACGATGGATATTTAAATCAGATTCACTCGGTTCCAATTCGCCAGATGGATGGTTGTGAACAAAGATCACGGCGGCCGCACAGTCAGCGATGACATCGGCAAAGACCTCCCGGGGATGGACCGGACTTTTGTCGAGCAACCCGATTGTAACGATCCGTTTTTCAATTACTTCATTTGCCCCGTTGAGGGAAATACAAATGAAGTGTTCCTGTTGCTTTCCGGCAATGTCGGCGACAAGCGGCAGGACATCATTAGCGCATACAATCTTGATCGTTTCCTTCAATAAATGCCTTCGCGCGAGTTCAAAGGCAGCTAAAATCTGCGCCGCCTTGGCCAATCCCATACCTGGGACTTTAAGCAGATGGTCCAGCGATAGCTTATCTTTATGCTCTCGGATTAAGCCTGCCACCTGTTTAGCTATTGTCCTCACATCAACACCGGCTGTTCCCATACCGAGAATAGCCGTAACAAGCTCCTCATCCGTGAGAGCCTGGGGTCCCTTTTCCCGCAATTTCTCGCGCGGTCGTGCATGTTCCGGCATGTCCTTAATGGTTTTCACATTCGTTTCTTTTGTTTTCTTTTGTTAATCCAATTCCTTACAACCAATTTTAACAATGGACTAACAATTTGATTTATAAGGACTTTTTAAATAATGTGTCTATGTTTTTCTTTGTTTGAAACAGTTTTTTATTGTTTAACACCCTTTCTGATCTTCCTCTCCCCTAACTTATGCACCAGTCTCAATTGGTTATGCACCAGTCTCATTGTTCTGAGGTGCATTTTGAGGGTGGTGCATAAACCGTTCTCTGTCCACTCCTTGAGCATTCGGGAAACTGTGTTTATAGTGTAGTGTCTCTAACATTTCTTTACATACCCCGTTCGCCCTGAACTTATTGAAGAGCAAACTATATCGAGGGGTTCCGTTTATAGTTCAACACATTTTAAAGTTAAATGACCCCATCCAATTGTTGTAACAGTGCAACGACAATTTTTTCATCAAGAAATGCCCTCACGGTTTCTTGCAGGGGCGATTGGACTCCGGCAGATCTTTGATAGTTTTCATACTTATCTTTTTTGTCGGATCACGCCAAAATGGCGCGTTGTTTGGCGCGGTAGCCGTCCGTGCTGGCACAAAGAGAGATTATCGCGCCACTCCTGCGTGTTTTCTTGCGTGACCGGACTCCAAAGCCATTCTGAATAAAGTCCTTCATGCCACTGACAGGCACCGATCATGGCGAAAGCACCTCATATCTTGTAGTTGGTCCGGAGCCAACAGGTTTGATCAACTTGAGTTCGGTAAAATGCTTGAGGTGGTGCTGTGCCGTCCTCTTCGGGATGTTCATGGCATCTGCGTAATCTTGCGCCCCAACTATGCGTTGCGTGGCAAGCCATTGCCAGCCTTTCAGCTCTGACTTGCTCAGGGATTTAAAAACATCCTGGTCAAGCGTCTTGGCTGCCGCTTGAGTTGATCGGTACAGTTTGAGAACAAGATAGGGAGCATCCCACAAATATCTCGGCAACGGCAAACCGAGTTCCTTTGCCCGGTCTCGCAGTGATGCGATGCCCAGGCCCTGCTCCTCTGCCATACCCATCCGCGCGAAGACGAAATGTAATTCAGGATTCCGACTCAACATTGGCGCAGTAAAGGATTGAAGTTGCTCAAGGGTGATTGGAGGCGGTGGCATGCCAGGACTTTTTACTGTAATCGTGTCTTCCGTGACAACAATCTGACACTTGCCGCCTTCGATGCTGTAGTCACGGTGAATGAGGGCGTTGATTACGGCTTCGCGCACCATCTCGAAAGGCAGAGCCGGTCGTTCTTCCCGATGCATTTTGCTCCGGTCAAAAACATTGGGAAGCTTGTTTCTGAGCCATTTCTCCAATAAATCGGGAATCATGACTGCAGGCTCGTCAAATTCCTTCCGTTCCTGGTCCCCGTTCGGGTATTGAATCGTCCCAAGGAGTCCCGCCTGAGGCATGGCCCTGCGCGGTTCTTTGCCAAACAACAGGATGCCGAACCCAGTCGGAACCAGCCGGTCGCCTTCTTCTTTCAATTGTCCTTGCTGCAGGAGACGCCTGTTGAACTCATCGGAACCTACGGCATCGGCAATCCTGGCGCGTTCACGGTAGACCGCCAAAGCCTTCTCGGAAAAGTCCGTGAGGACAGCAGCCGGGAGTCTGTTTTCAAGTGGAGAAAGAACGATTTCAATCGGCGCCTTCTTTACGGCGGCTGCACGTTCCAGTGCTTGCGTCAGGAATTCTTTGTTTTCTTTCTCAATTACCTCCTGCAGGTCGCGGTCAAACATGTGTACCGTGATGCCATTCTGCTCCAGATGTGCGATACCTTTCCGGGCAACCTTGGGGTCGGGGTCCTGGATGCCGATCCAGACCTCCTTGATTCTGGCGAGGCGAATTCGCTCCGCGCAATCCACTTTCGGATCGCGACGAGCACCGGGCGCGCAGGGCTCAAGTGTGGTGAACAAGATGGAACCATCCAGCTTGTTGCCCCGGTTCTTCCGTTCCAGGAGTGTGAACTCCGCGTGATCCCCATGCCGCAATTCGGCGCGAGATGCAGTTTCCACCAGGCCGTCCGGCTTCACCAGTACAGCCCCCACCTTTGGACTGGCCTTACCATCAGTAAGGGGCTCTGCCACCGACTGCCGCATTACCTTGATGGCCAATTCCATAAGCTTGCGCGAATCAAAAGATGCTTTAGGTGGCATCGTTGGGCTCCTCCCAAATCTCTGACAATTTGCATTGAATCTTCTGTTCGTAAATCTTGATCAGCTTACGATTTGCCTCCAGCAACTTCCTCTCTGCTGCAATCTCTTTAGAAAGTGGAAGGTTTCGCTAGGGGAATCAGGGTCACAAGCATCATTTAAAAATAAGAACCCATCCCCAATTATTCTCAAGCGGTCGCCCATTCCTGAGATAGCACCTCCGCTTGCTCCAAGACGGTCTGTGTTGCTTTCTCTTGCTTGTCGGGAGGGTATCCATACTTCCTCAGGATTCGTTTCACAATAACGCGGAGCTGAGCGCGCACGTTCTCTCGAACCGTCCAATCAATCATCACGTTCTTTCTTACAGATGTGACGAGCTCTCTTGCAATGGTACACAGCGTTTCATCGCCCAGCACCTTCACCGCGCTACCGTTGGTCTCGAGGGCATCATAAAAAGCTATTTCGTCTTCGGACAGACTAAGGGATTCACCTCTGGCATCTGCTTCCTTCATTTTCTTCGCCAGGGCGATAAGTTCCTCGATGACCTGGGCCGCCTCGATGGACCGGTTCTGATATCGTCTGATGGCCTCCTCCAACATTTCAGCAAAAGAACGAGACTGCACAATATTTTTCCGCCGTCTTGTTCGGATTTCGCCTGCAATCTGGCCGTCGATGCCACGGATGGCAAGATTCATTTTTGCCAGCCGCCAGGTGGTGTAATTAGATTCCTGGCCGTAAATACTAATATCCCCAATTCGGCCCCCATGGGCTGCAATGAACTCCTCCGACTGAACGAACATGCCCGAGGAACCGCAACACGGGTCATATACTCGTCCTTTGTAAGGCTCGAGCATCTCAACAAGCAGGCGGACAACGCAACGAGGCGTATAAAATTCACCGCCCTTTTTACCTTCAGCGCTTGCGAACTGGGAAAGAAAATATTCGTAAATACGACCGAGCACGTCTTTAGATCGAGCCTCTCGATCTCCCACACGGATATTTGTAATGAGATCGATGATCTGGCCTAGCCGCTGTTTATCGAGGGTCGGCCTTGCATAATCTTTGGGCAGGACACCTTTAAGGGATGGATTGTCTCTCTCAATACCCGCCATTGCATCATCAACGAGTTGACCGATGGTAGATTGTTTTGCTTGAGCCTTGAGATAAGGCCAGCGGGCTTCGGGTGGTACCCAAAAGATGTTGACAGCCCTATACTCGTCCAGGTCCTCGGGATCGGCGCCCTGGCTACGTTCGGCCTCAAGCATCGAGTGTTGCTCCTCAAAGGCGTCGGAAATATCCTTGAGGAAAGTCAGACCGAGCACGACGTGTTTATACTCGGCCGCGTCCATACTGCCGCGGAGAGCATCGGCCATCTGCCAGAGCTGGGCTTCGTAGCCCACGTTAGCGCCGTTATCTTTCGTGCCCATTTTTTGAATCTTTCTTGTTTTTGCTACATTTCACCTCATCTATTCTCAAGGAGAATAGAGCACTGTATAAATGGGCATCAGGTCTACACTATCCACTATCTCCTCGCCCTTCAATTTTTTTGGAGTCCACCTGTTACCTGAATCACCCTCTCAACAAAGATGCTCTAACCTACAAAAAATACAGTGAAAAATCAAGATATTTCATCTTTGCTTTTCTTGATTACTAAGAAGTCCATAATTGATCCCGATTTAATCGAAACGAAAATCTCCCCCTGCCTGTCCAGCCCCGGTCCCGACCGAGGACGGGGCAGGCAGGCTGACCCCTCTTTGCCCTCCGGGCCAGAGGCCCTATGGGCTGGAGGCCAAAGAAGGGGATACCTGATCATACAATGATGGACTGATTAATAAGCAGGAAGAAATAGGGATTGGGTTTACCCCGTTAGAAATAATGCCCCGCCTGGTTTGGAGTTGCAACGACCGGAGTTTCTAACGGGGTTTACATTTTGAGGTTTCTTTTGGTAGAATGGCGTGAGTTAAATGCCTCGGAGCGGCTACAAGGTTAAATTCATCGATGAAAATTAGATCGAGAGGGAAAAGGAGGGAAGGATGGGAACGACAAAGGGAAAGGCCCTGGTGACGGGGGCGAGCAGTGGGATTGGTAGGGAGACGGCCATCAGGCTGGCTAAAGAGGGTTTTCAGGTGATTGCGGCGGCACGGAGAAAAGAACGCCTCGATGAACTCGCAAAGCGAAGTCCGAATATCGTTCCAAGGCCGGTGGACCTTTCTGATTCACAGGCTCTGGATGATTTCTCCAGGGAACTGCTAAATCTCTCAGAGCCTGTGACTGTCCTCATCAATAATGCGGGGTTCAGCCTCCGGGGAGCCCTCGAGGATGTTTCGCTCTCTGCGGTGAAGAGCCTCTTTGAGGTCAATCTCTTTGCCCTCATTAAGATCACCCAGGCCTGTCTTCCGGGGATGCGTCGGCTGAGGAAAGGAACGATCGTCAATCTTAGCTCCATCGTGGGGAAATTTCCTTTTCCCACGAGCGGTCCCTATTCCGCGACCAAACATGCTGTTGAGGCAATCAGCGATGCCCTGAGGATGGAGGTACGCCCGTTCGGAATTCGAGTGGTGACAATCCGGCCGGGAATGATCGGCACTGAATTCAATGAGACAGCCAACCGGTTGACAGGGGACCTCCTCTCGAGAACCGATCCCGATTACAAGCCTGTCTATCAGACCTACGGCGCGGGAATGGGAAAGTTGTTCACGAATGTTTCAATCCCGGGGCCGGAATTGATTGCTGATCTCATTGTCGAAGCTGTGCTCTCCGACTCTCCGGGGGCGGTCTATGCAAAGGGTCCTTTTGTGAAGGAGCTTTTAGGAGAACGGTTGCGGCTTGATGATGAAGGTTTCTATGAGCTCATGATGGAGAAGACAGGGTTGAAGGGGTTGGTAGTCGAGTAGTCGTATAGTCATATAGTCTTATTGTCGTATTGTTAATTCATTTCTCTATTTTAAACGGAGTTTATCCATAAAATAATGATCTCCAAGAAAGTCGTCATTCCGGCAAAAGCCGGAATCCAGGTCTTGAGATAGTTCCTGACTTTCGTCGGGACAATGTCTGGATGCCGGATCAAGTCCGGCATGACGAAAAAAAGAACAATTATGATCGGGCTCTAAATACTAATGAGATCCTTGATCTCCTGACTCTCAAGAAGTATCGAAGGGCCCCCTTCTTTAAGGATGCGGCCGTTTCGAATGATATAGCCGCGATGGGAGATGGAGAGAGTGAGATGGATTTCCTGTTCGACGATGAAAAGGGTAAGCCCGTTCTGATTCATCTTTTTCAGTGTGGCAAAGATCTCTTCGATGAACCGGGGCGCAAGGCCGAGAGAAGGTTCATCCAACATCAATAATTTTGGCCTTCCCATCAACGCCCTTCCGATGGCCAGCATCTGCTGTTCACCGCCGCTCAGTGTTCCTGCTCTCTGATCTTTCCTCTCACTCAATTTGGGAAAGAGGTGATAGACCTTTTCAAGACCTTCTTCCATCACCCCCTTTTCTTTCCTCTTCGTGTAACCGCCTAACAAGAGGTTATCGAGGACAGAGAGGGTGGGAAAGATGTGACGGCCCTGGGGGATATGAATCAAGCCTTTTGATACGATCTGATGGGGGTTGAGATTGGTGATGTCCTCCTCTTCGAAGTAGATTCTTCCCTCGGTCGTTTCAAGGATTCCTGAGAGGGTGAGAAGCAGGGTGGTCTTTCCAGCCCTGTTGGGACCGATGAGGGCAATGACCTCCCCTCTTTCGATTTCAAGGGAGATCTCCTTGAGGGCAGGCAGAGGGCCATAGTGGACGGTCAGTTTTTTGATTTTAAGCATTGGCGTTTATTGGTGTTTAGGCTAAGGTTACAAAGTAATAGTTAAACGGTTATGGGTGACGAAGCTCGTATCGAAGCAGGAAGCTCGAAAAGCGATGCTCGAACATCCAGCTTCAATATACGAGTTTCGATACGAGCTTCGACAACGACAAACGTCATTTTTATTTAGTGATACAAGCATCCTGACCTTTACCTTAACCCAATGCTTTTTTTCTTGGAGCATACGCCTCGATTACTCCGGGATCTTTTTTCACCACATCCGGAGTCCCTTCGGCAAGAAGTTCACCGTTGTTGATCACTGCCACTTCATCCGCAATCTCCATCACCATTCCCATATGGTGCTCGATCAGGAAGAGGGTGAGGCCGGCCTCCTTAAGACGGGAGAGCGTTTGGGCAAGTTGCTTTGCCTCGGGGTAGGTCAAACCCGCGGCAGGTTCATCGAGAAGAAGGAGATCGGGCTTTGCGGCAAGTCCACGGGCGATCTCCAGCCTTCTCTGCTCACCATAGGAGAGCTGAGAGGCGAACCATTTCCACCTTCCAAAGAGTCCGAGACGTTCGAGGATCTCTTTTGCCTTTTTCATAGCTGTCTCTTCACCTTTTCTGATCCAGGGAAGAGAGAGACCGGAAGAGAGGAGCCCCCCTTTTATTCTCATGTGCATTCCGGTCAGAACATTTTCGACGACCGTCATGTTTCCGAATATCTGAAGGGTTTGAAATGTTCTTCCCACTCCCAGGCGGGAAATCTCATGGATCCGGAGACCGGTAATCTCTCTCTCCTTAAACCAGATCCTTCCGGAATCAGGGCTCTCCATTCCGCTGATGAGATGGAAGAGGGTGGACTTTCCAGCTCCATTGGGGCCCATCAGTCCCTTCACCGTTCCCTTTCGCACCTGAAGGGAGATCCGGTTCAATGCCCTGACACCATTATAATGCTTCACGATCTCTTCAACGCTCAGAAACATCAGAGCTCCACTTTTTCCCTTCTCCTCTTTCTCCCCCAGTAACTGATCAGGTAGATCAACCTGATTCTCAAACGGGTTCCGATCCCGTCCGGGAAGAAGATGAGAAGGAGGATTAAAATCACTCCGTAGATGGGGAGGCTGTATTCTTGATAGCGGCTGAGTCCGTCAATCAGATAGGTGAGAAAGATGGCTCCCGCAATGGGACCATAGAGAT
>Ga0194125_10006579_pt1 | contig 17063 bp, 12 predicted proteins | sample TA2KigC250mmetaG_FD_148626 | JGI IMG/M metagenome (GOLD analysis project Ga0194125, IMG submission 148626) | Freshwater microbial communities from Lake Tanganyika, Tanzania - TA2015034 Kigoma Deep Cast 250m | ecosystem: Environmental > Aquatic > Freshwater > Lake | place: Tanzania: Lake... | reverse complement strand
TACGGTCAGGCGGGCGACAACGTGGGGCTGCTCTTGCGGGGCATCAAGAAGGACGAGGTGGAGCGGGGTCAGGTGATCGCCAAGCCGGGCTCCATCACGCCGCACACCCGCTTCAAGGCCGAGGTGTACGTGCTCACCAAGGAGGAAGGGGGCCGGCACACGCCGTTTTTTGCGGGCTACCGGCCGCAGTTCTACCTGCGCACCACGGACGTGACGGGGGTGGTGAAACTGCCCGAGGGGGTGGAGATGGTGATGCCCGGCGACAACGTCTCCATCGAAGTGAACCTGATCACCCCGGTGGCCCTGGAAAAAGAGCTGCGCTTCGCCATCCGCGAGGGCGGCCGCACCGTCGGCGCCGGCGTAGTCAGCGATATCATTGAGTAAAATTATGCGAGACATCGTCACCCTTTCCTGCGGCACCTGCAAACGCCGGAATTACACAACCACCAAAAACAAGAGACGGACGCCTGATCGACTGACCTTCAAGAAATATTGTCCGTTCTGTCGGAGTCACACTCCCCACCGAGAAACCAAGTAGCAGCCAATCGATGGGGTTCAGGGGGAGGGGGAGAGATACGCCCCCTTCACCCGCCCCTTTGTGGGAGGAAGTCGGCCAAGCCGGAGTGCAGGGCACCGGAGCGTCGGCGTGAAACCCCGTGGCGGGGGCCCCGGAAGGGCGCGAGAGGACGGCAGGGGCGAGTTGAATCGGCCTCGTGCCTCATCATGACAGGCGCAGACCACACGGCAGGGACAGCATCCAGGCCAGTAGCTCGAACGGTTAGAGCACCGGTCTCCAAAACCGGGGGATGGGGGTTCGAATCCCTCCTGGCCTGCCAGATACACCAGGGGTGGCGTGGGCGGACGGAGGCAGTCAGGGCGAAATCGGCAGGCCGCCATCGCCCGGGCAGGAGCGGCGCCTCAGAAAAGCCGGTAGGGCAGGCTGTGACCGTCTCTTCGAGGGTCTGGAGAACAGACCCGGGAAGAGTCGGTCACGTATGCCTTGTCGCCGGGCGGGAGTGCCAGGACTGATGAGCAAACAGAAGGGGAAACCCAAAGCAGCCAAGGAGCCCGGCCAGAGCCGGGGGCAGGTGGTGCGTCTGAAGCCGGCCAAACCCCGGGCTTCCTGGCTGAGGAAGCTGCCCTCTCCGGTGAGGATGTGGACCACCAGCGCCCAGTTCGTGGGAGAGGCCTGGGCCGAGTTGAAAAAGGTCACCTGGCCCGGCCGCAAGGAGACCCTGGGAACCACCCTCGTGGTGATCTTCCTGGTGGTGGTGGTGGCCATTTACCTGGGCCTGGTGGATTACGCCCTCTCCCGGATAGTCCGGGGGGTGATCCGCTGACCGGATCGAAGGACGCGCCGCATGCCGCCCAAATGGTACATCATCCATACCTATTCGGGATTTGAGCAGAAAGTCCGGAACGCCATCCTGGACCGGGCCAAGGCGATGGGGCTGTCCCACCTGATTCAGGAGGTGTTGGTGCCCACCGAGACGGTGGAGGAGATGGTGAAAGGGGAGCGGCGCCTGTCGGCCCGGAAGTTTTACCCGGGCTACGTCCTGGTGCACATGGAGCTCACCGACGAGAGCTGGCACCTGGTGAAGGACACCCCCAAGGTGACGGGGTTTGTGGGTTCCAAGACCGAGCCCACCCCCATTCCCGAGGAGGACGCGGCCAAGATCATCTCCCAGATGCAGGAAGGGGCCCTGAAGCCCAAGCCCAAGATCAAGTTCGAGGCCGGGGACCGGGTCCAGGTCACCGACGGGCCTTTCACCAACTTCACCGGCGTGGTGGACGAGGTGCGGCCCGACCGGGGCCGGGTCAAGGTGATGATCAGCGTCTTCGGCCGGTCCACGCCGGTGGAACTGGAACTTACGCAGTTGGAGAAAATCTAACTTTGCGGCTTAATTAATAGACAAGGAATTTCTCGCCAAGGCGCAAAGACGCAAAGAACAGGAAATAACCAATGGCCAAAAAAGTAATCGCCCAGATCAAACTCCAGATCCCCGCGGGGCAGGCCAACCCTTCGCCGCCGGTGGGGCCGGCTTTGGGCCAGCACGGCGTCAACATCATGGAGTTCGTCAAGACTTACAACGCCCGCACCGCCGGCCAGGAGGGCACCATCATCCCGGTGCTGATCACCGTCTTTGCGGACCGGTCGTTCACTTTTGTCACCAAGACGCCGCCGGCCTCGGTGCTCATCCGGCAGGCGGCGCAGATTCCCAAGGGGGCCAAAGAGCCCAAACGGGAAAAGGCTGGGCAGATCACCCGAGCCCAGCTGGAAGAGATCGCCAAGCAGAAGCTGCCTGATCTCAACACCACCAGCCTGGAATCGGCCATGGCGTCCATCGCCGGCACGGCCAGATCCATGGGCATCAATATCGTGGAAGGGTAGGAAAAACACATGGCCGGACAAGGCAAGCGGTACCGGCAGGTGGCCGCCAAGGTGGAGCGGGATCGCCGCTACACCTTTCCCGAGGCGGTGAACCTGGCCCTGGAGACCGCCAGCACCAAGTTTGACGAGACGGTGGAGGCCGCCGTGGCCCTGGGGGTCAACCCCCGGCACGCGGACCAGATGGTCCGGGGCGCGGTGGTGCTGCCCAACGGCCTGGGCAAGACCGTGCGGGTCCTGGTCTTCGCCAAGGGCGAAAAGGAGAAAGAGGCCCTGGACGCGGGCGCCGACTTTGTGGGCGCGGAAGACCTCATCACCCGCATCCAGGGCGGCTGGACGGATTTTGACAAGGCGGTGGCCACGCCCGACCTCATGGGCCAGGTGGGCAAAATCGGCAAGATCCTGGGTCCCCGGGGTCTCATGCCCAACGTCAAGGTGGGCACCGTGACCTTCGACGTGGCCCGGGCCGTGGCGGAACTGAAAGGCGGCAAGGTGGACTTCCGGGTGGACCGGGCCGGGGTGGTGCACGCCCCCCTGGGCAAGGTCTCCTTCGGGGCGGACAAGCTGCTGCAGAACCTGGCGGCCTTCATGGACACCCTGGTGCGCCTTAAACCGGCCACGGCCAAGGGCACCTATCTGAAGAGCATTCATCTGTCCACCACCATGGGCCCGGGCATCCCCGTGGATCCCGCCGACGTGAAGACCCTGGTGCGCTTGCTGTAACGGAGGAAACGGTGCAACGCAGACAGGAAAAGGCGGAAATCGTCCAAGCACTCCGGGAGAAGGTGGGCCGGGCCCAGATCGGCATCCTGGCGGACTTTACCGGCCTCAAGGTGGGGGCTATGACCCAACTGCGGCGTCAGCTCAAGGAGGCCGAGGGTGAGCTCAGGGTGACCAAGAACACCCTGCTCAAACGGGCCGCAGGGGCGGACTCCCTGCTGTCCCCCATCGCCGGCGGCCTGACGGGCCCCAACGCCCTGGCCCTGGGCTACGCCGACCCGGTGGCCCTGGCCCGGGTGCTGGTCAAATTCGCTCAGGAAAGGCCCCTGCTGAAAATCAAGGGCGGCGTCATGGGCGGCCAGACCCTGTCGCCCCAGGAGGTGGAGGCCCTCTCCAAGCTGCCGGCGAGGGAAGTGCTGCTGGCCCAGGTGCTGGGCGCCCTGAACGCGGTGCCCACCGCCCTGGTGACGGTGCTGGCCGGGGTGATCCGGAACCTGCTGAACGTCCTGTTGGCCCTGAAGGACCAGAAGGGCGGGGGCGAGGAGGCCCCGGCGGAGGAGGCTCCCGCGGCCGAAGCTCCCTCGGCAGAGGCCCCGGCATCCGAGGCCCCCGCGGCCGAAGCCGGCCCGGAACCCGAGCCGGAGCAGGCCTGAGCTCGGCGGGGTGAGGACGGCGGGATGCGCGGCGCTTTCCCGCCCTACAGGCTCCAGGGTGCGCACGGCGCACCGCCTCGGGCCGCAGATGCCGGCCGAGGAGGGGTTCCGGTGAAGAAATTTTTGTCATTGGTGCTGTTGCTGGCCCTCACCGTCATGTTCCTGCCGGAAGCGGCGCTCAGCGTCCGGGGCCCCAGCTGGCAGACCAACCTGGACGGTGCGGAAGGCGGCTTTCTCTTCGGTCTGCGCGATAAAAACGGTGACATGGCCCGGAACTACACCATCGTCTTTGTGGTCAAGACCCCGGGCGGCCGGGAGTACCGGGTGCAGAAGGCGGTGCGGGCCCATCACGATGAGTTTGTGGAGGTGGTCTTTCCCACGAACTTCCCCGGTGCGCCCAGAGAAGCCCAGCCCGGCGCGTATGTGTGCAAGTACCTGGTGGACGGCAAAAGCATCTACACCGAGAAGTTCACCTACCGGGAGCGGCAAGGCCGGGGGATCATCGACAACCGCCGGACCTCGTTCGGCGGCAAATAACGGATGTCCGGATCAGGGAGTGAAGGGGAGCGGCACGGCGCCGCCAGCTTCGCCCCGGAGGATTTTCAGCATATTCGTTTTGTATAAGGGTTAAGGAGGAAGAACAATGGCAATCGATCGTGCCGAAATCATCGACGCCCTGGCCAACATGACGGTCCTGGAGCTGTCCCAGCTCGTCAAGGAGCTGGAAGAGAAGTTCGGGGTGTCGGCCGCGGCCCCGGTGGCGGTGGCGGCCGCGGCCCCGGCGGCGGCGGCCCCGGTGGAGGAGGAGAAGACCGAGTTCGATGTGGTGTTGACCGTCTGCGGCCCCAACAAGATTCAGGTCATCAAGGAGGTGCGGACCATCACCAGCCTGGGTCTCAAGGAAGCCAAGGAAGCCGTGGAAAATGCGCCCACCGTCCTGAAGGAAGGGGTCTCCAAGGCGGAAGCCGAGGAGATCAAGAAAAAGCTGAGCGAGCAGGGAGCCACCGTCGAAATCAAATAGGCAGGCCGGCCATTCGCGCCAAGGAGTATGCATGGCCAAATTTTTGTCGCCTCTGAAGCTGCACCGCAAGAACTTCGGTAAGATCGAGCGGGTCGTGGAAATTTCGAATCTCATCGAGATGCAGAGGGATTCGTATGCCCGCTTCTTGCAAAAGGACGCGTCCCCCGAGGAGCGCCGGGATTCGGGCCTCCAGGGCGTCTTCAAGAGCGTCTTCCCCATCCGGGACTTCAGCGGTTCCTGTTCCCTGGAATTTGTGGATTACCATCTGGCCGACCCCAAGTACGAAGTGGACGAATGTTTACAGCGGGGCATGACCTTTGAGGTCCCCATGAAGATCCGGGTGCGCCTGGTGGTCTATGAGACCGGCCCCGACGCCAGGCCCCAGGCCATCCGGGACATCAAGGAGCAGGAGATCTACTTCGGCACCCTGCCTTTGATGACGGAAAACGGCACCTTCATCGTCAACGGCACCGAGCGGGTGGTGGTGAGTCAGCTGCACCGCTCCCCGGGTTTGTTCATCGACCACGACCGGGCCAAGATTCACTCCAGCGGCAAGATCATCTATTCGGCCCGTCTCATTCCCTTGCGGGGCTCCTGGATCGACTTCGAGTTCGATCCCAAAGACATTTTGTATGTGCGCATCGACCGGCGGCGCAAGTTTCCGGCCACCATCCTGCTCAAGGCCCTGGGCTACACCACCGAGCAGCTCCTGAACTTCTTCTACAGCACGGAGAAGGTGTTTTTGGAGGGGGAGGCCATCCGGCGCAGGCTGGTACCCGAGCTGCTGCTGGACAAAAGCGCCCCCAGCGACATCGTCGACCCCAAGACCGGGGACGTCATCGTGCGGCGCCTGCGCCGGGTGACGCCGGCGGCCATCAAGAAGCTGAAGGCTGCGGGGGTGGAGTTCATGCCCGGCACTCCGGCCGAACTGGCGGGCAAGGTGGTGGCCCACGACGTCCTGGACCCGGCCACCGGAGAGCTCCTGGCCGCCTGCAACGAGGTGCTCACCGCCGAGAAGGTGGAGCAGTTGCAACTCAAGGGCGTCAAGGAGTTGGACCTGCTTTATATCGACGGCGTGCACGTCAGCGCTTCGCTCAGGAACACCCTGGCGGTGGACAAGACCGCCAACATGAAAGAGGCCATCCTGGAGATCTACCGGCGGCTGCGCCCCAGCAACCGTCCCAATGAAGAGGTGGCCACCACCTTTTTCCAGAACCTCTTTTTCAACCCGGAGTACTATGACCTCTCCCCGGTAGGGCGCCTCAAGCTGGATCTGAAGTTGAGGGAGCCCGAGGAGCGACGGCCCCTCACCCAGACGACGCTGGAGCCCGACGACATCCTCCTGGCGGTCAAAGAGCTCATCACCCAAAAGGACCGGGAAGGAGCGGTGGACGATATCGACCACCTGGGCAACCGCCGCGTCCGGGGGGTGGGGGAGCTGCTGGAGAACCAGTTCCGGGTGGGTCTGGTGCGCATGGAGCGGGCCATCAAGGAGCGCATGGCCATCCAGGACCTGGATACGCTCATGCCCCACGATCTCATCAACGCCAAGCCGGTGCAGGCGGTGATCAAGGAGTTTTTCGGCACCAGCCAGCTCAGCCAGTTCATGGACCAGACCAACCCGCTCTCCGAGATCACCCACAAGCGGCGGCTCTCCGCCCTGGGGCCCGGGGGCCTCACCCGGGAGCGGGCCGGCTTCGAGGTGCGGGACGTGCACCCCACCCACTACGGCCGCATCTGCCCCATTGAGACGCCGGAAGGTCCCAACATCGGGCTCATCGTCTCCCTGTCCACCTACGCCCGGGTGAACGAGTTCGGCTTCATCGAGACCCCCTACCGGGTGGTGGAAAAGAAGAAATCGGGCGGGCGGCAGGAGACCCGGGTGACCCGGGAGGTGCGCTACCTCTCCGCCCTGGATGAAGAGGACAAGGTCATCGCCCAGGCCAACGCCCGGCTGGACGCCAAGGGGCGCTTCCTGGACGACCTGGTGGAGGCCCGGCAGGCGGGCCAGTACGTCATGGTGTCACCCGACAAGATCGACTACATGGACGTCTCCCCCAGCCAGTTGGTGAGCGTGGCCGCCAGCCTCATTCCCTTCCTGGAGCACGACGACGCCAACCGGGCCCTCATGGGCTCCAACATGCAGCGCCAGGCGGTGCCGCTGTTGACCAGCAGCACCCCCATCATCGGCACCGGCATGGAAGGCGTGGTGGCCCGGGACTCTGGCGTCACCACCGTGGCCCGTCGGGGCGGGGTGGTGGAGGACGTGGACGCCACCCGCATCGTCATCAGGGCCTCAGACGGCGGCAACGGGGGCGGCGATTCGCCGGTGGACATCTACACACTAACCAAGTTCCAGCGCACCAACCAGAACACCTGCTACAACCAGCGGCCCATCGTGCGGCGGGGCGACCTGGTGGAAAAGGGTCAGATCATCGCCGACGGCCCGGCCACCCAGATGGGGCAGCTGGCCCTGGGCAAGAACGTCATGGTGGCCTTCATGCCCTGGGGCGGCTACAACTTCGAGGACTCCATCCTGGTGTCCGAACGCCTGGTGAAGGATGACGTCTTCACCTCCATCCACATCGAGGAATTCGAGGTGATGGCCCGGGACACCAAGCTGGGCAAGGAAGAGATCACCCGGGACATCCCCAACGTGGGCGAAGACGCCCTCCGGAACCTGGACGAAAGCGGCATCATCCGCATCGGCGCGGAAGTGGCCCCCGGCGATATCCTGGTGGGCAAGATCACCCCCAAGGGCGAGACCCAGCTCACCCCGGAAGAGAAGCTGCTCCGGGCCATCTTCGGCGAGAAGGCCGGCGACGTCAAGGACACCTCCCTCAAGGTGCCGCCGGGCATCGAGGGCGTCATCATCGACGCCCGGGTCTTTTCCCGCAAGGGCGTGGAGAAGGACGACCGCAGCCGCTCCATCGAAGATGAGGCGGTGGCCAAGCTGCAGAAAGACCAGGCCGACGAGGTGGCCATCATCACCCAGAGCTTCCGCCAGAGGATCACGGAGCTGGTGCTGGGGCGGAAGATCCTGGAGCCCATCGAAGACGAGCGCCAGGGCATTACCATCCTGGAGAAGAGCGCGGCGGTGCCCCCGGAGCTGGTGAACAAACAGCGCCTGGAATTCTGGCGCCACGTCTCCTTCGAGCAGGCGGGGCTGGAGGACCAGGTGGACGAACTGCTGGACCGCTACCAGGAACAGCTCCACCTGGTGAACATGGTCTTCGAGGCCAAGCTCTCGCGCCTGCGCAAGGTGGACGAACTGCCCCCCGGCGTCATCAAAAAGGTCAAAGTCTTCGTGGCCATGAAGCGCAAGCTGGCGGTGGGCGACAAGATGGCCGGCCGCCACGGTAACAAGGGCGTGGTCTCCCGCATCATGCCCGAAGAGGACATGCCCTACTTTGCGGACGGCACCCCGGTGGACATCGTCCTCAACCCCCTGGGCGTGCCCTCCCGCATGAACGTGGGCCAGGTGATGGAAACCCACCTGGGCTGGGCCTCCCATGCCCTGGGCCGACAGATGCGGGAGATGCTGGACCGCTACTACAGCCTGGACTCCATCAAGGGGCGCTTGAGCCGCGTCTTTAACGACCCCGCCCTGGACAAAGAACTGGACTCGCTGAGCTACGAGGAGCTGCGGGAGATCTGGGAGAAGCATTACCAGAACGGCATCCATATGGCCTCCCCGGTCTTTGACGGCTCCCAGGAGGAAGAGGTGCAGCGCTGCCTCCAGGAAGCGGGCCTGCCCATGGGGGGCCAGGCCGTTCTCTATGACGGCCGCACCGGCGAACACTTCCTCCGGGAGGTAACGGTGGGCGTCATGTACATGATGAAGCTGCACCACCTGGTGGCGGACAAGATCCACGCCCGGTCCATCGGCCCCTACTCCCTGGTCACCCAGCAGCCCCTGGGCGGCAAGGCGCAGTTCGGCGGCCAGCGTCTGGGTGAAATGGAGGTCTGGGCCCTGGAGGCCTACGGCGCCGCCTACACCCTGCAGGAATTTCTCACCGTCAAAAGCGACGACGTAGCCGGCCGCACCCGCATGTACGAGAAGATCTTCAAGGGCGAATACGACCTGGAAGCCGGCCTGCCCGAATCCTTTAATGTCCTGGTCCGGGAGCTCAAGAGCCTGGCCCTGAATGTGGAGCTCCTGAAGAAAGAGCGGGCCAAGGAATAGCCCTAATGACGGAAAAGACCCGGGAAGTCAAGCTGGAAGATTTGAACAATCTCTTCGCCCGACCCGAGGACCCCCTCACCATCGAGTCCGTGCGCCTGGCGCTGGCCTCCCCGGAGATGATCCGGTCCTGGTCCCACGGCGAGGTGAAGAAGCCGGAAACCATCAATTACCGCACCTTCAAGCCGGAGCGGGACGGGCTCTTCTGCGCCAAGATTTTCGGTCCGGCCAAGGACTACGAGTGCAACTGCGGCAAGTACAAGCGCATGAAGCACCGGGGCATCACCTGCGAGAAATGCGGCGTGGAGGTGATCCAGTCCAAGGTGCGCCGGGAGCGGCTGGGCCACATCGAGCTGGCCAGCCCGGTGGTGCACATCTGGTTCCTCAAGAGCCTGCCCAGCAAGATCGGCAACCTCCTGGACCTCACCCTCAAAGAGCTGGAGAAGATCCTCTACTTCGAGGCCTACGTGGTGGTGGAGTCCAGCGACAACCAGGCCCCCCGGGGGTCCCTGGTGTCCGAAGAACGCTACCGCCAGCTCAAAGAGGAGCTGGGGGACAAGTTCGAGGCCGGCATGGGGGCCGAGGCCATCCGGGAGATGCTCCAGAAGGTGGACCTGGCGGCCCTGGTGCAGGAGGTCCGGGGCGAGATGGCCAAGACCAGCTCCGACGCCAAACGCAAGAAACTGGCCAAACGCCTCAAGATTATCGACGCCTTCCTGGAGTCCGGCCAGCGTCCCGAATGGATGGTGCTGGAGGTCATCCCGGTGCTGCCGCCGGACCTGCGCCCCCTGGTGCACCTGGACGGCGGCCGCTTCGCCACCAGCGATCTCAACGACCTCTACCGGCGGGTCATCAACCGCAACAACCGCCTGAAGCGCCTGTTGGAGCTCAACGCTCCGGACATCATCATCCGCAACGAAAAGCGCATGCTCCAGGAGGCGGTGGACGTGCTCTTCGAGAACGGGCGCCGGGGCCGCACCATCACCGGCCCCAACAAGCGGCCCTTGAAGTCCCTGTCCGACATGCTCAAAGGGAAGCAGGGGCGCTTCCGCCAGAACCTGCTGGGCAAGCGGGTGGACTATTCGGGCCGCTCCGTCATCGTCATCGGCCCGGAGCTCCGGCTGCACCAGTGCGGCCTGCCCAAGCAGATGGCCCTGGAGCTGTTCAAGCCCTTCATCTTCAACAAATTGGTGGCCAAGGGCTTCGCCACCACCATCAAGGTGGCCAAACGCCTGGTGGATCGGGAGACCCCGGAGGTCTGGGACATCCTGGACGAGGTGGTGCGGGAGCACGCGGTCATGCTCAACCGGGCCCCCACCCTGCACCGCCTAGGGATTCAGGCCTTCGAGCCCATCCTCATCGAAGGCAAGGCCATCCAGCTTCATCCCCTGGTGTGCACCGCCTTCAACGCCGACTTCGACGGCGACCAGATGGCCGTGCACGTGCCCCTGTCCCTCGAAAGTCAGATCGAAGCCCGGACGCTGATGATGTCCACCAACAACATCCTGAGTCCGGCCAACGGGGACCCCATCATCATCCCCACCCAGGACATCGTGCTGGGGCTTTATTTCCTCACCCGGGAGCGGCCTTTCGCCAAGGGTGAGCGGGTGCCCCGGAACGGCCAGAAACCCATCCCCTTCTCTTCTCCCGAGGAGGTGCGGGTGGCCTTCGACCAGGACCAGGTCCACCTCCAGGCCCGGGTGCCGGTGCGCCTGGACGATAAGATTTACCAGACCACGGTGGGCCGCATCCTGCTGTGGGAAATCCTGCCGGAAGGCCTCTCCTTCGACATGGTGAACCTCACCATGACCAAAAAGGAGGTGCGCCGGCTCATCGCCCGGGCCTACCGCCGCTGCGGCATCAAACAGACGGTGCTGTTGGCCGACCGCCTCAAGAATCTGGGGTACCAGTACGCCACCCGGGCGGGCATCAGCATCGGCATGAAGGACATGGTCATCCCCCAGATGAAGGCCAAAATCCTGGAGGTCGCCACGGAAGAAGTGCGGCACGTGGAGGAACAGTACCAGGAAGGCATCATCACCGAAGGGGAAAAGTACAACAAAGTGGTGGACATCTGGGCCAAGGCCACCGACGAAGTGGCCGCCAAGATGATGGAAGAAATGGCCCGGGAACTCATCACCGTTGAGGAGCGGGACGAATTCGGCCGCATCGTCACCCACCAGGAGGAGGTGGCCAGCTTCAACCCCATCTTCATGATGGCCGACTCCGGCGCCCGGGGCAGCAAGGACCAGATGCGCCAGTTGGCCGGCATGCGGGGGCTGATGGCCAAACCCTCCGGGGAGATCATCGAAACCCCCATCACCGCCAACTTCCGGGAAGGTTTGACGGTGCTGCAATACTTCATCTCCACCCACGGCGCCCGCAAAGGTCTGGCCGACACCGCGCTCAAGACCGCCAACTCGGGCTACCTCACCCGGCGTCTGGTGGACGTGGCCCAGGACATGGTCATCACCGAACTGGACTGCGGCACCATCGACGGCATCTTCGTCACCCCCCTGGTGGAGGGCGGCGAGATCATCGAACGGGTCAAGGACCGGGTCCTGGGGCGCACCGCCCTGGAAGACATCGTCGATCCCCATACCAACGAGGTGCTGGTGCGGGCCAACGAGGAGATCGACGAGGAGGCCTCGGACCGCATCGACCGGGCCGGCCTCGAAAAGGTCTGGATCCGCTCGGTGCTCACCTGCCAGACCCGCTGGGGCGTGTGCGCCCGCTGCTACGGCCGGGACCTGGCCCACGGCACCCAGGTGCACATCGGCGAGGCCATCGGCATCCTGGCGGCCCAGTCCATCGGCGAGCCGGGCACCCAGCTCACCATGCGCACCTTCCACATCGGCGGCACCGCCTCCCGGCGGGCCGAACAGAGCCGCCACCTGGCCCGGGTCAAGGGCCAGGTGCGGTTCGACGGCGTGCGCACCGTGGTGGATCGCTTCGGCGAACTGGTGAACCTGAGCCGCTCCGGCGAACTGGTGCTGGTGAGCGAAAAAGGCATCGAACGGGAGCGCTTCCCCCTGGCCTACGGCGCCCACCTCAAGGTGAAGGAGGGCGACGCGGTGGAGACCGGCCAGGCACTGGCCGAATGGGACCCCTTCACCAATCCCATGCTCACGGAAGTGGGCGGCATCATCAAGTTCGGCGACATCATGGAGGCCATGCAGGAGCGCGTCGACCCGGTGACCGGCAAAGTCTCGCGCCTCATCATCGAGACCAAGGACCCCGATCTCCGCCCCCGCATCTCGGTGAAGGACGAAGGCGGGCAGACCGCCCGCATCCCCGGCTCCCCGGCCTACGCCCGCTACTTCATGCCCCTGGGGGCCATCCTCATGGTCAACGAAGGCGACCAGGTCTTCCCCGGCGACGTCATCGCCAAGATCCCCCGTGAGACCATGAAGACCAAGGACATCACCGGCGGCCTGCCCCGGGTGGCCGAGCTCTTCGAGGTGCGCAAGCCCAAGGAGACGGCCATCATCAGCGAGATCTCCGGGGTGGTCTCCTTCGGGCGCCACATCAAGGGCAAGCGCAAGATCGTGGTCACCCCGGAAGTGGGCAAGCCCAAGGAATATCTCATCCCCAAGGGGAAGCACGTGGCCGTCCAGGAAGGGGATTTTGTCCGGGCGGGCGAGCCCCTGATGGACGGCTCCGCCAACCCCCACGACATCCTCAACATCAGCGGCCTCAAAGAGCTGGCCCGCTACCTGGTGGACGAAGTCCAGGAGGTCTACCGCCTCCAGGGCGTGAAGATCAACGACAAGCACATCGAGGTCATCGTCCGCCAGATGCTGCGCCGGGTCAAGGTGGTGGACCCCGGCGACACCGACCTGCTCATGGGCGAGCAGGTGGAGAAGTGGATCTTCGAGGAAAAGAACGAAAAGGCCATGGCCGCCGGCAAACGCCCCGCCACCGCGGAGCCGCTGCTGCTGGGCATCACCAAGGCCTCCCTGACCACGGAGAGCTGGATCTCGGCGGCCTCCTTCCAGGAGACCACCAAGGTCCTGGCCGACGCCGCGGTGCAGGGGAAAATCGACCACCTCCGGGGCCTGAAGGAAAACGTCATCATGGGGCGCATCATCCCCGCGGGCACCGGCTTCGACATTTACCGGGAACTGGCCATCACCTTCTCCCAGGAGGAGGGGGCGCCCCTGTCCGACTCCCCTTTGCCCCCGGCGGCGCAGTTGGAGGAAGCCTGGGAGGCCCCGGAGATGATCCTGTTGCCCGAAGGGACGGTCCCCTCGGAACCGGCTCCAGAAATTCCTTGACAATCGAGGCGGGAGTCGGTAAATAAATAACTTTTGTGTGCCTTGAACACCATTCGGCAGGAGCAGCTATGCCAACCATCAACCAACTGGTCCGCAAGGGGCGGGAAAAGCAGCGCAAGCGCACTGCTTCCCCGGCCCTCCAGAGCTGTCCCCAGAAACGGGGGGTGTGCGTGCGGGTTTACACCACCACCCCCAAGAAGCCCAATTCGGCCCTGCGCAAGGTGGCCCGGGTGCGCCTCACCAACGGCATTGAGGTGACCACCTACATCCCCGGGGTGGGCCACAACCTGCAGGAGCACTCCGTGGTGCTGATCCGCGGCGGCCGGGTGAAAGACCTGCCCGGTGTGCGCTACCACGTGGTGCGGGGCACCCTGGACGCCTCGGGGGTCCAGGACCGGCGCCGGGGGCGCTCGAAATACGGGGCCAAGAGGCCTAAATAAGGGGAATGCGCCATGCCCAGAAAAGGTGGAGTGGTCCGGCGGTCCATTATTCCTGATCTCAAATACAGCGACGGTTTGGTGAGCCGGTTCATCAACGGCCTCATGCGCAAGGGCAAGAAGAGCACGGCCCAGAGCGTCTTCTACGGCGCCATGGACCTGATCGCCCAGCGCAGCAAGGAGGACCCGGTCAAGGTCTTCCACCAGGCCATGGACAACGTCAAGCCCATGATCGAGGTCAAATCCCGGCGGGTGGGGGGCGCCACCTACCAGGTGCCCGTGGAAGTGCGCCAGGAGCGGCGCATCTCCCTGGCCATCCGCTGGATCATCAACTACTCCAAGGCCCGGGCGGAAAAGTCCATGGCCACCAAACTGGCCGGAGAACTGCTGGACGCGGCCCAGAACCGGGGCGGCTCCATCAAGAAACGGGAAGACACCCACAAAATGGCCGAAGCCAACAAGGCCTTCGCCCATTATCGCTGGTAATCGGAAGACTGAGTGCCCAGAGAAACTCCCTTAGGCCGGGTGCGGAATATCGGTTTTATGGCTCACATCGACGCCGGCAAGACCACCACCACCGAACGCATCCTCTTTTACACCGGGGTCACCCACCGGATGGGTGAGGTGCATGACGGCCAGGCCACCATGGACTGGATGGTGCAGGAGCAGGAGCGGGGCATCACCATCACCAGCGCCGCCACCACCTGCTTCTGGCAGGGCCACCGCATCAACATCATCGACACCCCGGGCCACGTGGACTTCACCATCGAGGTGGAGCGGAGCCTCAGGGTGCTGGACGGGGTGGTGGCGGTCTTCGACGCAGTGGCCGGGGTGGAGCCCCAGTCCGAAACGGTGTGGCGCCAGGCCGACCGCTACGGCGTCCCAAGGCTGGCCTTCGTCAACAAGATGGACCGGGTGGGGGCCGACCTCTTCCGCACCCAGAAGATGATGGAAGAGCGCCTCAGCGCCAATCCCGTCCTGGTGCAGCTGCCCCTGGGCGAAGCGGAGCGCTTCCAGGGCACGGTGGACCTCATCACCATGCAGGCCCAGCTCTACGACGCCGACGACGTTTTGGGGACCACGGTGCGGCTCACCGAACTGCCCGCCGACTACCGGGAGCTGGCGGAGAGCCAACGGATGCGGCTCCTGGAGGCCCTGGCCGACCTGGACGAAGAGATCATGGAGCTTTACCTGGCCGACCAGCCGGTGCCCCAGGAAAAGATCAAGGCCGCCCTGCGCCGGGGCGCGGTGAGCCTCAAACTGGTGCCGGTGCTGTGCGGCTCGGCCTTCAAGAACAAGGGCGTGCAGCCCCTGCTGGACGCGGTGGTGGACTACCTGCCCTCGCCCGCGGACGTCCCCCCGGTGAAGGGGCTCAACCCCGCCGGCGAGGTGGTGGAGCGGCCCGCCCGGGACGACGCCCCCCTGGCGGCCCTGGCCTTCAAGCTGTTGAGCGACCCCTTTGTGGGCCACCTCACCTTCCTGCGGGTTTACTCCGGCGTGCTCAAGAGCGGCAGCGCCGCCCTCAACGCCACCAAGGGCGTCAGGGAGCGCATCGGCCGGCTCCTGAAGATGCACGCCAACAAGCGGGAAGAGATCGACGCGGCCTACGCCGGGGACATCGTCGCGGCGGTGGGCCTGAGGCACACCAGCACCGGCGACACCCTGGCCGACGAACGCCGGCCGCTGACCCTGGAGGCCCTGTGGATTCCCCAGCCGGTGATCGACATCGCCATCGAGCCCAACACCAAGACGGACCAGGATAAGCTGGGGTCGGCGATGCACAAGATTTCCCAGGAGGACCCCTCCTTTAGGGTGCAGGTGGACCAGGAGACCGGCGAGACCATCATCTCCGGCATGGGGGAGCTGCACCTGGAGATCATCGTGGACCGGCTTACCCGGGAATTCAAGGTGGACGCCCGGGTGGGACGGCCCCAGGTTTCCTATCGGGAGACCGTCACCGGCGCGGCCCGGGCGGAAGGGAAGTTCGTGCGCCAGAGCGGCGGCCGGGGCCAGTACGGCCACGTGGTCCTCACCCTCAACCCCCTGCCCGCGGGCAGCGGCGTCGTCTTCGAGAACCGGAGCGTGGGCGGCGTGGTGCCCCGGGAGTACCTCCCCGCGGTGGAAAAGGGGGTCCGGGAAGCGGCCGCCACCGGCATCCTGGGCTACCCTATGGTGGACGTGGAAGTGGTGCTGGTGGACGGCTCCTACCATGAGGTGGACTCCTCGGAGCGGGCCTTCCACATCGCCGGCTCCATGGCCTTCAAAGAAGCGGCCCGGCGGGCGGGCCCGGTGCTGCTGGAGCCCGTCATGGCCCTGGAAGTGGTGACCCCCGAAGACTTCGTGGGCGAGGTCATGGGGGAACTGAACGCCCGGCGGGGCCGCATCACCGGCCTGGAGTCCCGGGGTTCCACCCAGACCATCCAGGCCCAGGCGCCCCTGGCCACCATGTTCGGCTACGCCACCGCGCTCCGGGGCGGCACCCAGGGGCGGGCCACCTTTACCATGCAGTTCGACCACTATGAACCCGTGTCCGCCAACCTGGCGGAGGAGATTCTGGGACGGCGCCAAGCCCGCGCCTGACCCCCCAGCTGCTCGGAGGAGATGCCAGATGGCCAAGAAGAAATTTGAGCGCACGAAGCCGCACGTGAACGTGGGCACCATCGGTCACATCGACCACGGCAAGACGACGCTGACCTCGGCGATCACGAAGCATCTGGCGAAGAAGGGTTGGGCGAGCTACATTCCCTTCGACCAGATCGACAAGGCGCCCGAGGAGAAGGAGCGGGGCATCACCATCGCCCTGGCGCACGTGGAGTATGAGACCGCCAATCGTCACTACGCCCACGTGGACTGTCCGGGCCATGCGGACTACATCAAGAACATGATCACCGGGGCGGCGCAGATGGACGGCGCCATTCTGGTGGTGGGGGCGGACGACGGCCCCATGCCCCAGACCCGGGAGCACATCCTGCTGGCCCGCCAGGTGGGGGTGCCCTATATTGTGGTCTTTTTGAACAAGGTGGACATGGTGGACGACCCGGACCTCATCGAGCTGGTGGAGCTGGAGCTGCGGGAGCTGTTGTCCAAGTACGAATTTCCCGGCGACGACATTCCCATCATCCGGGGCAGCGCGCTCAAAGCGCTGGAGTCGGACGACCCCAACAGTCCGGAGGTGGCGCCGGTCTTTGAGCTGATGGACGCCCTGGACAACTACATTCCGGAGCCGTTGCGGGCGGTGGACAAGCCGTTTCTGATGCCCATTGAGGACGTCTTCACCATTTCCGGGCGGGGCACGGTGGTGACGGGCCGGGCGGAGCGGGGCTCCATCAAGGTGGGCGAGGAAGTGGAGATCGTCGGCTTTGCGCCCACCCAGAAGACGGTGT
>Ga0194125_10006567_pt1 | contig 17080 bp, 13 predicted proteins | sample TA2KigC250mmetaG_FD_148626 | JGI IMG/M metagenome (GOLD analysis project Ga0194125, IMG submission 148626) | Freshwater microbial communities from Lake Tanganyika, Tanzania - TA2015034 Kigoma Deep Cast 250m | ecosystem: Environmental > Aquatic > Freshwater > Lake | place: Tanzania: Lake... | reverse complement strand
TGCTGGCCGGAGACGCCGATCGCCACGACAGCCTTCGGATCGACCCCCGGCGCGGCCAGGACCTCCCGCAGGGTCCGGGTTGCGGCGTCCACCCACCACTGCGGTTCCTGCTCCCGCCGCCCCTGATTATTTTCGATCAGGTCGTGCGGCGCATAGGCCGAGGCGAGGAGCTTTCCCTGTCCGCGGCTGTACACCACGCATTTCGTCCCCTGCGTGCCATTGTCAATCCCCACCACCAATTGATCGGCCATGCCTCACCCCCGATTAAAAAGCTGAAAGCTGAACACTGAAAGCTGAACACTGAAAGCTGAACACGGCCCGCGCGCACCGTCACTTGATCGAATACCGCGTCGCCTTCACGACCGCCTTCCACAACTGCTCGGGCGTCTCGGCCAGGAGGAGCGCCTCGCGGTTCTGTTCCTTCAGGAACGTCTCGGTCAGGCCGGCCATGAGGCGCATGTAGAATGCGCTGACTGCGGTCGGGATGGTGATGAGAAAGATGATGTGGCTGAGCACGCCGTCCTCGCCGAACAGAACGCCCTTCTTGCTGGTGCCCAGCGCCAGCGTCAGGCCGCCGCCCTCGACGCCGCGCACGTGCGGAAAGGCCAGTCCGTTGTCCATGGCGGTGCTGAGGACGCCCTCGCGCTCCAGCGCGCCGATCACCATCTTTTCGGCGCTGTCGATAAAGTGCGCGTCTTCCATCACCTGCGCCAGCGATTGGATCGCCTCCTCCTTGGTGCTCGCCTGCAGATTGGGCGTCATCAGGCTTTCGGCCGAGAAGCGGGCGAGCCCCGCCTTCCGCGGCTCGGTCCGGCTGGGCAGCTCGCCGACCCAGCGGGGGGCATCCGGCTCCTCGTACAGGATGCGCGCGCAGCTCGGGCAGTTCTGAATCGTCTTGCAGACGCGCACCGACTGGACCTGGCTGATCGGCATCCGCATGCCGCAGATCGCGCAGCACCCGTTATGCATGGGCGACAGGACGATGTGGTCTTTCTTGTACAGCCGCTGATAGAGCGACTTGACGTCGGCCGGCAATTTATCGGTGAGCTCGGCGATCGCGTCGTTCAGCCGGTTCAGATGCGAGCCATCGCCCGTGACCCGGTGTTCATCGCGAATCAGGACCAATTCCTGCAATTGATTCAGATGGTTAATCAGACTTTGCATACGGTTGTCTGGCGCTCCCCACGCGTCGGCGGCCGACGGGTTGACGGTTTGAATGACCGGGTTACGTTAGCATAAAGCGATGTCCTGCGCAAACCCACAAAAACAAAAAGGTTGCGGCGCGCGACACGCCGCAACCCGATCAGAAGCATCACGGTGCGATTACTTCAGGATCATGTCCTTGGCGGCCTTGGCCACGCGGAACTTGACGACCGTCTTGGCCGGGATCTTGATCGTTGCGCCTGTGGCCGGGTTGCGACCCATGCGGGCGGGACGCTTCACCTTGATCAGCTTGCCCAAGCCGGGGAGGACAATACCCTTGGGCTGTTTCGCGCCGACATAGGCGATTGCCAACAGGACATCATACACGGTGGATGCCTGCTTCTTGCTGATTTCACCATTGGCGGCGAGCGCAGCCAGAATCTGGCTCTTCGTCGTTATTGCGGAGACCTTCTTGGGCGCAGCCTTCTTGGCCACAACCTTCTTCGCAGGGGCGGCTTTACTAGCCATGATGTGAACTCCTTGTTGCGGTTTTATGGGGATAAAACCCCACGTGTTGATAAGAATGTAACGCATTCCGCCGGAGAATCAACACAAATCGTCAACAAAATGAAAGATTTTTTCAGGCCGGTCCAGCCACCGGCTCATGCGCGCGGATGAAAATCGCGATGAATCTGGAGCAAACGACTGCTGTCGACATGCGCATAAAGCTGCGTGGTCGCGATGTCGGCATGGCCGAGCAGCTCTTGAATGACCCGTAAATCGGCCCCATGCTGCAGCAGGTGGCTGGCAAAGCAGTGGCGCAGGGTGTGCGGCGTCACCCGGCCGCGAATGCCCGCAGCGCGGGCGCGCTGGACGATCAGCCGCCAGAGGCCCTGTCGCGTAAATCGGCCGCCCCGTCCGTTGACGAACAGCGCGCCGTCCGCCGGGCACCCCGAGGCCAGCATCGGCCGGGCCTGATCCAGATAGATCCCCAGCGCGGTCAGCGCCGCCTCCCCAACCGGAATCACCCGCTGCTTGGACCCCTTGCCCGTGCAGCGGATCTGGGCCGTGTCGCGATCCACATCGCCAACCTGCAGCGACGCCAGCTCGGACACCCGGAGCCCGCACGCATAAAACAGCTCAACGACCGCCCGGTCGCGCGCCTCGCGCGCCGCAGCCTGCGGGGAACCCCGATGCCCGTCGAGCAGGCGCCCGTCAATCAGGCGGGCCACGTCCCCCTCGCCCGGAATGCCGGGCAGGCGCCTGCCGGACCTCGGCGCGGCCATCGTCCCGGTCACATCGGCGGGGACGCGGCCCTCGTCCGCCAGAAACCGGAAAAACACCTTGATGGCGACCAGCCGCCGGGCCACCGTCGCGGCGGCGCGGCCCTCCTGCCGCTGATCCTGCAGAAAGGCGGTGATCGCATCCCGCGTCACCGCAGCCGCCGTCGTGACGCCGATCCGGCTGAGCCAGGCGGCGAGCGCCTCCAGGTCACGCCGGTAGGCGGCCTGCGTGTTGACGCTGAGACCCCGCTCATAGCCGATCGCGTCGAGAAACGCCTGGATGTCTGCGGTCATGCCGCGCCTCAGCGGCACGCCTCGGGCAGCGCCGCCTTCGCCGCATCGGAGGCGGGGATGCCGTTGGCATCAAAACCCGCATGGGCGATCGCGTGCTCGATGTTCTTCCGGCCCAGCTTCATGGATTCATAGCGGACCGTGATCGTGCCGGTCCGCCCGTCAACCCTGAGCGTCGACAGGTCAACCCCGTCAAGCGCCGCGAGCGCCCGCGCCACGCGCTGCGCGCACGCCTCATTTTTGACCGCGGGGGCGCGCACCGTAAATTCGCGCATATCCGACAGCCGGCACCCCGAAAGGGCCAGCCCAACAGCGGCCACAGCCGCTCCACAACACAGAATGTACCGCTTCATGTGGGTCATCATACCCCCCTTTGCAGCCAACTGCAATTCTGATTTTGAACCCCCCGTTAAAAAATGATAAAAGTTTGTGTTGAAGGATTATGCCGCACGTTGTAAAGTAACGGCACGCTTTGGCCCGGGTTTCTTTTAAGTCGGAGCTCGCGCCGGGCGTGTTGTCCAATGGTTGGGCCTTTCGCCTGTTTCGAAGACAGGCGGCGGGAAATCGCACAGAGCTGGGGATTGTCACATGACCAAACCTGTTTGTTGGATCGCCGCCGCTGCGGTTGCTTGTGTTTTAAGCGCGGACGCTGCGCTTGACGCGCGTCCGGTTTCGATCTCCTTCCTGTCCCGGAAGGAAGGCGCCATTGACGTCGCGGGCCTCCGTCTGAACCTGCCCCACGGACGCAATGATTCGGTGACCGGCGTGGATCTGGGCGTGATGGGTGAATCCACCTACCTGTACGGGCTTCAGGTGAACCTGCTGGGGAATCTCGTCCGCGACCGCGCCGGCGCGCTCCAGGTCAGCCTGTATAACGATGTGGACGGAAAGCTCACAGGCGTCCAGATCGGGGGCTGGAACAATGCGCGCTGCGGCGAGGGCTTTCAGGTGGGGTTGCTGAACCTCAGCGACGAGTTCTATGGCGTCCAGGTCGGACTGGTCAATCGCAGTATCCTGCTCCGCGGCTTCCAGATCGGCATCATCAACGTCATCCAGGGATCGGACGTGCCGTTCATGCCGATCGTCAACATCGGCTTCTGAGAAAGAGCGGGCGATGCAGGTCAAGGCCTTTGCGGGGTGGATTCCAGCTTCGGAAAAGGCGGCGGCCGTGGCGGCTGTCCCCTATGACGTGGTCGACACGGCCGAGGCGCGCGCGCTGGCGGCGGGCAATCCCGACAGCCTGCTGCACATCTCGCGCCCGGAGATCGACCTCCCCGACACCGTCGGCATTCATGATGATCGCGTCTATGAACAGGGACTGCGCGCCTTCCGCGCGTTTCAGGCGCGCGGCACCCTGATCCGCGAGCCTCAGCCGTGCACCTACGTCTACCGGCAGATCATGGGCGCGCACAGCCAGACCGGCGTGGTGGTCTGCTGCCATGCCGACGACTACGAGAACAACGTCATTCGCAAGCACGAAAAGACCCGGCGCGACAAAGAGGATGACCGCACGCGCCATACGCTCACCCTCCGGGCCAATACCGGCCCGGTGTTCCTGACCTATCGCGACAGCGCCCCGCTGGATGCCGCCGTGGCCCGAGTGGTCCGAGAGGCCCCTCTGACCGACTTCACGGCCGCCGACGGCATTCGCCACACGGTCTGGCGGAGCACCGAGGGGCAGACCGATTGGACGGCGCTGTTCCAGGCCGTTCCCCTCGCCTACATTGCGGACGGCCACCATCGCGCCGCCTCGGCCTGGCGGGCCGCCCGGCAGCACCGCGCCGCAAACCCCGGCCACGACGGCAGCGAAGAATACAACTGGTTCCTGGCGGTGCTGTTTCCCGCGTCGCACTTGCGCATTCTCCCCTATAACCGCTGTGTGGCCGATCTGAACGGCCTCGACGCCGCGACGTTTTTGGAGCGGACCGGCCGGGTGTTCGATGTCCGGAAAAGCGGCTGCGCCGAACCGGCCGGACCGCGCCAAGCGCAGATGTATCTGGCCGGCGACTGGCACACGCTCTCCTGGCCGGCGTTTGAGGCCGGCCCGGTCGACCGCCTCGATGTGAGCGTCTTGCAGACGCGGCTTCTGGCGCCTCTGCTGGGGATCGACGACCCCCGCACCAGCCAGCGGATCAGCTTTGTGGGCGGCATCCGTGGCACCGGCGAATTAAAGAAACGGGTCGATTCCGGCCGTGACGCCGTGGCCTTCTCTCTGGCGCCGACGACCGTGAGCGCGATGATGGACATCGCCGACGCGGGCCAGATCATGCCGCCCAAAAGCACCTGGTTCGAACCCAAGCTCCGCTCCGGGCTTGTCATCCACACGTTTTGAACACAGCACAGAAGGGAGGGCGGTGATGGGCATTACACGCAAACCGTTCGGCGGACGCCGGGCCTGGCAGGTCGGCAGCGGCGAGATCGAATTGACGATCCTGGAGGGCGGCGGGCATCTGGCCGCGCTCACGCTGGCCGATAAACCCGGCCTCAATCCCTTCTGGCAGCCGGTCTGGAAAACCGTCGAGCCGTGGCAGTACCGCGCCACGCGCGATGCGGCCTCCTTCGGCGGCAGCGCGCTGCTCGCCTCGATCGCCGGCCACGTCTTCTGTCTGGGCCACTTCGGGCCTCCCTCCGCTGCAGAGGCGGCTGCAGGGCTCGACACACACGGCGAGGCGACCATCATGCGCTGGAAGGAATCTGCGCGCCGCGAAACCAAGACCGTCTCCAAGCTGTCCCTCAGTTGCGCGTTGCTGAAAGAGGGCCTGTTCGTCGACCGGACCTATGAGACACGCGCCGGCTCCCACGTCATCACCGTGACAACCGTGATCCGCAGCCTCCTCGATTTCGACCGCCCCTTCACCGTGTGCGAGCACGGCACGTTCAGCGACCCCTTTCTGGAAAAGGGCGTGACGGTGCTTGATCTGTCCGCAGACAAGGGACAGGTCATTTCTACGGGCTTCAGCAAGAAGATGCGCCTGGCGCCGGACGCCCCCTTTGAGTGGCCCCTGGCGCCGGGCGCGGCGGGCGAATCGGTGGATCTGCGACGGATCGAACGCGCATACCGCACAAGCGGTGATTTTGCGGCGATGCGCATGGATGTCACCCGCGACGACGCCTGGGCCTCGATGCTCAATCCCAAGCTGGGCGCGGCGGTGGTCTATCAGTGGCGGCGGAGCGACTACCCGTGGACGGGCAACTGGGAGGAGAACCGCTGCCGGAATGCCGCGCCTTGGGCCGGCCAGACACTGGCCCGCGGCGTCGAGTTCGCCAATTCGCCCTTCCCGTGTCCGCTGGAAGCGCAAGTGCGGCTGGGGCGCCTCTTCAACACGCCCACCTACGGCTGGCTCCCCGCGTTGGGGCGGGTCGAGACGGTGTTCAAGATCCTGATGCTGCCGGCGCCCGCAGGCGCGGCGGGCGTGGCCGACGTGCGGACCGCCGCCGACGGCTCAACCGAGATCGACTGGGTGCTCTGAGACGCGGGGAGGCGCTTGCAAAACCTCCTTCGTCGGTTCTGCAAGTGCCGTATTCAGAAGCCTCGTACTGTGTGCTAGGCCGCCTGATAGCGGTTTTTGACCACTTCCAAGGCGATATCGAAATCGGCTGGCGGTATGAGAAAATAGTGGCACGGGCAGCCGAGCGCGGCGGACAACTCGTTTCGCAGCCGGGCGCTGACCGGATTGAGCACCGCCACCAGGATTTCGCCCCCCAGCCGTTCAAAGGGGATCACCCCCTGGAACGTGAGATAGTCGAGCGGAAGGGCACCAAAGACGCCGGGCTGCAGATCGAAGCCCACCAGGGCGATCACGGGAACTGAGGCCCGGGCCCCGATCTGCACCAGCAGCGCGTCAAGCCCGGCGAACCCGCGGAACGAAAGGCCGTGCAACGCCGATATGGTGGTGATGCTGTCGCTTGAGGTCAGCTCGGTCAGGTCACGCACCACGCCGGCGTACAGGGCCTCGGTCACCAGCCCCTGCTGTTTCAGATCCCAGAGCAGGTCCATTTCATCCGCCAGCACCGCGCGGCGCCGCGTCGCATCGATGGCCAGCGACAACGGCACGCTGCCGACGGGGGGCGCCGTCTGTGCGACCGGCGCAGCGGCGGCGGGCGCCACGTTGAGAAACTGTTCCAAGCGGCTGGCCGCCTGCACCGCCTCGGGCGCGACCTGTCTTAACGCCTCAAGCTCAGCCAGCATGCCAGCGGCGGCAGCCCGGTCTTGCGCGCGGATCAGAACCTCGGCGAGACGGAAAAGACTGTTCGTCGTTTGAGGCCCGTCGTCCGGCCTCGGATAGGCGGCCGCCAACACCTCGAGGGATTTCCGGTCATCGGGCATGTGCTCCAGAATGCTTGCAACCAGCGCGATGATGTCCGTCGATTCGCCCGTGGCGGCCGGAGCGGGAGGGGTCCGCCGGGCGGGAGGGGGCGCCTGCCGGGTGGCGGCCGGTGGCGGCGGCGCCTTCTGAACACGCTTTCCGGCAGCCAAGTCTCCAATCACCGCCTGGAGACCCGTGATCGCCTCGGCATGCGGGGACAGCAGTGCCTGCATCGCACGCATGCGGTCGGGATCGCCGCTGTCGAGGGCCAGCGCGCCCAGACGCTCGCCATAGCCCTGCGCCCGCGCGGTCTCCCCAACAGCCAGACACGCCCTGAAGAGTTCCGACAGCACGTCTGTATCGTCTGAGTTGGCCGCCAGAATCTGCTCATAGATGGCAATCGTGCCCCATTGCGCCTCGTTGTCCGGGCCCCCCTGCCGTTCCGGGTCGCTCATCGTTCCGCCCCCTTCGCTTCCGCAATCCTCGTGATTGCCTGCCACGCATTTTCACCCGAGGGCCTTTATTTTGCACATCCCGATCTGAAATGCAATCGCAATCCAGCAATTCTCATCCTGACTCCTGAATGCCGGGTTACAAGAGGCGCAAAAGATCAGGCAAAAGATCAGGCTGGCGCATCCTGCCTCACTTTTGATAATTTATACATCACTGGGTTCTTCATGTCCACGATACACACACATCAGATCGCCGAGATCCTCCTGTTGCGAAAGGCCATCACGCCCGAGCAACTGGCTGCGGCCCAGGCCGATTGTGGCGATGTCCCCATCGAGAAGTATCTGGCGCAAAACGCGACGGTTTCCCAGGAGGCGGTGGCGCTCGCGATTGCCGATTACCTCCGGCTGGCACCGATCGCACTCGGCCATTTCACACCCGACCAGGCGCTGCTCGATCTGCTGGAGCCCGAGGCGTGGCTCCGCTACAAGGCTGTGCCGATCTCCAAATGCCACCAGACGCTGGTGGTTGCGCTGGCCGATCCCTTTGATCTGCAGATCATCGACGATCTCCATGCGCTCTCGGGTTTGTCGATCACGCCCCTGGTCGCCGTCGAGAAGGAGATCAGCGACCAGCTCGGCAGAACCACAGCGGGCAATTCCCAGAGCCTGGATCTGGCCGAAGTGATGCAGGTCGACGGCGTCTCGGATGTCGAGGTCGGCCATGAGGAGCAGGATGAGAGCCTGGAGAAGACCATTGAGAGCGCCGAGGGCGCGCCGGTCATCCGGATGGTGAACATGATGCTCGTCGAGGCGCTCCGCACACGCGCCAGCGACATCCACATCGAGCCCCAGGAACGGACGACCCGGCTCCGCTACCGCATCGACGGCAACCTGATCGAACGCCCCGCGCCGCCGAAGACCCATCACAACGCCGTGATTTCGCGCGTCAAGATCCTGGCCGACCTGGACATCTCCGAGCGCCGCGTCCCGCAGGACGGCCGCTTCAAGATTCGCGCGCTCGGCCGCGAGGTGGATATCCGCGTGAGCATCCTGCCCACGGTCCACGGCGAAAAGGTGGTGATGCGAACCCTCGACAAGACGAACCTCGCGCCGGGGCTGGCCCAGCTCGGGCTCGATGATTTCGCCTTCAAGGCGATGGCCTATGCCATCAACCAGCCCAACGGGATCATTCTGGTGACAGGGCCGACCGGCAGCGGCAAGACGACCACGCTGTACTCGTGCCTGCAGGACTTGAACAAGTCCGACGTCAACATCGTCACGGCTGAGGATCCGGTCGAATACCAGCTCCCCGGCGTCAACCAAGTCCATGTGAACACGGCGATCGGGCTCTCCTTCGCCTCGGTGCTGCGTTCGGTTTTGCGGCAGGATCCGGACATCGTGCTGGTCGGCGAAATTCGCGACAACGAGACCGCCGACATCGCGGTCAAGGCCGCGTTGACCGGCCATCTGGTGTTGAGCACGCTGCACACCAACAGCGCGGCGGGTGTCATCGCGCGCCTGACCGATATGCACGTGCCGCCCTTCCTGCTGGCCTCCTCGCTCATCCTGGCGCAAGCTCAGCGCCTTTTTCGCAAGATCTGCCCCGTGTGCCGGCGGGAACTCCATCCCGATCCGGTCGTTCTCGAACGCAACCATATCCGGCCCGACTTTTTTGATGGCGGCGTGATCTACGGCCCGGCCGGCTGTCCCAAGTGCAACAACACCGGGTACAAGGGACGCAACGCCGTCATGGAGGTTCTCACGGTGAACGCCGAAATCCGCGATGCCATCGCCCGCAGCCTCCCGTCCTCCGACATCCAGGCGATGGCCGTTAAGGCCGGCATGATCACGCTCAAAGACGCGGGGCTGCTCAAGGTGCGGGCGGGCATCACCTCGCTCACGGAATCGATCGACGTGACCGGCGGTGACTAAAGGAGCCGATAACTCATGAGCTTGTTTGTTCAAAAACCAACCCAACCGACTGCGCGTGCCACCCCGGCCCAGCCTTCGGGCCGATTCAGCGCCGAGAAGAAGCCCATCTCCCGGAAGGTGGGCGGGCACCCCTCCCACTGGCAGAACCGGGTCGCGGTCTCCGGCGCGCGTCGCATCGTCAATCGCGAGTTGGCGCCGTTCTCGCGGCAGCTCTCGGCGATGCTTCGCGCCGGCATGTCGCTGATCGTGGGTCTCACGACGCTGGAAGAGCAGACCACCTTCGCCCCGTTCAAGAAGCTCCTCACCAGCATCCGTCTCCATGTCGAAGCCGGAAACACCTTCTCCGACTCCCTGGCCTTCTATCCGCAGGTCTTTGACGCCCTCTACGTCAACATCGTCCGCGCGGGCGAGCGCAGCGGCGAATTCGCCGTAACCATGCGCCAGCTCGGCGACCTGCTCGAATCCACCGCGCGCCTCAGACGCAAGGTCAAGGCCGCCATGACCTATCCCATCGTCGTCTTGTGCGTCGCACTCATCATCGCCATCGGCCTGATCACGTTCGTCGTCCCCGTCTTCGGCGGCATGTTCGCCGAATTCGGCGCCCAGCTTCCGGGGCCGACTCAATTTCTGCTCGACACCAGCGCATTCTTCCGCAAGCGCGGCCTGTGGCTCATCGGCGCAATCGGCGTGGCGGCCTTCTTCTTCGTCAGATGGAAACGAACCGAGACGGGCACCCGGCGAATCGACAGCATCCTGCTGCGCCTTCCGGTCTTCGGCCTCCTGACCCAGAAAACCTGCATCGCCCGGGTCAGCCGCATTCTCGCGCTGATGATGAAAAGCGGCGTGCCGATCCTCGACGCGCTCTCGATCGTGGCGCGCACCAGCGGCAACATGATCATCAGCGAGGCCATTTTCGAAGCCCGCGCCACGGTTGAACAAGGAAGCCCTCTGGCTCAAGGCCTGGAGGGGAAGGCCTGCATCCCCACGCTGATGGTCCGCATGCTCGCGGCGGGAGAGAAGACCGGCCAGATCGACTCCATGTGCGTCAACATTGCCGACACCTACGACGACGAGGTCGAGACGATGATCTCGGCCCTGACCTCCCTGCTCGAGCCGCTCCTGATGGTCTTCCTCGGGATCCTGATCGGCGGCATCGTGATCAGTCTGTTCCTCCCGATCTTCAAGCTCGCCTCCATCGTCGGGGGATGAGGAGGTCCCGTTGGCGGGGGTGGGTGTGTTGTGGGTGGAGATTCATAAGCGATTGAGTGCGCGTCCCTCCGTGGAGGCACGCAAACCCGACGATGTTCTGACACCCAACCCGGCGATCCGGCGCGTGCCCGATCGGGTCCTGTTCAACTCGCAGCACACGCCGGGTTTCGTCGCGAACGGCAAGCTGCTGCTGGACATGCACCAGATGCAACTGCGGCCGGTTGATGTGGTGGAGTCGCCCCAGAAATGCGTGCTCAAGATGGGACATCGGGACACGATCTACGGCCGGAGCGCCGGTGGAATCACGCCCAGCGGCTGGAGTTGCGACCACCTGCCGTACTACGTCCAGTTCGACAATGGCTACCCCACGGGCAAGGAAGGGCAGCCCATCGGCGGTCCCTATGCTTGGGGCTACTGCGAGATCGACTGGTTCGCGCGCCAGAGCGAAGACGACCGCAACGCGTGGCTGCGCTACGCCTGGGACTGGCTTCGCACGAACGATGCGAACGCGTGGTTGCAGATGCCGGGGCGGGTCTGTCTGGGCGTGCCGCTGAAAGACGCGAAGGGCGGGACGTCGCATTGGTACAGGGCGAATACCCGCAGCGCCGCGGCACCCGACGGCTTCAACCAGGAGGAGACGATCAAGGCCATCTGGAGCGGGATCCAAGCTGGGGAATGACACGACCTGACAAGGGGGCCTGACAAGGGGCGGGCCTGAATGGCGCGTGGACGCGGTGTTTCTTGAGAGGCGCGAAGCGAGTGTAGGGTGTGGGAGTGTGTGTGGGAAAGCGCAAGCGAGCCGAAGGAGAAAGCGGAAAAGAGGGAAGCGGGGGGGGCGGTAATAAAATAAGCTGACGCACGCACCCGCTTCCGCGCGTTTCCTGATCCCTCGCGTCGGCACCTTTCAGCTTTCCATTTTCAGTTTTCAGCTTGCCTATAACTTGAATCTTGAAGTTGCTTTGAAAATCGTCACAACATTCTGATTCAGTTACCCTTACGTGTGTTCCCGCTCTGCGGGCGGCTGGCTTTCAGATGAGGCGCTTGCGCCGTCCGGGGCTTCAGCGGCGGGCTCCGGCAGATCCTCGTCCTCGGCGGGGGCGACGCTGGCGGAGACGAGCTTGTCGGCGTCCTCCAGGTTGATCAGGCGGACGCCCTGGGTGTTGCGGCCGCAGATGCGGATCTGGTCCACGGGCGAGCGGACCATCATGCCGTTGGACGTGACCATCACCAGCGACTCGTTGTCGCGCACGGTGTGGGCCGAGACGACGGTGCCGTTGCGGTCGCTCGTCTGGATGCCGATGATGCCCTTGCCGCCGCGATGCGTCGTGCGGAAGTCGTCGAAGGGCGTCCGCTTGCCATAACCGTTCGCGCAGGCGATGAGGAAGGAGGCGCTCGTGTCCACCACATCGAAGGCGCACACGACGTCTCCGGCCTCCAGGGTGATCCCCTTGACGCCCATCGCGCTGCGGCTCGTATTCCGGACCTCGCCCTCGTTGAAGCGGATCGCCGTTCCGGAGCGGGTCGCGAGGATCACGTCATCATTGCCACTGGTGAGGCGGACATCAATGAGGCTGTCGCCCTCCTCCAGTTTGATCGCGTGGATACCGGCGCGACGGACATTCTTGTAATCCGCGAGTATCGTCTTTTTGATTGTCCCCTGCTCGGTGGCGAAAATCACATTCTGATCTTCACGGAATTGGCGAATGCGGAGCAGCGCGGCGATCTTCTCATTCTCTCGGAGATCGAGGAGATTGACGATCGCCTTGCCGGGGGAGGTGCGCGAGGCCTCGGGCAGTTCGAACGCCCGCTCGGCATAGACCCGGCCGAGCGTGGTGAAGAACAAGAGGGTGTCGTGGGTGGCGGCGATGAAGAGCGATTCGACAAAATCCTCCTCGCGCGTGGTCACGCCGGTCACGCCGCGGCCGCCGCGGCGCTGTTCGCGGAAGGTATCGAGCGGGACCCGCTTGATATAGCCGCGGTGACTGAGCGTCACCACGCAGGGCGCGTCGACGATCAGGTCCTCGATATTGACCTCATTCTCCAGGGGCACCAGGCGGGTGCGCCGCGCGTCGCCGTATTTTTCCCGCAGCAGGGCGAGGTCGGCCTTGATCAGGTCGTAGATTTTGGCGGCATCGGCAAGCAGGCTGCGCAGGTAGGCAATCCGTTCCCCCACCTGCCGGTGCTCGGCCGCGACCTTGTCGCGCTCGAGTCCGGTGAGCTGGTACAGACGCATCTCGAGAATCGCGTCGGTCTGCTTCTCGCTAAAGGCGAACCGCTCGATCAGGAGGCCGCGCGCGGCGTCGCGGTTTTTCGATTCGCGGATGGCGCGCACGATGGCGTCCAGGTTGTCGAGGGCCTTGAGCAGCCCTTCCAGAATGTGCTGGCGCGCCTCGGCCTTGGCCAGATCGAAGATCGTCCGGCGGGTAATCACCTCGAAGCGGTGGTCGACGTAGCAGCGGATCAGCTCCTTCAGATTCATCAACTTCGGCTTGCCATTGGTGATGGCGAGCATGTTCGCGCCAAAGGTCGTCTGGAGCTGCGTGTGCTTATACAGATTATTAAGCACCACCTGGCCCATGGCGCCGCGCTTGAGTTCGATCACGATGCGGATGCCTTCGCTCGAGCTCTCATCGCGAACGTCTGAAATCCCCTCCAGCGCCTTGTTGTTGACCATCTCGGCGATGGTGGAGATCAGGTTGGCCTTGTTGACGATATAGGGAAGCTCGCTGATGATGATCACATCGCGGTTGCGCTCTTCGATGATCGCCGCCGAGCCGCGGACGGTCATCTGGCCGCGGCCGAACTTGTACATCGCCTCGATCTGGCGGGTGCCGCAGATGGTCGCGGCGGTGGGAAAGTCGGGGCCTTTGATGAACTGCATCAGATCGTCAATGGTGCAGTCGCGGTGGTCGATGAAATGCGTGATGCCGTCGGCCAGCTCGCGCAGGTTGTGCGGGGGAATATTGGTGGCCATGCCGACCGCGATGCCGGTCGAGCCGTTGAGCAGGAGGTTGGGCAGCTTGGAGGGGAGCACCAGGGGCTGTTCCAGCGTCTCGTCATAGTTCGGGCCGAAGGCGACGGTGTTCTTGTCCAGATCCTCGAGCATCTCCTCGGCCAGCGCATCCATGCGGACTTCGGTGTAACGCATGGCGGCCGGGGGATCGCCGTCGATCGAGCCGAAGTTGCCCTGGCCATCGACGAGCGGATACCGCAGGGAGAATTCCTGGGCCAGGCGCACGATGGTATCGTAGACCGCCTGATCGCCGTGGGGGTGGTATTTACCGATCACGTCACCGACGACGCGGGCCGATTTCTTGTAGGGCTTGTTGTGGGTGTTGCCCAGCTCCTGCATGGCAAATAGGACGCGGCGGTGGACGGGCTTCAGGCCGTCGCGGGCATCGGGCAGGGCACGCCCGATGATGACGCTCATCGAGTAATCGATGTACGACGAGCTCATTTCGTCTTCAATGGCGATCGGGCTCACGCCCAGGGGGTTCTCAACAACTAAATCGTCTGGCATGGCGTCCCTTAAATGTCAAGGTTGCGGACATTGAGCGCGTTTTCTTCGATAAACCGGCGCCGCGGCTCGACCTCATCGCCCATCAGCAGCGTAAAGATCTCATCGGCCTTGACGGCGTCATCCAGAACCACTTTGAGGAGTCTCCGTCTGGCCGGGTCCATGGTGGTGTCGTAGAGCTGGTCGGGATTCATTTCGCCCAAGCCCTTGTACCGTTGGATGCTCAGCCCCTTGCGGCCGCGCTCGCGCACCTCGTCGAGCAGATCCGGGAGGGCGGTGAGCGGGACGCGCTGGTCACCGTCGATGATGTGCGCGAAGGCGGCGGAGCCGCCGATGTAGTGTTCGGGCGTAAAGCCCAGGGCGCGCAACTGTTCCATGTTGGCGCGCAGCGCGCCCGCGCGAAAGAGTTCCAGCCAGCAGAACGGCCGGGAGGCCGCGGGGTTATAGCCCTGCACCTGGGTTTCGGCGAGGTCGACGGGGTGGCCGAGCACCCGTTCGGCATGCTGGCGAAGCTCGCCGAGGTCGGCATCGGTGAACGCGAAGCGAATATCGGCCCCGTCACCGGATTTGATCGCGGCCATGTAGCGGGGGTAGTCGCCGGTGTCGCGCTTGCGGGCGGCGATCACGCCTTCCACCGGCACGCCGCGGCGGCGGAGGCCGTTGACGGTGGCGCCGGTTTCGACCAGCAGCTTCAGGAGGGCGCGCTGGGCGTCGGTTTCGATGCGCACGCCGTCACGCTCCACGGCCACGTCGTCACAGCCCAGATACAGGAGCTTGAGGGTCAACTGGTCGTCGCTGTCGACGTATTCCTCGCGCTGCTTGCGGGTGACCTTGTACAGCGGCGGCTGGGCGAGGTAGATGTGGCCGCGCTCGATCAGTTGCGGCATTTGGCGATAGAAGAACGTCAGCAGCAGGGTGCGGATATGGGCGCCGTCGACATCGGCATCGGTCATGATGATGATCTTGTGATAGCGGACCCGCGCGAGGTCGAAATCGTCCGTGCCGATGCCCGCGCCGATGGCGGTGATGAGGGTGCGGATTTCGGTGTTGTTGAGGATCTTGTCAATGCGCGCCTTCTCGACGTTCAGCACCTTGCCGCGGAGGGGAAGAATCGCCTGCGTTTCGCGGTTTCGGCCCTGCTTGGCCGAGCCGCCGGCCGAGTCGCCCTCGACGATGTACAACTCGCATTTGGCGGGGTCGCGCTCGGAGCAATCGGCCAGCTTCCCGGGGAGGGCGGCGCTGTCGAGCGCGCCCTTGCGGCGGGTGAGGTCTCGCGCCTTGCGGGCGGCGGCCCGCGCGCGGGCGGCCAGGACCGCCTTTTCAATGATCTTGCGGGCGACCGACGGGTTCTCTTCCAGGAACGCGCCGAGCTGGTCGTTGACGATCTGGGCGACGATCCCCTCGACCTCGCCATTGCCGAGCTTGGTCTTGGTCTGCCCCTCGAACTGCGGCTGCGGGACCTTGACGCTAATGATGACCGTCAGCCCCTCGCGGATATCGTCGCCGCTCATCGCCTCGTCATTGGCCTTGCTGAGGTTCTTGTCCGCCGCATACTTGTTCACCGTGCGGGTCAGCGCCGAGCGGAAACCGCTGAGGTGGGTGCCCCCCTCGATGGTGTTGATGTTGTTGCAGTAGCAGTGCTCGTTCTCGTTGTAGGCGTCGGTGTACTGCATCGCGATCTCGCAGACGACCGCCTCGCGGGTCCCTTCAATATAGATGACATTCGGATGCACGGCCGACTTGTTCTTGTTGAGATAGGCGACAAACTCGACGATGCCACCCTCGAACAGGAACGTCTCCACCCGACCCGAGTCGATGTCGGAGAACGTGATCCGGACGCCACGGTTGAGAAAAGCCAGCTCGCGCAGCCGGTTGGCGAGAATATCCCATTGAAAGCCTCGGCAGGTAAAGATGGTGTGATCGGGGAAGAACGTCACCTGGGTTCCGCGACCCTGCGTGTCGCCGATGATTTCCAGCGGCGAGACGGGGATGCCCCGCTCGAAGCGCTGGCGGTGAATCTTGCCATTGCGGCGCACCTCGACCACGAGCCATTCGGAGAGGGCGTTGACGCAGGAGACGCCGACGCCGTGCAAGCCGCCCGAAACCTTGTAGTTCGAGCTGTCAAACTTGCCGCCCGCGTGCAGCTTGGTCAGCACGACCTCCAGGGCGGGGCGGCCCTCGGTGGGGTGCATGTCCACCGGAATGCCGCGGCCGTCGTCCGTGACACTCAGCGACCCGTCCGGGTTGAGTGTAACCTCGATATGCGTGCAATGGCCCGCGAGGGCCTCATCGATCGAATTGTCCACCACCTCATAGACCAGATGGTGGTATCCGCGCTGGCCCGTGTCACCGATGTACATGGCGGGCCGCTTGCGAACCGCCTCCATTCCCTCGAGGACGGTGATGTTGGCCGCCGTGTAATCGCCGCCCGGCGAGACGGGGGCGGGCGAGGTGTGAGGATCGTCTGAAGCGGAGGAAGAACTATCTTGGGACATACCATTTTCTCGTGAGGCTCATGCGAAACATCTGCCATCCACAGCGGCACGGACATCTTGCCCGTGATTCATGGGCGGGACGCCCATGCCTCAAGGGGTTTTGCAAGCGCCTCTCGTGTTAATAAAGTTCCAGAGAGTGTATGTTTTTTAAGGTGAAAATACAACTCTTTTTTGTCTTTTTTCGCCGATAGGGCGCGCTTGCGATTATGTGGAAAGGCGGGTGGATCAGGGAGTCGGAATCTGAAGACAGGAGTCAGGAGTCAGGAGTCAGAATATGAGAACACGTTCCCATCCTGAATTCTGAATTCGGGCTTCTGAATACGGCGCTTGCAGAACCGACGCAGGAGGTTTTGCAAGCGCCTCAGAGGTTTTCGGTGTTGACTGCGATGTCGTCGGGCCGGGTCGTGGCCTCGGGCCGGGTCTCGGCGGCGTCGGGCTGCACCGCAAGCTC
>Ga0194125_10006566_pt1 | contig 17080 bp, 20 predicted proteins | sample TA2KigC250mmetaG_FD_148626 | JGI IMG/M metagenome (GOLD analysis project Ga0194125, IMG submission 148626) | Freshwater microbial communities from Lake Tanganyika, Tanzania - TA2015034 Kigoma Deep Cast 250m | ecosystem: Environmental > Aquatic > Freshwater > Lake | place: Tanzania: Lake... | reverse complement strand
GTTTATTTCGGCCACCTGGCGACCTCGTCGCCCTCGCGCTCGGGCACCACGCACCTGACCATCGAGACCATCCTGCAGGCCGAAGGCTGGGAGAAGGGCTGGTCGCAGGTGCTGCAGATCGCGGGCAATGCTGTGGCGATCACCGAGCGCAGCTTCGGGGTCCCCGACGGCGTCTCCAACGGCCAGTTCGGCATCGGCCTGGTGATCGACTTCTTCGGCCTGGCGGCGAAGAACTCCGGCTTTCCGGTGGAGTTCGCCTACCCCTCGCAGACGGCGATCGTCCCGGCCAACATCGCGCTGGTCAACGGTGCGAAGAACGCCGACCTCGGCCGGCGTTTCATCCAGTTTTCGCTTTCGCCGGCGGGCCAGGAGCTGCTGCTCGACCCGAAGATCAGCCGCCTTCCGGTGCTGCCGGAGACCTATCGCAAGGCGCCGGCGGGATACCCGGACCCCTACGGCGGGAAGATCCGCGCCAAGGTGAACTTCGACTCGGAACTCTCCGAATCACGCTATTTCGTCGTCAGTGCGCTGTTCGATCACGCCATCACCTTCCGGCACAAGGAACTGGTGGCGGCGACCAGGGTGATCCACGAGGCGGCGGTGAAGCTCGCGGCCAAACCCAATGCGCAGGGGCAGCGGCTGCTCACCGAGGCGCGCGCGCTCGCGTTCACGCCGGTGGTGGACGAGACGAAGACCCGGGACAAGGGCTTTCTTGCCCTGTTTCGCGAGACCAAGCGCGACGCCGCCAGGCAGAAGCAGATGACGGCGCTGGAGGAGCACTGGGGCAAGCAAGCGCGCCAGAACTACGACAAGGCCGCGGCGCTCGCCCGGCAGGCGGCGGCCGCGGCGAAGTGACGCGGTGAGCGCGCCGCTGGCCGCGCCCGGCGCGGTGGCTCCGCTGAACGCGGAGGCGGGACGGTGGAGCGCCGGGCAGGCGGCGGTGGCGCTCGCCATTGCGGCATTCCTTCTCGCCTTCCTGATCTGGCCGGTGCTGACGGTGATCCGCGTCGCGGTCACGGAGCCCGACGGCAGCCTGACGCTGTCGCACTTCGGCTCGTTCTTCCAGCTCTCGCTGATGCGCGAGTCCTTCGCCAACAGCCTGTACGTGGCGGGGATGACGGTGGTGCTGGCGACGCTGATCGCGGTGCCGCTCGCCTACATCACGGTGCGTTTCCGCTTCCGCGGCGCGATCCTGATCCAGACCCTTGGCGTGTTGCCCCTGATCATGCCGGCATTCATGGGCGCAGCCGCGATGCAGCTGCTGTTCGGCCGCTCCGGATCGGTGAACCAGCTGCTCGGCCAGTGGTTCGGTTTCACGCTGCCGATCATGGAGGGCCTGAAAGGCGTCATCTTCGTCGAGACGTTGCACTATTTCCCGTTCATCCTGCTCAACCTTTCGGCGGCCCTCGCCAACATCGACAGCGCGATGGAGGAATCGGCGCAGAACCTGGGCGCCTCGGGCTGGCGCCTGTTCCGGCGCATCGTGTTCCCGCTCGCGCTGCCGGGCTATGTCGCCGGCGCCTCGCTGGTGTTCATCAAGGTGTTTGACGACCTTGGCACGCCGCTGGTGCTGAACGTTACCAACATGCTTGCGCCGCAGGCCTACCTGCGGGTCACCTCGATCGGCATCGAGGACCCGATCGGCTACGTCATCTGCTTCATCCTGGTGGGCTTCTCCATCGCCGCCATGGCCGGATCAGCCGCTTTCCTGCGCGGCCGCGACTTCGCCACGCTGCAGCGCGGGGCGGCGGCCGCGCCGCGCCGCGACCTGCGCCCCTGGCAGGCGGTGCTGGCCTACGGCTGGATCGTGGGTGTCCTGCTGCTGGTGCTCTCGCCGCACCTGGGCATCCTGATGCTGTCGCTGTCCAAGGTCTGGAGCTTCACGCTGGTGCCGGAGATCTGGACGCTGGACAACTACTCGGTCGTGTTCCGCGATTCCACGCGCATGATCACCAACACCTTCCTTTACTGCGGCCTTGCCGCGCTGCTCGACGTCGTGATCGGCACCGCCATCGCCTATCTGGTGTTGCGCACGCGGGTGCCGGGGCGGCAGTGGCTCGACCACATGGCCACCGTGGCGCTGGCCATGCCGGGCGTGGTGCTCGGCATCGGCTACCTGCGCACGTTCCGCGACACCGAGATCCCGTTCACCGGCGAGGCGCTGCTGGGTTCCTGGCTGATTTTCGTGCTTGCCTACACGGTGCGGCGCCTGCCCTACGCGCTGCGCTCCTGCAACGCCGCGCTGCAGCAGGTGCACCTGCTGGGTTCCTGGCTGATTTTCGTGCTTGCCTACACGGTGCGGCGCCTGCCCTACGCGCTGCGCTCCTGCAACGCCGCGCTGCAGCAGGTGCACCTGTCGCTCGAGGAGGCAGCGCAGAACTTGGGCGCCTCCCGAGCGCGCGCCATCTGGCGCGTGGTGGTGCCGCTGATGGCGGGCGGCATCCTCGCCGGCTTCGTCACCAGCTTCATCACCGCGGCGGTGGAGATCTCGGAGACCATCCTGCTGACCAGCCGCGAGAGCCTGGCGCCGATGTCCTACGGCATCTACCTGTACATGCAGTCCATCGCCGGGCGCGGCCCGGGCGCCGCGCTCGGGGTGGTGGCGATCGTGATGGTGGCCCTGGGCACCTATCTGTCGCACCGCTTCGTCGCCGCCCGCCATGCGCAGCAGTTCATGAAAGGACAGAGGCCATGACAACCGGCACCGGCGCACCGGTCCGCGTCGAGGCGCGCGGCGTCACGCTCGCCTTCGGCGCCAGTACCGTGCTGCGCGACATCCATGTGCGCATCGAGCCGGGAGAGTTCTTCGCGCTGCTGGGCCCCTCGGGCTGCGGCAAGTCGACGCTGCTGCGCCTGATTGCCGGCTTCAACCGCGCGCAGCGCGGCGGTATATTCCTGGATGGCGTGGACATCAGCGCGGTGCCGCCCTGGGAGCGCAACGTCGGCATGGTGTTCCAGAGCTACGCGCTGTGGCCCCACATGTCCGTGGCGGAGAACGTCGCCTTCGGGCTGGAGGAGCGCCGCCTGCCGCGCCAGCGGGTGCGCACGCGGGTGGCCGAGGTGCTGGAGCTGGTGGGGCTGGCCGAGTTCGGCGGGCGCCGTCCCGGCCAGCTCTCCGGCGGCCAGCAGCAGCGCGTCGCGCTCGCGCGCACGCTCGCGATCGAGCCGCGCGTGCTGCTGCTCGACGAGCCGCTGTCGAACCTGGACGCGCGGCTGCGCCATCACATGCGCCGCGAGCTGCTGGCGATGCAGCGCAAGCTCGGCATCACCACGATCTTCGTCACCCACGACCAGGAAGAGGCGATGACCACGGCCGATCGCATCGCGGTGATGGACCAGGGCGTGGTGCAGCAGGTGGGCTCGGCGCTGGAACTCTACGACGCGCCGGCGAGCCGCTTCGTCGCGGAATTCGTCGGCACCATCAACCTGGTGCCCGCCGGTGATCCGCTGTTCGCCGCGCTCGTCGCCGAACCGGGCGGTGCGACGCACGCTGCGTTCCGGCCGCATTCGGTCCTGCTGGCGCAACGCCCGGGGGATCCCACGCACCACTGGATGCCCGCGCGCATCGCCGAGCGGGAATTCCTCGGCGAGTTCATCCGCTACCGGCTCGAAGCGGCCGGGCGCGAATTCATCGCCGACCTGCCGCACGCGCTCGGCAGCGCGGGCTTCGCTCAGGGCGCGGGCGCCAGCCTCGGCATCGATCGCACCCAGGTCCGGCTGCTGGGCGCCTAGGCAACGGGCGGGGGCGCGCACCACGCGCTCGCGCCGGCATCATCCCTGCCGGTGCGAGCGCCTCGGCGTCAGGCTACTGGTCGATCTTGATGCCCGTCTCGCGGATCACCTCGCCCCATCGGTCGGACAACTCGCGCGCGGTCTTCGCCATCTCGGCGGGGGGCATGCCGGATGCTTCCGAGCCGCCGTCGGCGAACAGCTTCACCACGTCCGGGTGCTTGATGGCCTTCGCCAGGTGCTGGTAGACGGCCTCCACGGTCTGCGCGGACATGGCCGCCGGGCCCCAGAACCACAGGTAGCCCCAGTAGCCCACGTCGTAGCCGGCTTCGCGCATGGTCGGCAGGTCGGGAACGGTCGCCATGCGGGTCTCCGCGGCGTGGGCCAGCATCTTCACCCGGCCGGAGCGCGAGTTGGACAGCGCCGTGGTCGGGCCGTCGAAGAACAGCTGCACGATGCCCGACAGGTGGTCCTTCATGGCATCGCCGCTGCCCTTGTAGGGTACGTGGACGATGTCGATGCCGGCCTGGCGCTTCAAGCGCTCGCCGTTGAGGTGCGAGGTGGAGCCCGGGCTGAACGAGGCGAAGTTCAGCTTGCCCGGATGGGCCTTGGCGTAGGCCACGAGGCCCTTCACGTCGTTGAACGGCAACGAGACGTGCGCGGTCAGCACGGTGGCGGACTTGGCGCCGGCCGTGATCGGGGTGAAGTCCCGGAACGCGTCCCAGGGCGCAGGCCGGAACAGGTGCGGGATCTGGACATGGGTGGCGATGGTGTAGAGCAGCGTGTGCCCGTCCGGCGCCGCCTTCTGCACCTCGCGCGCGCCGATCACCGTCGAGCCGCCGGGCTTGTTCTCCACGATGGCCGAAAAGCCGGGCGTCTCGTTGACCTTCTGGGCGATCGCCCGGGCTTGGATGTCGGTCTGGCCGCCGGGCGGGAACGGCACGATGATCCGGATCGGCTTGCCCGGGATCGGGAACTGCTGCGACTGGGCCGCGCAGGCGAAGGCCAGCGCGCAGAACGCCACGGTGAGTCTGGTCATGGTTGCCCCCCAAAGGACGGCGCTAGCGTAGCAGATGTCTTGCTATGTTGACGAGGTGGATCTGGCTGCTGCCCTCGTAGATGCGGAAGGCGCGCACGTCGCGGTAAAAGCGCTCGATGCCGCGGCCCAGGGCGCGCGCGGCCTCGATCATGGGCCTGGGCGTGCCGCGCAGCGCGCGTGCCGGTTCGTTCACCGCGCCGATGCGCCCGACCATGGCCTGCCTCGGCTGGGTGGCCCGCATCTCGGAGGGGTATTTCAGATTTCCCCGGCGCAGAAATGCTTGCCCTCGCTGCGCACGACGATGGCGCCGACCGACTCGTTGTCCGCTGCGAGGCGCAGCGCCTTGGTCGGGCCGCGCGAGATCCCGGGCGTGAGCGCGTTGCGCTGCGCGGTGTTGTCCATCGTCAGCTCGAGCACGCGCCCGAGGCGGCGCTCCAGCACCCTTGGCTCGGCCAAGCTCAGTGAATGCCCATGGCGGCTTCGATGTTGCGCACCATCGCCACCAGGCGCGGGCCGATGTCCTCCTCCAGCTGGCCCTTCTTCAGCATGAAGGCCGGGATGCCGCAGTTGAAGGACACGATCTCGCCATCGACGTTGCGCCGCATCGGCGTGCCACAGGCGTGGACCTCCCGTCGCAGGTCGCCGCTGGAGACGCAGAAACCGCGCGTGCGGATGTCCTCCAGGCTCTTGACGATCGAAGCCTGGTGCTTGCGCAGCATCTCGGGCTCCTTGACCTTCATCTGGTTCAGCGTCGCCTCGCGTTCGGCGGGCGTGCAGGCGTACAGGTAGGCGCGCCCGATCACCGACTGGGCGATCGGCACCGCAGTGCCGATGTCCGGCAAGGTGTTGACGTTGCCGTTGCGGCAGGACTCGACGTAGACCATGTTCAGCCGGTCGCGCACGCCCATGCTCACCGAGCCGTTGCAGTAGTCCGCCAACTCCTTCATGAACGGTCGCGCGATCTGGCGTATGCTCATCGAGGCAAGGAGCGGGTAGCCGATCGAGAGCACCGCGGAGCCCAGTTGGTACTTGCCCATGCGCATGTTGTGGCGCAGGTAGCCCAGCTTGGTGAGGGTGTAGGTCAGGCGGGAGACGGTGGGCTTGGGCAGGCGGGTGCGCACCGAGATTTCCTTGTTGCCGAGCATCGGCTCGACCGGGGTGAAGCAGCGCAGCACTTCCAGGCCGCGTGCAAGGGTGGTGGCGAACTGGCGGTCGCCTTCGTGCTCGTAGCTGTGGGTGGGCTGCGGGCAAGGCGCAGGGACGGGTTCTGAAGCACCCATGGACGGGCTCCTGGAGTTGTTCGAGCTGCGGACGGGAGTACTGTTCCGCGTTTCGATATTCGGTCTGGGTCACACAGCTGTCAACTTATCCATACTTGATATCACATAGTGGAATGACGATGAGCAAGTCATTGTTTGATCTGGAAGGAAAGGTGGCCCTGGTAACCGGCTCCACCAAGGGCATCGGCAAGTCGATCGCCGAGGAATTGGCCCGTGCCGGCGCGAAGGTAGTGGTCTCCAGCCGCAAGGCGGAGGCCTGCGAGGCGGTCCGGCAGGAGTTGGAGGCCAAGGGGCTGGCGGTGCTGGCGAAGCCCTGCAACATCTCCCGCAAGGAGGAACTGGAGGCGCTGGTCCGGTTCACGCAGCAGGCCTGGGGCCGGGTGGACATCGCCGTCGCCAACGCGGCAGTGAACCCGTACTACGGGCCGCTCGCGCAAATTCCGGACCAAGCCTTCGACAAGGTGTTCCTCAACAATGTGAAGAGCGTGCTGTGGCTGGCGGGCATGACTATCCCGGCCATGGCCGAGCGCGGCGGCGGTTCCTTCATCACCGTGGGTTCCATCGGCGGCATCATCGCCAACACCGTCATCGGCGCCTACGGCATGTCCAAGGCCGCCGACCACCACCTGGTGCGCAACCTGGCCGCGGAGTGGGGCCCGAAGGGTGTGCGTGTGAATGCGATCGCACCGGGACTGATCAAGACCGACTTTGCCAAGGCGCTGTGGGAGGACGAGGCGCGGCGCAGGGAGCGCGAGGCGAACACGCCGCTCAGGCGCCTGGGCGAGCCGCGCGACATTGGCGGCATCGCGGTGTTCCTGGCTTCGGAGGCGGCGGCATTCATCACCGGGCAGACCATTGTGGCCGATGGCGGAGTGACGATCCTGTGAAGGCCTATCGCGTGTTCGATGTAGGCAAGTTCGGCGCCGGCCGGATCGCTGAGATGTCCCGCGACGAACTGGACGCTGGCAACGTGGCGGTGAAAATCGCCTATGCCAGCGTCAACTACAAGGACGCGCTCACCGCGCGCGGCAAGGCGAAGATCGCGATGAAGTTTCCGCTCGTGGCCGGCATCGACTTGGCGGGCGTCGTCGAGGCATCCGGGGATGCGCGCTTCAAGCCCGGCGACGAGGTGATCGTGCACAGCTTCGGCCTCGGTGCCGAGCATGACGGCGGCTACGCGGAGCTTGGCCGGTTCCCCGCCGACTGGATCCATCCGCTGCCCGAGGGCCTGTCCCTGTTCGAATCGAGCGCGCTGGGCGTCGCTGGGCATACCGCGGCGCTCGCGATCGACCTCATGGAAATGAACGGCCTCGCGCCCGCCAAGGGCAAGGTGCTGGTGAACGGCGCCACCGGCGGGGTGGCCTCGATCGCGATCGACATCCTCGCGCATCGCGGCTACCACGTGGTCGCGATGAGCGGCAAGCCGCAACAGGCGCAGTACCTGAAGGGCCTGGGAGCGAAGGAAATCATCGGCCGGGCGCAGATTCCGGAGCGGCAGCGTCCGCTAGAAGATGCGCAGTGGGCGGGCGCGGTGGACGCGGTGGGCGGCGCGCAGCTGGGATGGCTGCTGCGGCGCATGCAGCGCGACGGCGTGGTGGCCGCGTTCGGCAACGCGAGCGGAGCCGATTTCCAAGGCAATGTGCTGCCTTTCATCTTGAGGGGCGTGCGCCTGCTGGGGGTGAACGTGAACAATCCGTTTGAAACGATGAGCCGCCTCTGGGGGCGCCTGGCGACCGACCTCAAGCCCCGGCACCTGGAGCGCATCGCCCGCCGCATCCGCTTCGAGGACCTCGACCAGGCGTTCGACGAGCTCCTGGCGGCCCGCGTCACCGGGCGGCAAGTGGTCGATTTTTCGCTCCGCTAGGCGAGCGCGCCCGCGTCCACACGCGCCGGCGTGCCGGTCACCATCGAAGCGGCCGGCGACAGCAGCCACACCACCAGCGCGGCCACGTCCTGCACCTTGCCGAACTCGGGCAGCGCCTGGCGCGACATCATCATGTCGCGGTAGGACTGGCTGGCGAACAGCGGCCCGGCGAGCGGCGTTTCCACCGGCCCCGGGCAGACGCAGTTCACGCGGATCCGGTTCCTGCCGTAGAGGCGCGCCGCGGCGCGCGTCATGCCGACCACCGCGTGCTTGGAGGCGGTGTAGGCCGGCAGCATCGGGCTGCCTACCAGCCCGGCGATCGACGCCGCGTTCACGATGGAGTAGCCGCCCGCGGGCGCCGGCGCCTGCAGCATGGCGCGCAGCTGGGCCTGCATGCACAGCCAGAGGCCGCGCGCATTGACCGCCATGACGCGGTCGAAATCGGCCAGCGCGACCTCGGCCATCGGCGCCATCGGCCCCAGCACCCCGGCGCTGTTGAAGGCGCCGTCGATGCGGCCATAGGCGCGCATCGCCGCTGCGGTGAGCGCAGCCACGGAATCTTCCCGCGTGACATCGAGCGCGGCGGACAGCGCTTCGCCGCCCGCGGCGCGAGCCTGGTCGGCGGCCTGCGCCGCGCCGGCGGCGTTGATGTCGCCCAGCGCCAGCCGAGCACCGGCGGCGGCAAGGCTCAGCGCGACGGCGCAGCCGAAGCCGGAAGCCGCACCGGTGACCAGGAAGGAACGGCCACGCAGGCCGGTTGCATCGCTCATGGGCTTACCTCATGAAGGGTTTAACACGAGATGGAGGGGTCGCAGCGCCTCTTCTACATTAGCATGCTGCCGCAGTAGACTTGCCTTTGCCCAAGGAGGGGCACATGGACCTGAACTATTCCCAGGAAGAATCCGCGTTCCGCGACGAGGTGCGCGGCTGGCTGAAGGCGAACCTGCCGCAGGACCTGCGCCAGAAGATTGCCAACTACGAGGAACTGGGCCGCGACGACCTACTGCGCTGGCACCGCATCCTCGCCAAGAAGGGCTGGGTGGCTCCGGCTTGGCCCAAGGAGTGGGGCGGCACCGACTGGAACGTGGTGCAGCGCTACATCTTCGAGGAGGAGTGCGGCTTTGCCGGCACCCCGCCGCTGATCCCCTTCGGCCTCGCCATGTGCGGCCCGGTGCTGCTGCGATTCGGCACCCCGGAGCAGAAAAAGGGAACGTGGTGCAGCGCTACATCTTCGAGGAGGAGTGCGGCTTTGCCGGCACCCCGCCGCTGATCCCCTTCGGCCTCGCCATGTGCGGCCCGGTGCTGCTGCGATTCGGCACCCCGGAGCAGAAAAAGCGCTTCCTGCCGGGCATCTACAACGGCGAGGCGTTCTGGTGCCAGGGCTACTCCGAGCCCGGCTCCGGCTCGGACCTCGCTTCGCTGAAGATGAAAGCCGAGCGCGTGTCGGACAAGGGCGGCGACCACTACGTCTGCAACGGCCAGAAGATCTGGACCACGCTGGGCCATTACGCCGACTGGATCTTCTGCCTGGTGCGCACCGACTCCAACATGGCGAAGAAGCAGGAAGGCATCTCGTTCCTGCTCATCGACATGAAGACCCCCGGCATCACGGTGCGGCCTCTGATCCTGATGGACGGCGGCCACGAGGTGAACGAGGTGTTCTTCGAGAACGTGAAGGTGCCAGCGGAGAACCTGATCTACGAGGAAGGCAAGGGCTGGACGGTGGCCAAGTACCTGCTGGGGCATGAGCGCATGAACACCGGGCGCATCGGCGCCTCGAAGCGGGAACTGGCCAAGCTGAAGGATTTTGCTGCCCGGCAGCCGGGAGACGACGGCCGCCCGCTCACCGAGGACCCGCGCTTCCGCGACAAGCTGACGCGCGTGGAAGTGGAGCTGATGGCGCTGGAGATCACCAACCTGCGGTTCCTGGACCAGATGCGCCGCAGCGGGCAGCCCCCCGGGGCGGACGTTTCCATGCTCAAGATCAAGGGCACCGAGATCCAGCAGGCGCTCACCGAGCTCTCGATGCAGGCGGTGGGGCCGCTGGCGCAACCGTTCAAGGTGGTGGCCAACGACCCGGGGTTCGATGCCTTCACCGCGGGCCTCGCGCCGCGCTACTGCAATTTCCGCAAAACCTCGATCTACGCCGGGTCGAACGAGATCCAGCGCAACATCATCTCCAAGATGACGCTGGGGCTGTAGGGGGACGGCATGAACTTCGACTACAACGAAGAGCAGCAGCTGCTCGCCGACTCGGTCCGGCGCTTCCTCGCCAAGGACTACGGCTTCGAGGCGCGCAAGAAGATCGTCGGTTCCAGGCAGGGCTGGAGCGCGGAGGTCTGGGCACAGCTGGCCGAGATGGGCCTCACCGGCCTGCCGTTCTCGCCGGACTTTGGCGGCTTCGGGGGCGGCGCGGTGGACCTGATGGGGGTGATGGAAGCCGCGGGCGACGCCTTGCTGGTCGAACCCTATCTACCCACGATCATGGCGGGGCAGCTGGTTGCGCGGGCCGGCAGCGACGCGCAGAAGAAGGCGATCCTGCCGCAGGTGGTGCAAGGCAAGCTGCGGCTTGCCTTGGCGCATGGCGAGAAGGGCGCGCGCTACAAGTCGCCGCCAGCGCCAAGGCCGCCGGCGCCGGATGGGAGATCACGGGCGAGAAGTCCGTGGTCCTGGGCGCGGCGGCGGCGGACCGGATCGTGGTGTCGGCGAACACGGCGAAGGGCATGAGCCTGTTCCTCGTGGACACGAAGGACGCGAAGCTGAGGTCCTATGTCACGCTGGACGAGATGCGCGCGGCGGACGTCACGCTGGCCGGCGCGAAGGGCGAGCTGCTGGGTGCCGAGGCCGGCGCGCTGGCACTGGTCGAGGAGGTCGCGGACTTCGCCACCGCGCTGGTGTGCGCCGAGGCGGTCGGCGCGATGAAGTTCACCTGCGACACCACGCTCGAGTACCTGAAGACGCGCAAGCAGTTCGGCGTCACCATCGGCACCTTCCAGGCGCTGCAGCACCGCATGGTTGACATGTACGTCAGCTACGAGCAGGCGAAATCCATGGCCTGCCTGGCGTGCAGCAAGGTGGACGCGCCCCTGGATGCGAAAGACCGGGCACGGGCAGTGTCCGCGGCCAAGATCAAGATCGCCGACAACGCGCGCCACATCAGCCAGGAGGCGATCCAGCTGCACGGCGGCATGGGCATGACCGAGGAGATGAAGGTGAGCCACAGCTTCCGGCGACTGACCATGATTGCGCAGCAGTTCGGCGATGCGCAGCACCATCTCACCCGCTTTGCCCGGTTAAGCTGATGCCGCAGAACAAGTCGTGGACCGTTGCCAGCTTCCCGGCCGGGGCGCTCGCCGAGGAGAACTTCAAGCTGGTCGAGTCCCCCGCGCCCGCGCCGAAGGAGGGCGAGGTGCTGGTGAAGAACCTTTGGCTGTCGCTCGACCCTTACATGCGCGGGCGCCTGTCGCAGGCCAAGAGCTACGTCAAGGGCCTCGAGGTGGGCGATGTCATGGCCGGCGAGACCGCCGGCGAGGTCGTCGAGTCCAGGCATCCGGGTTTCAGGGCCGGCGACAAGGTCACTGCGCCCTCGGGCTGGCAGCTGTACTGGGCCGGCAAGGGCGAGCTGCTGACGAAGGTCGATGCCTCGAGGGTGCCGCTGTCGTATTTCCTGGGCTGCTTGGGCATGCCCGGGCGCACCGCGTACTTCGGCATGAAGGACATCTTGGCGCCCAAGCCTGGCGAGACCGTCGTGGTGTCCGCGGCCTCGGGCGCGGTGGGCAGCGTGGTGGGCCAGATTGCCAAGGCCTGGGGCTGCCGCGCGGTGGGCATCGCCGGAGGCAAAGCGAAGTGCGACTACGTCACCGGCGAGCTGGGCTTCGACGCCTGCGTGGACCACAAGGCCGGGAACCTGTTCCGCGACCTGAAGGAGGCCTGCCCGCTGGGCGTGGATGCCTACTTCGAGAACGTCGGCGGCGAGATCCTAGACACCGTGCTGCGCCTCATGAAAGTGAAGTCCCGCATCGCCGTCTGCGGCCTGATCTCGGACTACAACACCACCGAGCCCTACGGCGTGAAGATGTTCCGTTCGATCCTGGTCAACCGCATCAAGGTGCAGGGCCTGATCGTGTTCGACTGGCTGGAGCGCTATCCCGAGGGCAACAAGGCGCTGCAGGAGCTGGTCGCCGCGGGCAAGCTGAAGACCCGCGAGTCGATCCTGGAAGGCATCGAGAAGGCGCCCCAGGGCCTGATCGGGCTGCTGAAAGGCGCGAACTTCGGCAAACAGTTGGTCAAACTGGCCTGAGGTATCCCATGATCGAGCTCTACACCTGGCCGACCCCGAACGGCCACAAGGTCCACATCCTGCTGGAGGAGACCGGCACGCCCTATCACGTGCACCCGATCGACATCGGCGCCGGCGACCAGTTCAAGCCCGAGTTCCTGAGGATCTCCCCCACGATCGACATCGGCGCCGGCGACCAGTTCAAGCCCGAGTTCCTGAGGATCTCCCCCAACAACAAGATGCCGGCGATGGTGGACAGTGACGGCCCGGGCGGCAAACCGATCTCGATGTTCGAGTCCGGCGCCATGCTGATCTACCTCGCCTCGAAGACCGGCCGCTTCCTGCCGGAGGACCTGCGCGACAAGTGGTCCACGCTGCAGTGGCTGATGTTCCAGATGGGCGGCGTGGGGCCGATGCTCGGCCAGGCGCACCACTTCCTCGGCTATGCGCCGGAGAAGATTCCCTACGCCATGAACCGGTACCGGAACGAGGCCAACCGACTCTACGGGGTGATTGACCGGCGCCTGAAGGAGTCGAGGTACATCGCCTGCGGCCAGTACACCATCGCCGACATGGCGATCGTGCCCTGGCTGCGCTTCCCGGAGCGCCAGGGCGTGGCGCTCGACGACTACCCGGCGCTGAAGAAGTGGCGCGACGCCATCCTCGCGCGCCCCGCGGTGCAGAAAGCGCTCCTGGTATTGGCGGACCGGCGCAAGCCACCCAACGAGATGACGCAGGCGCAGAAGGACAACCTCTTCGGGGCCGCGCAATATGCCAAGCGCTGAACTGAAGGGCAAAGTCGCCTGGATCACCGGCGGCGGCAGCGGCATCGGCCTCGCCGGCGCGAAGGAACTGGCCGCCGCCGGCGCGCATGTCGTGATCTCGGGCCGCACCCAGCGCACCAATGACAGCGCGCTCGCGGAACTGAAGAAGATCGGCAGCGCGGAGGCCATCCAGCTCGAAGTGTCGGACCGCACTCGCCGGCGCGAAGGAACTGGCCGCCGCCGGCGCGCATGTCGTGATCTCGGGCCGCACCCAGCGCACCAATGACAGCGCGCTCGCGGAACTGAAGAAGATCGGCAGCGCGGAGGCGATCCAGCTCGAAGTGTCGGACCGCAGGGCGGTGGCGGCCGTCGCGGCGGACATCGAGCGGCGCCACGGACGCATCGACATCCTGGTCACCAGCGCCGGCACCAACATCAGCGGCCCCAGGCGCAGCCTGAAGACGATGAGCACCGAGGGCTGGGACGAGGTGGTGCGCATCAACCAGGACGGCCTGTTCTACTGCTGCTACGCGGTGCTGCCCGGCATGCGGGCGCGCAAGGACGGGTTGATCATCAACATCTCATCCTGGACCGGCCGCTACGCCAGCGCGCTGACCGGTGTTGCCTACAACGCCACCAAGCGCGCGGTGATCGCGATCTCCGAGTCCATCAACATGGAGGAGTGCATGAACGGCATCCGCGCCACCTCCATCCTCCCCGGCGAAGTGGCGACCCCGATCATGGAGAAGCGCCCGGTGCCGCCCTCGGCGGAGGAGCGCGCGCGCATGGCGCAGGCCGAGGACTTCGGCAAGGCGATCCTGTTCGTCGCCACCATGCCGGCGCGCACCGCGGTGAACGAGATGGTCATTGCCCCTACCTGGAACCGGTTCTACCTCGGTGGCCTCGAAACCCCGAAGAATTTGGGACAGACCACGTTTTCCCGGTGACGGACGGAAATCGTGGTCTGTCCCTGTTCTTGAGGGTCTGCCTGCCGTTCCTGGCGGGCTATTTCGTTTCCTACGTCTACCGCTCGGTCAACGCGGTCATCGGGCCGGACCTAGTGCGGGAGTTCGGTCTTTCCGCCGGCGCGCTAGGCCTGCTGTCCGGGATCTACTTCTTCGCCTTCGCGGTATTCCAACTGCCGCTGGGCGTGCTGCTGGACCGCTATGGGCCGGGGCGGGTCAACGCCACCCTGCTCCTGATCGCCGCAGGCGGTGCGCTCTGGTTCACGTTGGCGGATTCCGTGCTGGAACTGACGCTAGCACGAGCGCTGATTGGCCTGGGTGTGTCGGCGGGCCTAATGGCCTCGATGTCCGCTTTTGCCCTCTGGTATCCGCCTGATCGGCTCGCCACCATGAACGGCATCGCCTTTGCGTCCGGGATGCTGGGCGCGATCGCAGCAAGCGTGCCGCTGGAGTTCGCCTTGCGCGGCTTCGCCTGGCGAGAGGTCTTCCAGTCGATCGTGATGCTGAATCTGGCGGTGTGCCTGGTGCTATTCTGCGTCGTGCCTGAGAAGCCCGGCGCCGTCCGCGCCGCCGCGCTGCGCACGCAGTTGCGGGAGTTCGCCTCCGTGGTGCGCGATCCCGCCTTCTGGCGCGTCGCGCTGTGCATCGGTTCGAGCCAGCTCGCCGCCGTGTCGCTAAGCACGCTGTGGGTGGCCACCTGGCTGCGGGACGTGGCGGGCTACTCGCAGGCGCAGGTGGCGCAGTCGCTGCTTCTGTTCAGCGTGGTGATGATCGGCGGCTATCTCGGGTTTGGGCGCGTGGCTGACCGGATGGTGGACGGCGGGCGCAGCACGCTGCCGCTGCTGGCGGGCGGGATCGCGATCGCTTCGGCCGGCCTGCTCCTTCTCGTCGCCGGTGCGAGGACCGGGGTGCTCGTGCTCTGGAGCGTCTTCTTTGGCAGCGCCACCTCGGTGGTGCTGTCCTATTCCCTGTACTCGCGCCGCTTTCCGAAGGAGATGGCGGGCCGGGTGAACACCGCGCTGAACGTATTCGTGTTCGTCGGCATGTTTACCGGGCAGTGGGCGGTGGGGCTCGTGCTCAACCTTTGGCCCCAGGTCGGCGACGGCTACGCGCCCGAGGCCTACGCCTGGGCGCTGGGCGGACTGTGGCTGGTGCAGGCCGCAGGTCTCGCCTGGCTGTGGCGCGGCCGGCGGCTGCTGCAAATCTGACCGATCGGTTACATTGAGCCCGTCCCGGCGCGCTGCGCTACTTCGCTGCGCGAGCCCGGAAGGTGCCAATGGCCTTCGCCACCAACTCCCCGGTCTCGCTGCGGACCTCGCCCTCGCAGAAAATCGTGTTCTGTCCCGCCCGCGACACGCGGCCCTCGGCCTTGAGCACGCCGGTGGAAGTGCCGATGAACTGGGTCGAGAGGTCGATGGTCATGATGGAGCGCGGTGGATCGTAGAGCGTGCGCGCCGACATGGACAGCGTGATGTCCAGCAGCGACAGGATTGAGCCCCCGTGCGCCGTGCCCCAGCTGGTCATGAACTCCCGCCGGATCTCCATGGACAGGCGCGCCACGCCCTTCTCCAGCGCGTCCACCCGGATCCCCAGGTGCTCGGAGAACGGAATCTTCCTCGTGAACTCGTAGGTTTCCCGGGGGATGTGGGACCCGGCGCTCATATGATCATCGCCCCGCCGTCCACGGCAATCGCGTGCCCGGTGATGTGCCGGCCGGCCTCCGAGGCGAGCAGAACCGCCACGCCCTTCAGGTCCTCGTCGTTGCCCAGGCGCCGTGTCGGCGTCGTCCTGCGCATGATCTCCCCGGTGGTGTCCAGGGTCGCGCGCGTCATCTTCGAAGGGAAGAACCCAGGGCAGATCGCGTTCACCGTGATGCCGTGCTCGCCCCACTCCGCGGCGAGCTGCTTGGTCATGCCCACCATCGCGTGCTTGGTGGCGTTGTAGGACACCGTCTTCGCCACAGCCGGGTCGCTGGCGAACAGGCCGGCGACGGAGGCGACGTTGACGATGCGGCCCCACCTTGCGGGGATCATGCACTTCTTCGCCGCCTGCTGCGCCATGACGAAGCCGCCCACCAGGTTGAGCGCGATCAGCTTGTCCCAGGCCTCCAGCGGATGGTCCTCGGCCGGCGCGCCCCAGACCGCGCCAGCATTGTTCACCAGGATGTCGACCCGGCCCAGCTGCGCGCGCATCTGGTCGAAGGCGGCTGGGATGGTTTCCCGCCTGCCCATGTCGCAGACGAAGGCGTGGGCGGTGATGCCCTGCTGCGCAAGGCGCGCGACCGCCTCGTTTAGCTCTTCCTTCTTGCGCGCGGTGAGCGCCAGCACGGCGCCCATCTCGCCCAGCGCCTCGGCGATCTGCAGGCCGAGCCCGCGCGAGCCGCCGGTGACGATGGCGCCGCGCCCGGAGAGATCAAAAAGCTTCTTGACACTCATTCTCGCTCCCCTAGTATTCAGGCCTCCATGTTAACAACAGACGGCACCGCGCACGGCGCGGTGGAACGACCGCCTTACACCCGGGCGCAGCTCGCGCGCTTGATCGCACCGCGCACCATCGCCATCATCGGCGCCTCGACGCGGCCGGCGTCCTTCGGCATGCGCACGCTGGAGAATCTCGCGCACTTCAAGGGCGCGGTGTACCCGGTCAACGCGAAGTACGCCGAGGTAGGCGGGCACCGCTGCTATCCCTCGCTCCGGGACCTGCCGCAGGTCCCTGACTGCGCGCTGCTGGTGGTGCCGCGCGAGGGCGTCGAAGCCGCGTTGCAGGAGGCGGTGGCTGTGGGGGCCGGCGGCGCAATCGTCTACGCCTCGGGCTACGGCGAAATGGCGGGCGAGGATGCCGGCGCGGCGCAGCGTCGCCTGGCGAGAATAGGGCAGGAGGCCGGCATGCCGATCCTGGGGCCCAATTGCATGGGCCTGGTGAACCACGAGCTGGGCGCCGGCATGAGCTTCATTCCCGAGTACTCGGCGATGCCGCGACAGCTCGGGCCGATCGCCTTCGTCAGCCAGTCCGGCGCCCTGGGTTACTGCCTGGCGCAGGCCGCCGAGCGCGGCCTGGGCTTCCGTTACTTCTTCTCCGCCGGCAATTCCGCCGACGTGGACGTCGCCGACCTGATCGCCGCCATGGCCGAGGACGACGGCGTGCGCGCCATCGCCTGCCT